>OOBU01000201.1_pt1 | contig 38270 bp, 36 predicted proteins | sample 1671501 | NCBI WGS metagenome assembly OOBU01 (sample SAMN06348163, study PRJEB24527) | human gut metagenome | biome: human gut; feature: ankylosing spondylitis patient; material: feces | host: Homo sapiens | place: China | collected 2015-10
ATTTGAGAAGAGAACTGACGCCCCTATCCTCCGTCGCCTCCGGCGCCACCTCCTTCCTAGGGAAGGAGGCTAAGTACTGTCGCAAAACGCCCTGTCATTTCGAGCGGAACGAAGTGGAGGCGAGAAATCTCCCTGCACAAAGGTTCCCGTCGTAAGTAGGAGGTACGTTGCAAGGCACACAGCTAATCTGTTGTCTGAAGTCTGATTGTCTGAATGTCTCTAACTACCTTAAATCCCAAATCTCTTTTCTCTTGTGCTCATTTATAAAAAGTGCTATTTTTATAAACAAAGCCATTTTCATTTACAAAAATGACAATTTTTATAAATGAACAAAACTACCAATTATAAAAAGTATCTATTTTATAAATGAAGCCCATGGGGGTGTAGATACATGAAATTTATTTCCCTGACTAAATATTTCTATCAGCATACACAGGAAGATTATGAAAAAGAATATGGTAGAAGATTTGAAGCGCCCTTTACCGTTCATTTCCCTATCCCCATACATCAGTACAATAGAAAAAGCGCATATCCTGCGTTTCTCTGCTATACCGGGGATATCTTGAGGCTGGTTGAAAAGTTTTACAAGACCTATGAACAGTTTCTTTATACAGTGAACACAGTCCCCGAGGTCGTTCTCTATCAGTTTACCAGGCTCAGTATCGTGGAAGAAGTCAAATCCACCAATGACATAGAAGGGGTACGCAGCACAAGAAAAGAAATCAGAGATATTATAGAAAAAAGGGGACCCCAGTATCACAGACTGCAGAATGTTGTCTATCAGTATATGGAACTGCTTGGTGAAGAAGAAATCAAATTTGACACCTGTCAGGATATTAGAAATTTTTATGATGAGTTTACCCATCAGGAAATTTCCAAAGAAAATCCGCAAAACAAACTGGATGGAAGCATATTTAGAAAAGAACCGGTACAGATAGAAGCGGCCACAGGGAAAACCATTCACCAGGGACTATACCCGGAGAGCCGGATTATCGAGACCATGGATGAGGCGCTCCATATCCTTCACTCCGACGAATACCCCCTTCTTATCAGACTAGCGCTCTTCCATTATTTCTTTGTTTACATTCATCCCTTTTATGATGGAAATGGCAGAACCGCCAGATTCATTACCTCCTATTTCCTCAGCCGTGAATTCCATCGTCTTCTTGCGGTGCGATTATCTATTTACATCAAAAGGAACAGGAGCAGGTACTACCATATTCTGGAAGAAGCGGATAGTGAAAGAAATCGTGGAGACATGACGCCATTCGTCATGGGCTTTCTGGAAATCCTGACTGGGTCCACAGAAGACACCATAGGTGTTTTATCAAGAAAAAACGAGCAGCTTCATAGATATGAATCCAGAATCAACGGTCTTAATTTACAGGATAAGCTGCTTAAAGAAATATACATCACACTTCTGCAGGCTGCTCTCTTTTACGGAGAAGGCATCTCCATGGCAGATTTGATGAAAGAAACCGGCAGGAACAGAGGGACCGTTCAGAAGCGAATCGACATGATACCGAGAAATCATTTAACGGTGACAAAACTGGGAAAAACAAACTATTATAAATTAAACCTGATGCTGTTTAAAGAAAAGTGAGGGAAAACCGCGTCCAAAGGAAGGCGCCCGCTCATCATAAAAGGCGCTCACCAAAGGCCCGAAGGGCCCGTCTGAAGTCTGAAATCTAATTGTCTGACTGTCTGGCGAAGGCACTGTCATTTCGAGGGTCGGAAGCGGAGTCGAGAAATCTCCCGGCACTATGGTCCCCGCCGTAAGTGGGGATACGTTTCCCGGCACACTGCCAATCTTACGTCTGAAGTCTGACTGTCTGAATGTCTGAATGGCTCTAACTACCTCAAATCTCAAACCTCAAACCTTAAATCTCTACCAAGAATTTATCATTCCTTTACCACTATCCTTTTGAAAATGTGTTAATATAATAAAAAAGCAATACAGATATATTTTTCTATAGAAAAAGGTGAAATTATGAAAATTCTCGTTACCGGCGGCGCCGGCTTTATTGGTTCCCACTTGGTACGCCAGCTCATGGAAGCAGGGGATGACGTCATTTCCCTGGACAACCTCTCCACAGGTCTTCGGGAAAACCTTCCCAAAGACGCTCGGCTGGAAGTGATGGATACCCATGATGAAAGAGTGGAAGACCTCTTCCGCGAAGAACATTTCGACGCGGTGGTCCATCTGGCGGCACAGACCCTGGTCAGCGACTCCATGACGGACCCGCAGAATGACATGTACCAGAACATTGCCGGTACCGTTCACATTCTGGAATGCTGCAGGAAATACGGCGTACAGCGGGTCATCTTCTCCTCCTCCGCCGCCACCTACGGCGACGTGGATGAAAAAGCACTGCCCATCCAGGAGACCCTTCCCCAGATTCCCCTTTCCTTCTACGGCCTTACCAAAATGACCGTGGAAAAATACCTGGCTCTCTACCATCTGGCCTTCGGCATCCACTACGTAGTCCTCCGCTTTGCCAACGTATACGGAGAACGGCAGGGCGACGGGGGAGAAGGCGGCGTCATCAGCATCTTCGCCAAACGTCTCGCCCAGGGCAAAGGCATTACCATTTTCGGAAACGGGAAACAGACCAGAGACTTCGTCTACGCCGGCGACATCGCCCGGGGCATCCGCCTGGCGCTTACCACCGAAAACGCAGACACCTGCTACAACCTCAGCACCCAGACCGAAATCAGCCTGAACGACCTGGTCACCATTCTCTCCAAAATTACAGGCAAACAAATCACTCCATCCTACGGCCCCGTGAGAGAAGGAGACATCTATCGCTCCTCCCTCTCAAACGAAAAAGCAGTAAAAAACCTCCACTGGATTCCGGAAGTATCCCTGGAAGAAGGACTGAAACGGACCTACGAATATTTCCAAAAACAATGAAATCAAATCAAAAGACGCCCCCATAAAAATAGAAGGGCGTCTTTTTTATATGGGGGGATGCGATTATACACCTTCCTGCCGGACCCGTCATTCTGAACGAAGTGAAGAATGGTCGGTCGGCCAATTATAAGGAAGGCCCTTTTATGTGCAGGCTAAGGGCCAACTTTGGCCGACTCGCGCATTCTCTGCAGAATGCGCGCAGAACAAGCAGCAAGTGAGAGAATAGATAGTAAATACAAGTCGGCAGGAAGGAGGGCGCCTGCTTATAAAAAGGCGCCTCTTATGATAAAACCTTCAAAGCCGCCCCAGAGGGCGAGGGAAAAACCGCAAAACCGGGCTTCGCCCGTGGGAAATGCACCCCTTCTGCCGCCTGTGGCGGCGTCTTCCCCAGAGGGGCAGATTCTAGCGGTGCTATGCTATGAGCTTATTATGGGGGCAAACGTTGAGTGGAGAGCAAACCTCCCCCTCCGGGGGAGGTGCCGTAGGCAGAAGGGGTGCATTTCCATCAGGCGTAGCCTGGTTGGCATGTTTTCTCTTCGCGCCAAAGGCGCGGTTGTATGGTTTTATCAAAAGAGGCGGCCGCTTTATTCAAAAGGCCACCCACCGCAGGCCCGAAGGGCCCATCTGACGTCTGGTCTGAGGTCTGACCGTCTGACGGCTTGCGCCGTCCCCCCCTTTTTGGTACTGCGTACCACCTTCCCGCCCGCAAGCGGTGGGACAACAAAACGCCCTGTCACTTCGAGCGGAGCGAAGCGGAGTCGAGAAATCTCCCAGCACCATGCTGCCCGCCATAAGTAGGGGATACGTTGCAAAATACACTGACCGTCTGATGTCTGAAAGTCTGAATGTCTCTAACTACCTCAATCCTCAAATTTCTTACATGCCTTTCAAAGGTCCTTTATTTTTTAATAACCTATGATAAAATGAAGGGGAAGGAGGTGGTGTGATGGATTACGACACTATAGATGACGTCTATCTGGCCGGTAAAAATCCCGAATATGACGCGGCAGCGAAGAAGCTGCTCTCCAGTAAAAAGATACTGGCCTGGATACTGAAGTACTGTGTGGAAGAATTCAAAGACTGTTCCATTGCCGATATCCGTGACCGCTATATCATAGGCATACCGGAAACAGCATCGGTTCCGGTGCTTCCCGACGAAACCAACGCGGCCGCCATGGTCAATGCCGACCGGATTTCCGGAGAAAGGACGGAAGATACCAGCGTCACGGAAGGGAAAGTCACCTTTGACATTCGTTTCCGGGCCATCACGCCCCATAACGATCTGGTGCAGCTCATTATCAACATCGAAGCCCAAAGGAGCCGCCACACATCCTATCCGCTCCTGAAGCGGGCTATGTACTATGTGAGCCGCCTCATTTCCTCCCAGTACGGCGTGGACTTTGACAAGGCACAGTACGGAAAAATAAAGAAGGTCTACAGCATATGGCTCTGCATGGATGCGCCCGATGACAGAGGCGGCATCACTCGCTACCACATGCAGGAAGAGCCGGAGTATGGAAATATCCTGAATGAAAAAGAAGACTACGACCTGCAGCAGGTAGTCATGGTTTACGTGGCCCATGCCCGGGCGGATATGGAAAACCGCCTGCTGAACCTTCTGGGCGAACTCTTCCTATCCGAAGACAGTGCCAATATGAAAAAGGCAGCACTGATTGACCACTACGATATTGACTTAAACGATGATGAAGAAAGGCTGGTGAGTACCATGTGCAATTTGAGTGTAGGATTATACGAAAAAGGAATGGAGAGAAACAGTAATCAGATTGTCATTAACCTTCTGCGGATGCATATGGGCATAGATTTCATCAAGAAAGCAACGGGACGTTCGGAAGAAGATATAAAGAAACTGGCAGAGGAAAATCACCTGCCGATATAGAAGAGAAAACGGGAGAGAACCATGTGCAGCCTGAGCGGTGGAATAAAAGAGGAGAAAGGAACGGAATTGCCAGGACCCTTCGCAGGACCGTCATTCGCCTCCTCAGCATGGGATATTCGGTTTGTAACGTCCTTCGTTCTATAACATGGCTCTGGGTTAAGGTAGTCAAGAAGGAATAGTGATGGTATGAATCTGGGGAAGTTTGTTTTATCCAGAGCATATGCGAATGGATTCAAGGTGGGTTATGAAATAGGCTATGAAGAGTCAATGGGAAGAATTCCTTATCGTGCCATAGCTGAACTGCTGGACAGAAGCTACTCTGTAGAAAAAATAGCGGAATTTACGAGACTTCCTGTTGAAAAGATAGAAGAAATACGCACGCAGATAGAACAGGGTGAAGAAAAGAGCCGCTTCCTGATAGAACCTAACGATGCTCTTCATCAGACGGTTGTTCATCTTTTCAATATGGGGCTCTCTGTGGACGATGTGGTTATGAGTACTGACCTTCCTGTGGAAAAGGTGGAAGAAATCAAAAAGGAAATAGAAGAAAAGAATGCATAGCCGGATTAGAAAGGCCGCCTTTCATATGGAAGGCGCCCTTTTTGTGCTAAGGAAGCACTGATTAATTCGCAGAATGAAATCCGATAACGATTTAATCAGCGCTTCCCTAAATAGAGATTTGAGATTTAAGGAGATGGACGGACTTCCGGCTGCTCGCTATTCGCTTTCAGCTGATTGTTTCCTTTCTGCCTGCCTCCTTTTGGTACTGCGTACCACCTTTCCTGCCCGCGAGCAGTGGGACAACAAAACCTTCCTGCCGGACCCGTCATTCTGAACGCAGTGAAGAATCTCGGGGTAAGCCGCACGTGAGAGAAAAGGCATTAAATCCAAGTCGGCAGGAAGGTGGGCGCATGCTCATTAAAAAGGCGCCTCTTATGATAAAACCTTCAAAACCGCCCCAGGGGGCGAGGGAAAAACCGTACAATCGGTCTTCGCCCGTGGGAAATGCACCCCTTCTGCCTACGGCACCTCCCCCGGAGGGGGAGGTGCTAGCGGCTCTATGCCTTGTGATGCTTATGAGGGAAATGCTTCTCTGCGATTTGTTGTGCCCCCGCTTGCGGGGGAAAGGTGGTGCCGTAAGGCACCAAAGGGGGAGAGCTGCCGAAGGCAGCTGTTTTCTGTTTTCTCTCGCGCCAAGGGCGCGGTTGTATGGTTTTATCAAAAGAGGCGGCCGCCTTATTTAAAAGGCCGCCCACCGCAGGCCTGAAGGGCCCGTCTGAAGTCTGAGGTCTGATGTCTGAAAGTCTGACCGTCTGAATGTCTCTACCTCCTCAAATCTCAAACCTCAAACCTCAATTCTCAAATCTCAAATCTCTATTCTCCCACTCTCTCATCTGTGCTATAATACATGAATAACACACATATAAAACAAAAAGATTTATCTGAACTATCCGGGGGATTTATGAATCGTAACTATACACAGGCAGCAAGACAGGACGCAGGCGGGAGACTTTTACCGTCTCTTATTTTTGCCCTGGGCGACTATGCTGCTCTGGCGGTGGCGGGGGTACTGGCAGTATACCTGAGAAACTGCATTATGACCTACAACACCTTCCGCCTTTCCATGGCCTACCTTTTTCTCTGGCTGCCCATGGTTTTTATGTTTTTTATTTTCTATAGCGGACTTTACGGAAGGCGCATGCTCATCTACCGCATGGTGGAGCGCCTTTTCCTTGCGTGCCTGGAAGGGGCCGTGCTTTCCATTATCCTCATGTTCTTTGCCCAGGTATCGGGACAGGTGTCCCGATTCTTCGTCCTGGCCTATTTGGTCATAGCCTTTGTACTCCTTGCCATTGTCCGGGTTATCCTCAGCAAAGCCATGAAAAAGGTGAAGGCATTCCAGATTCCCGTGCTCATCGTAGGCGCAGGGCAGACGGCAGAGCTGGTGGTGCGGCAGATTCTACATGACTCCGGCATGCGGTACCGGGTGGTGGGGTTCCTGGAAGATCGTCATCCTGTAGATACCATGATTCACGGCTTCCCCGTGCTGGGGGGCTTTGGAAATATGGAAGAAGTGATACAGGAAACCGGCGTCCACACCGTACTGATTGCAGCGCCCGGCCTTCCCCAGGACGACCTGTCCAGCCTGATTTACCGCGCCCAGTCCCTAGTGAAGCAGGTGGACGTCATTCCGAACCTGGTGGCCGTCCCCATGTCCAATGTCACCGCTGAATCCTTCTTCGATGCGAAAATCATGGTCCTCCACATCCGGAACAACCTGGCCAGCCCCTGGAACCAGATGCTTAAGCGCCTCTATGATATAGTATTGTCATTTATCGGTATAGTTATCTTACTTCCTTTTTTCCTTATCTTAGGAATTTTAATTAAAATTGATTCACCCGGTCCATGCATATATAAACGATGGGTTGTTGGGAAGAATAAGCATAAGTTTGGATTTTATAAGTTTCGTACTATGTGTATTAATGCGGATGAAGTATTACGAGATTTGTTGAATAGTAATCAGGAGGCAAGGGAAGAATTCAATAAATACTATAAATTAAGGGATGATCCTCGAATTACGAGACTGGGAAAATTTTTAAGAAAAACCAGCCTAGATGAATTACCACAGTTATTTAATGTATTACTTGGTCAAATGAGTTTAATTGGGCCCCGGCCTATAACTGAAAATGAAGTACCTCGTTATGGTAACTATATTTACGAGTATTTTAAAGTTAGACCAGGAATTAGTGGTTTATGGCAAGTTAGCGGCAGAAGCAATATTGATTACCAAGAGCGCGTTCAGATGGATACGTGGTATGTCCACAATTGGTCAGTATGGCTGGATATGGTGCTGCTGTGGAGAACTGTGGCAGTGGTGGTAAAGCATAAAGGAGCTTATTAATGAAAGCATTTTTAATGGCTGCCGGTTTAGGAACCCGGCTCAGGCCGATTACGAATACAATTCCGAAGTGCATGGTTCCTATAAAAGGACGTCCTCTCCTTGGATGGTGGATGGAACTTTTTGAAAAGCATAATGTATCTGATGTACTTATCAATACGCATTACTTACCGGAACCGGTGAGGGAATTTATTTGTTCCTATAATCGGCAGGGCCATAAAGTAAAAATTCATGAATCCTATGAATCGGTACTTTTAGGAAGCGCCGGCACACTCAGGGCAAATAAAACGTTTGTTGAAAATGAAAACAGCTTTCTTATTTGTTATGCAGATAACCTGACTAATGCCAACTTATCCCAGTTAGTGTTTCGGCATGAGCAGGTTAAACCTGTGCTGACAATGGGACTGTTTCATACCAATAATCCGACAGGCTGTGGGATTGCTACAGTCAATGAAAAGCATATGATTACCGAATTTATTGAAAAGCCGAAGCATCCTGCCAGTAATTTAGCGAATGCCGGCATTTACGTGGCAGGACAGGAATTATTTGACTATATTCCCAGCAATAAGAATGAAGTGGATATGGGTAAGGATGTTTTACCTTTATTGACCGGTAAAATGGCCGGTTTTGAAATCAAAGATTATCTTCTGGATGTAGGCACTATGGGCAATTATCAAAAAGCACAGGAGGAATGGCAGGGATGATTATTACAAGAACGCCTTTACGAATCAGTTTTACTGGTGGTGGTACGGATTTACCGGCTTTTTATAAAAATGGATATGGTGCAGTTGTAAGCACATCTATTGATAAATATATTTATATTACAGTTAATAAACGATTTGATGACAGTATACGGGTAAGCTATTCTCAGACAGAAATTGTTAATCATGTTGATGAATTGAAGCATGATATTGCTCGGGAATGCCTTCGTATGGTAGGTATACCTGGAGGAATAGAAATTACATCTATTGCAGATATTCCATCAGGAACAGGGCTGGGCTCCAGCAGCAGTTTCGCAGTTGGACTCTTAAATGCTCTCTACACTTATGTGGGGGAACGTCTTTCTGCGGGTGAACTGGCAAATCGTGCCTGCCAGATTGAAATCAATGTCCTTGGTCATCCGATTGGCAAGCAGGACCAGTATGCAGCTGCCTATGGTGGTGTCAATTATTTTACCTTTGAGCGCAATGGTGACGTGCAGCGTGAAAAAATCTCAATTTCAGATGATGATTTACGCAATATGAACAGGAAATTGATGATGTTTTACACCGGCATTCGCCGCAGCGCAGATGGCATACTCTCTCGGCAGAGCCAGGAAACGAAAAACAAGATGGAAGTTTTGACGTTTATGAGAGACCAGGCAAATCGCATGAGAGATGGACTGATTCATGAAGGATTCACTCCTGAATTTGCTAAAATGCTGGACGAAGCCTGGCAGAAGAAAAAATCAATTACTTCGGGAATCAGTAATCCAGAAATTGACGAATTATATCAAAAAGCAATCAGCGCAGGTGCTTCAGGTGGAAAGCTTCTTGGTGCCGGTGGTGGCGGATTTATCCTTCTGTACTGTGATGAACAATACCAGCCGGCAGTACGGGAAGCATTAGGTCTAAGAGAGTTAGATTTTGAGATATCACTGAATGGCAGCCGGGTGGTATACTTTGCAGAATAAGATAATATTCCTTGATCGGGATGGAGTTATTAATCGCAAAGCTCCTCCACATGATTATATTAAATCGGTTAATGAATTCCAGATGCTTCCCGGGGCAGGTGAGGCCATCCACCTGCTGAATATTGCAGGATATAAAGTAGTCATCGTGACTAATCAGCGGGGAATCGCTCGTGGACTTATGACCACGGAAGATTTGAATCAAGTTCATCAGTTTATGAAAAAAGAACTTCTGAGCTTTGAGGCTCATATAGATGACATATTCGTCTGTCCCCACGATATTGGACAATGTCACTGCCGCAAGCCGGATATAGGCTTATTTATGCAGGCGGAAAAGAAATTCGCAATAAATAAAGATAAATCGTATATGATAGGAGATAGCAGGACGGACATAGAGGCCGGTAAAAATTATGGCATTAAAACCATATCGATTGACGGGCCGGATTTCAATGCAGATCATGACAGCTCCAGCTTACTGGAAGCTGTAAATTGGATTATTAAGGAGGAAGAAAAATGAATGTTTTAATTACTGGTGGTGCAGGATATATTGGAAGTCATTGCAATAGATATTTCCATGACAAAGGAATTCATACTGTTATACTCGATGATTTGAGCGATGGTCATGAAGAATCAGTCGTATCCGGGAAATTTGTCAAGGGAAGCTTTGGTGATAAAGGCCTGGTAAAGGAGATTTTGACAAAGGAAAAAATTGATGCAGTCATTCATTTCGCTGCATTTGCTTCCGTGCCGGACTCTGTTGCAAGACCATCCCGTTATTATCACAATAATGTATCTAACATGCTGAACCTGCTGGATGCCATGGTGGAAACAGGCGTAAAATATATCGTATTTTCTTCTTCCGCAGCCACTTTTGGGGAACCGGTTTATACACCGATTGATGAAAAACATCCTCAGAACCCGATTAATCCCTACGGCCGCACAAAGCTCATTGGCGAGCATATGCTTAAGGAGTTCGAAACAGCATATGGTATCCATTCCTGCTCTTTCCGCTATTTCAATGCTTCCGGCTGCTCCCATGATGCATTAATCGGGGAAGCGCACAATCCGGAATGCCATCTGATTCCGCTGGTTATAAAGTCCGCACTTTATGGAAATCCAAAGCTGAAAGTATTTGGCAATGACTACGATACAAGAGACGGCAGCTGCGTCCGTGATTATGTTCATGTAGAAGATTTGGCAGCAGCCCATTATCTTGGTCTGAAATACATTATGGAGAATAACTGCTCAGAGCAGTTTAACCTCGGAAGCCAGTCTGGCTTCACCGTTCTGGAAATCATTCATGCCTTTGAGAAAATCAGCGGCCTCAAGGTCCCGTATGACATTGTGGGAAGGCGCCCCGGAGATCCGGCTGTGCTGGTAGCCTCAAACGAAAAAGCAAAAAAACTGCTGGGATGGAAGCTTGAAAATAGTTCACTTGAACAGATTCTGACCAGTGCACTGAATTGGGAAAAGAATAGAAAGTACTAATAACGAAGAGGTATATTATGGATTACAAAACTTCTATTAAGGAATACTTATCTAAAGATATGAACACCTTTCAAAAACTTAATCTGGAAGAAATTAATCATGCCATGCAGGCCATTTATGATGCTTGGTACAGAGGGGCCTCTGTATTTGTTATGGGAAATGGCGGAAGCGCTGCTACTGCCAGTCATATGGTATGCGATTTTAATAAAGGCATATCTCTCAGTACGGGAAGAAAATTCAAGCTCATCTGCCTGAATGACAATATTCCTATTATGACCGCTATAGCTAATGATATTTCCTATGACAAAATTTTTGAGATCCAGATGAAAGATGTAATTACCAAGGATGATCTGGTTTTGGCTATTTCAGGAAGCGGCAATTCCAAAAATATTATTAACGGAATAACCTATGCGAAATCTATTGGTGCCAAAGTCATTGGTATGACTGGTTTCCATGGCGGGAAGTTGGGGGAACTGGCTGATTACCATCTCCATGTTCCTGTTGAGGATATGCAGGTCACTGAAGATTTTCACATGATTTTTGTTCATATGATGATGAAAGTATTTAGTCAGCCAGAAGATAGATAAATGATGAGGTCTGGGGAATGGAAATTAATCAGGGTATACAAGGTTTGCGCTTTCTTATAATATTCGGTGTTTTTCTTAAGCACTTATATGATATAATAGGGTTTCCTTATTTTGTTGACTCTGGGGCACGAGGAGTAGAGTTTTTCTTTTTGTTATCTGGTTTTTTAGAAGGTATGATTTGGTACTATCAACCTAATTCAGTTGGAACTACCATCTGGAAAAGATGCTTAATGTTTTACCGAAAAAAACTTGCTAAATTTTACTTTCTTCACTTTCTTACCTTTGCATTATCCATTCCCTTGATTTTGTTTTTTTCAGAAAAATCAATAAAAGAGCTCATGATTTCGGGGGGGGCTAAATTTGCTTCTGCTCAATAGTTGGTTTAACATATCTAAATGGTCTTTTAACGGTGTGTCGTGGTTTTTATCCTCTCTCTGTTTTTGCTACTTGCTGACACCACTGTTATCCCATTTTTTATCAAAAAAATGTCTGCTTAGTTTATCTTGTATAGCAGTGTTTTTTTCTGCTAAATTAATATTAGATACCATTCATTATGGATACTTCTTTCCACCATACAGGTTTATTGAATTTTCTATTGCCTTTATCTCAGGAAATTTATTTTTGACAACTAATCTTTATGAAAAAATAAAAGGGACAAGAAAATTATATGGTGATGTCAGTCAAGTGACTTGGCTTTTTCTTTGCATTTTGTCGATCATAGTCGGCGATAAAAAATGGATACCAGCTGCATTTATGGTTCCATTTACATTTTTTTTAATAAGTTTATTTATGAATGGATGTATAAGGGACTTTTTATCTAATCATTATTTAGTAACATTAGGGAATTTGGGACTGCCCTTTTTTCTGTGTCATTATCTTGTTATTCAATATGTTAATTGGTTTGTTGATGCGTTATTCAATATTCAAGCAACACATCGTATTATCTTTGTATCACTGATATCTCTTATCATTGCATTACTTTTCAGCGTGCTACTATCTAAGCTAAATAATTATGCTTATAGCTTTATAAGGAGAATTTCATGAAAAAATATGATTACTTAATTGTAGGCAGTGGACTGTTTGGCGCTGTATTTGCGCATGAGGCACATCAAAGAGGAAAGAAGTGCCTTGTCATTGAACGCCGCAGCCATCTGGGTGGAAATATTTACTGTGAAAACCGGGATGGTATCAATATCCATTATTATGGTGGACATATTTTCCATACCTCTGATAAAAAAATATGGGACTACGTCAATCAATTTGTTGAATTCAATAACTATGTCAACTCTCCTATTGCTAATTATAAAGGGGAACTGTACAACCTTCCGTTTAACATGAATACCTTTCATGAAATGTGGGGAGTTATTACCCCGCAGGAAGCTGCTGACAAAATAGCGGAGCAGCGTGCAGTGATTACACATGAACCGCAGAATCTGGAAGAACAGGCTATCTCTCTCGTTGGTACCGATATCTATGAAAAACTGATTAAAGGGTATACAGAAAAACAATGGGGGCGGCCCTGCACAGAACTTCCCGCTTTCATTATTAAACGACTTCCGGTTCGTTATACCTATGACAATAATTACTTTAATGATCGCTACCAGGGAGTACCGATTGGTGGATATAATGTGCTCATTCAGAATCTGTTGGATGGAATTGAATGCAAACTGAATGCTGACTATCTGCAGGATCGGGAATTCTGGAATGAACAGGCTGAAAAGATTATATATACCGGTGCTATTGACGCATATTTTGATTACTGCTTTGGCGATTTGGAATATCGGGGACTTCGTTTTGAAATAGAGCGTCTGGACATACCAAATTATCAGGGGGTAGCCGCTGTGAACTATACGGACCGTGAAACTCCTTATACCCGTATTATTGAACATAAGCACTTTGAATTTGGGAAGCAGCCTGTCACATACATAACCCGAGAATATCCGGCTTCATGGAAACGGGGAGATGAAGCTTATTATCCGGTTAATAATAAAAAGAATCAGGACTTATATAAAAAGTATGCTGATAGAGCAAAAGCTGAAAAGAACATCATATTTGGCGGTCGGCTGGGGGAATATAAATATTATGATATGGATAAAGTCACAGCCTCCGCACTTCGTTTGGTAGAAAGTGAGTTTGGAAAATAAGTGGATATCAAAATTTTGATTGCCATGCACAAACCATACTGGCACCCTGAAGATTCTGTATACATACCGATTCATGTAGGGAAAAAAGGAAAACCATCCATGGGTATTAGGGGAGATGACACAGGAGACAATATTTCAGACAGAAATCCTGCCTACTGTGAATTAACCGGTGTTTATTGGGCTTGGAAAAATCTCAAGGCCGACTACATAGGACTGGTACATTATCGAAGATATTTCACACATAAAGGTTTTTTTCTGCGTTCCATAGATAAAAAAAGAAATGATATTTTGACTAAAGAGGACTGGGAATCTATCCTGAAAAAGCATCCCATCGTTGTTGCGGATAAAAGAAAATATCGTATTGAAACGAACCAGGAACATTATCTTCATGCACATCCTAGAGAACAGTTTGATGCTGCACTTGAGGTTATCAAAGAAAAATATCCCGAATTCATAAAGGGATGGGATATCTTTATGAACCGCACCTGGGCTCATATGTTCAATATGTTTGTCATGCGGCAGGACTATTTTGAGGAATTCTGCTCATGGTGGTTTGGCGTTATGTTTGAAGTAGAGAAGAAAGTAGACCTCTCCAAGTACCCCAAGCCGGAACAGAGATGGTTTATTGATGAACTGCTGCTGGATGTCTGGCTTGAAACGAAAGGGTATTCCTACTATGAGTGCAATGTGGATTATTTTGAAAAGCAGAATTGGGTGAAAAAAATTGGCAGATTCCTTGAAAGAAAATTCATTAAAAACAAATAAGGCCAATCCTGCTTTCAGTATTATCATGCCTGTTTATAACGTCGAGAAATATGTTGCACAGGCGATTGAAAGCGTGTTATCTCAATCGTATAGGGATTTTGAACTGATTATTGTCAATGACTGCTCTCCGGATAACAGCCTGTCTATTTGTGAAAACTATGCAGAGAAAGACAAAAGAATCCGTATCATTTCTCTTTCTCAAAATGGAGGCTTATCTAACGCCAGAAATGTTGGAATGCAATCCATGAGAGGTGATTATGTCCTTTTTCTGGATTCTGATGACTGGTGGGAGCCGAGTTTATTGGAGACAGTTTCGCAGGTTATTGAAAAAACACATCCGGAGATGGTCTTCTTTGGATATGCAGATGAGTGGTACTCATTGGAAGATAAACATTTATCCACCCAGATTCGTGTTCCTCATGATGCAGAAGTATATGGAAACAATAAGGCGGCGTTACAGGTATCTGTTAGGCTCCAGATGCAGAGTAACGATATGTACTCCTGGTCTTCCAATAAAGCCATAAGTACCAAGTATATGCAGAAAGAGAATCTCCGCTTCATGAAAATACCATTAAGCGAAGATAAGGAATTCATGGGAAGGCTATGGGACAATATAACCTCGGTAGTAGTTATTTCAGAACTACTACTGCACTATAGAAGGAAAAAAACTGGGAGTTTACGCAGCAAATATCAGCCGAGATTTTATGAAATACATAAAAGAATCTGGGACTTTCGTTTTAATCAGCTGAAAAGAGCTCATCTTCTAGATGAAGCAACAGTCTTGCTAAACACGCAATTTTTACAGTTTGTTTATTTAACAATTCAAATGATGTGCTATTCTCAGAGTAATCAGCATCTGAATGAGCAAATGAAATTTATAAAAAACGTTAATCAAGATAAGTACTGGCAGGAAATCAGGAGTAAGAATCTTGACGCATCGTTGAAATTTAAAATTATGAACTTTTTGCTAGTGAATAAAATAAGTATAGGAGTCCTTTTACTTGGGCATGCCATTTATTTTATCAAGATGCATTGTTTTTGGCTGTGGAGACATTTAAGGTGATTGAAAGAGTCCAATCTATATTAGTAAAATATACGATTTTACTAAAGAATATGCTTTCCATGATGATTTTACGAGGCGCAGAATACGTTGTTGCTTTAATTTCAATGCCGTATTTAGTGCGAGTACTGGGTCCAGATAAATTTGGGGCCCTTATTTTCATGCAAAGTATTATACAATATTATAATATAATCATTGATTATGGATTCAATTTGACAGCTTCTAGAGATATTGCAAAAACAAAGGATCCTGATGATATTAGTGCGATATTTTCATCGGTTATGTGTGCCAAAATTATTTTGTTTACCGTATGTTGTATAACGACTGTTTTCATCATTGGCATTAATCTAAGATTATCCATAATTCCGATTGATTATAAATTATTCTGTGCTGTATTTCTTAATGTTATTGGAACCATGATTTTTCCTATTTGGTTTTTTCAAGGTATCCAAATGATGGGATATATTGCTAAGTGTAAATTAATTAGTATTATTATGACGACAACCGGTATTTTTGTGTTCGTGAGAGGACCGGACGATTATGTTCTAGCAGGATTTTTGCAAGCAATTACTATGTTGGTAACAGGATTACTTTCATGGGTAATCATCTTAATACAATATCGTACACTCCTTCGAAAAACCAATATAGTTGAAATAAAGAGCCGTTTTATAGAAGGCTGGCAAATCTTTATTTCAACTTTGTTTGTTAATATATATACTAATAGCAATTTGGTCCTTCTTCGTTTTTTCACAACAGATTACATAGTTGGCATATTTGGTGGTGCTTCAAAGTTAATTGATGCCATAAAAGGACTGGCATGGCCTCTATGTCAGGCTATATATCCATTTATTTGCCAAAAATATGAAGAAAACAGGATACAGTTCTTTATATTTACGCGGAAACTCCTGGAAGTGTCTACTTGCGTAGGATTAATAATAATGCTTAATATGGAATTTTGGGGACAATGGATAGTTAGCTTCTTGTATGGTCCTGATTATCAGAACACGGTATCCATTTTGCATATTTTGTCAGTCATTCCAGTATTTGTTTTTTATAGTATATTTGCAGGCGCAGTTTTATTAGCATCTAATGCGCAGAACGAATATAGTAAAATTTTAATGATAGGTTCTGGATTAGACATTGTGATGGCATTGATAATGATTCCTCTTTTTGGAGCAAATGGGCTGGCTTCCACGATGTGCTTGGTAGAAGCTTATGTCGCTTTAAAGATGTTTATAGAGATAAAAGCAAGAAAGAGATTGAGGTCATAAGTTTATGATAAGACTTGAGCGCTATTTATTAGGATTAATGATCATAGGCCTTCCTTTTACTGCGTTGCCTGCGTCAATTACTAGGTATATGAGTGGAAAGTTGTCAACGGACATACTTATTTTACTTATTCTTTGCGTATTAATTGAAATTATTCGTGGGCATTATGTGAATTGCAAGGCTGTAGTTTATTTGGTAACTCTGTCATTATGGGGGAGTTTGTGCATTATATACAATATTATTCATTTCGATTTTGCGAGTATATTGAATTCCTATAATATTCCGGTAGTGATTATCTTACATAAGTATATTTCATGGATTACATTAGATGATCTTCAGTTGTTTTATTATGGTATTCATTCAATACTACGTTTCCTTGCCCACTATTGCTTCCCACTCAGCTTGGTTTATATTATTTGGCATATGTACTGTGATAAGGAAGAAAAGCTATTACTATGGGTAGAAAAAAATGTGTTGATTTTAGCTTGTCTAATGGAGTTTTATTCTATTTTTGAGCTTATGTGGTTAAAATGGGGGAGTAATGTAGGGGAAAAGTTCCTTACATATGTAAATCCATTGCTATACGATGTAGCTAGTAAATCGGGATGGTGGCCTCCATTGCTTTGGTGGAATCAGTTACGAAGCATATGTGCAGAGCCGTCTTTCTTTGGAATTATCAGTGCCTTGGTCATACCTGTTTTATGGAAATATCAATCACAAAAAGCTAACCTTATGGCATATTGTTTTACTCTTTTCTTTACTATCATGGTATTTGCCACGAATTCCAGAACGGCAGTTATTATTCTTATTGGAGAGACGATTTTATTGGTTCTCTTTGGTATTTATTTGCACAATAGACTTTTATGGAAAAAAATAGTATTGACGGTTTGTTCTGTCTCAGCTGCATTTGTAATTAACATCGGGTTAGGCTACGTTCCATTCCTTTTTGCAGGCAGCAAAACTGGCGAATTTCCACAGACTGTTCAGAATGTTGCCTCTGAATATATTGATAGTAATATTAAAAGTGTTTCAAGCACCAGTCAAAGGTCTAATTTGACTCGACTTGATATATTTAAGACGCACATTGCGATAATAAAGGACGCCCCTATTTTGGGAAAAGGGTATGATACATATATTCCTTATCTAGAGTATTATTCGAATGCGGATTTAACTAAAGATCAAGAATTAAATGGATATATGAATGACATTCACGAAAAGGGGTTCCTGAAGGCTGGGTATCCTGTTGTCAATGAGATTTCGTTAGCAGGTGCAACAATGGGTATTCCCGGGATGATTCTATATTTATTTCCTTTGATGTTTATCTTTTATGGAATGTGGAGATATCATAAGCAGCTTTTAACAGAAGAGAATGCATATATTATTATTGCTCTATTTGGATCTATTATGGCGTTGTTTTCGAATGAGGCTTTTTACAGTATGTACTTGTGTGTTGGAGTTTTGTACACAAAAATTTGGAATATTAGAAAAAATATGTAGTGGATGCTGGACAGCCAGTATGTAGAATCATGTTTTTGAGAGGGGGGTCATACAATTTTGCAGAAATTAAATACATTACAGGGCCTGCGATTTTTAGGTTTCTTACTCATATATCTGAACCATGCCGGGTGGCTCTTGTGGTCGGATTATAAATATTTCGATTTTGGCGCCCGTGGGGTGGAAATCTTCTTTGTCCTGTCCGGATACTTGGTGGCATATAATTACAGAAATGCTGAATTTGCATATGGCGTGAAATCTTCCTTTTTATATATGCTATCAAAAGCCAAGAAGTTTTATTTTTTGCACATGCTGACTTTCCTGATTATTCTCTTCCATATGGAGAGACACGGATTTACATACCCAGATGGACTATCCGGATTTATTCGTGATATGTTTCTTAATATAACACTGTTAAAAAGCTGGTATGATCCTTCTAAGTTTGCTTTTAATGGAGTTACCTGGTTTCTATCCTGTATTTTATTTATCTATTTCTGCGTCCCCTTTGTTATTCACTTCTTTAGATATAAAAAATGGGGGGGTATAGCAGTATTCTCATTCCTTGCGCTCTTCCTTGCGAAGATGGCATTTGATACCTTTGGATATAAAATGGGGATGAATCCCTGGCCGGGAGTATTTAGCTGGTACTGCAATCCGGCATATCGGCTATTTGATTTCTTATTAGGATATACAGGATTTCTGGTTTTAGAGAAGACTTCGCTGAAGATGCCTTCCTGGATGATATCCTTGATTCAGTGTATCGCTTTAGTTTTCTATTTTGCTGCATGTCGTTTGTTTGACCAGCAGTGGGTTCCGGCTCCTTTTATTTTACTTACCATAGTTTTGATTTTCACTTTTACTTTACCGGCTGGTATTTTTGATATTATTTTTGGAAATCGATTCCTGACGCATTTTGGAAATATCAGCTTTGAACTCTATATAAATATAAGCGTAATGAGTAATCGGTTGTTGAAATTGACTGGAGATAATCGCTTGCTCGTATTTATCATGCTTTTAGTCATATCCTGGCTTATGGCGGAATTCTTTGCCTGGCAGCCGGTGAAGAAGTTTATTACAAAAACAATATGGACTAAGTTATCTCTTAACTAAGCATGTGGTAAACGATGAGTACAGATATTATTGTTTATTCTGTATGTAAGTAGCAATACGATATAATATCCAGAATTTTAATAGATTACTTATTCACCTTTGAACAATGGAGTACTTTTAGCTATAATAACCATAAATGAATCAATCTGGTTAGAAGATGGAGGATATTATTATGAATACATTGCAAAATCAAATTGAAAGTATGGCTAAAGCTATAAAGACAGACAATTATCCGATGTCGATTGGAGAACTGGCGAGTCTTTATCAAGATGGCGATTTGAATATACAGCCGCTTTATCAAAGGCTTTTTCGATGGAATATGAATCAACAGTCAAATCTGATAGAGTCTATTTTGTTAAATATTCCGATACCTCCCATTTATGTTTATCAAAATGAAGAGGGCAAATGGGAATTAATTGATGGATTACAGAGGGTGTCAACATTATTAAAGTTCATGGGACTTCTGAAATTAGAAGACGAAGGAAAATTGACTAGAGTAAGCCCAGAACCATTAACGAAGACTAAATTTTTACCTGCATTAGAGGGAAAGTATTGGAACACTGATGACCTTAATGATTCATTAACTGAAGCGCAGCGTCGATACATAAAACGTTCAAAAATCTCGATTGTTATAATTGATAAAAGTAGTGATAAGTTTGCTCAGTATGAGATGTTTAGGCGTCTCAATACCGGAGGAAGCCTTTTGAGTGCGCAAGAAATTCGTAATTGCATGATGATTATGGCAAATGAAGATGTATATGACGATTTCAGCAGGCTAAGTCAAGATAAAAATTTGCGAAAAGCAGTCCCACTCTCTGCAAAAAATCAGATAGAGCAAGGCTATTTAGAGCTTGTTGTCAAATGTTTCGTCTTTAGATATTCGAACATGGATGTAAATGATTCTGATAATTATAATGATTTTTTGACAGATGAAATTGTTAGAATTATGAATGAAGCGCATGATTTTAAAATGGACTGTGAAATGTTGGTAAAGCTATTTGCTCTTGTAGCTCGGCAACTAGGGAGTGGTGCTTTTAAGAGGTATAATCAAGAAAAAGACAGGAGCTCTGGAGCGGTGTTAATGGGAGCACTGGAAGCCATAATACCTGGAGTTTTTGAGAACCTTAAATACTACTTAGATAATCCGGAATTGCTTAAACCGCTTATTCATAAAATTTATGCGAATGATATATTTCTTCAGGCTATGGGGAGAGGAATCCGTCCGGTTACAAGGATGAAATCTTTGGTAAAGCTAAGCAAGGAGTACTTTAAGCCATGTCAAAAAGGTCAAGGGTTATGACAGAAGAAGAGCTGTTGGGACTATTAGATGAAGATTTAGCTTGGAGAAAAAAGGAAATGGTGGAATATAGATTTTTAGTTGATCGGTTAAAAGAAAATGAGGGGGTTCTTGTTCGTGCTGGAATTGCTTTGCTTTGTGCTCATTTCGAAGGATTCATAAAAAAGGCATCTAATGTGTATGTTCAGTTTGTGGATTCACAAGGTATCCCATTTAATGAGTTAAAGAATGGCTTCTTAGCAGTTAAACTTATGGATGATGTGAAACAATGCTCTCATGCAGGAAAATATACTCCCTATGTAGATTTGTTGGATAAAATTATAGGTCATTATGCCGAGGAAAGCTTCGAATTCAATAAGAGCTTAGACAAGAAGTTATTTGGCATCACAACGAAGTCAAATCCTAAATACGAAAATCTGATTGATATTCTAAAGGCTATTGGCATTGAATCAGATATTTTTGATTTAAAAAAATATTATATTGACAATATGCTTCTTAATTATAGAAATCAAATAGTTCATGGACGTAAAGCTTTTTATAAACAGGATGATTTTAAAGGGCTTTTTGATTTTGTTTTTAAGGCCTTGGATGAGTATAAAGACTTAATTTTGGAAGCAGCAAAAAATTCTTATTATTTAAAAGGGAATCTTAACAATGTCAGCTAATTTTTCAATTCCTACTCCTGCATTATATGCGCGAATGATGGTCGAACGCATTAATTATAAAGGGAATTTGATTGGTATGAAAGTATTAGAAAATTCCTGTGGAGAAGGAAATATATTATGTGAGATAGTGCGTGCTTATATTGAGTCGGGCATTAGCCTTGGCTACTCTAAAAAGGAAATCGCGGATAATATTAATGATGATATATATGCGATTGATATTAACGCTGATTTAGTAGAAAATTGTATCTCTAGGCTGAACTCCATATTAGAAGAATTTGAGATTCCCGATATAAAATGGGAACATATCATCGTTGGAGACTATCTTAGTACAACGTTTCATGATGTAAAATTTGATTTTATCTTTAGCAATCCACCATATATTACATATCAGGATATTCCGGCTGTTGAGCGTAAGCTTTTAAGACAAACTTATAAGTCCTGTTCAACTGGACGTTTTGATTACTATTATGCATTTGTTGAGAAAGGAATTCATGATTTAAAGAACGAAACGGGCAAAATGATATATCTCATCCCCTATAGTATATTTAGTAATAAATTCGCAATAAATTTGAGAAATCAATTATTACCTTATATTTTTGAGGTCTGGGACTATAGCGGTATAGAAATCTTTTCGCATGTAGTAATTTCATCGGTGATTATAGTTCTTCAAAAATCATTAACTAATAAAGTTATTATTTATTCTGTAAAAAATAACAGGAATCAAATTTGGGATAAGAATGATTTAGAAAACAAATGGTGTAAAAAAATCCAGAGTATTTTGCCAAAACGATTTGGAGACTTTTTCGATGTTTCAAATTCCATTGCTACGTTAGCCAATGACGTATTTATATTAAGAAACTACCATGAAGATGATGATTATATTTATTTTGGTAAATATAAAGTAGAGAAGGGGCTTGTTTACGAATGTTCAAGCTTAAAACTTGAGAGACAATATGCTAAATCAGGCACTCGTGCTAAAATAATTTATCCATATCAGATTCTTAATCATCAAGTTTTACACATTGCTGAGAATGATTTCCAAAAAATGTATCCATATGGGTATAGTTATCTTAAGTCAATGAAACAGAAGCTTTTGCAAAGAAATTCTAATGATTCAATTGCGTGGTTCGAGTATGGTCGAGGCCAAGCTCTGAGTAGTATCCTTGGTGATAAAATTATTATGTCTATGGTTATCTCAAAAAAAATGAATCTGGTGTTTGCTTCTGATGGTGTTATACCTTGTGCCGGATATTTTATTAAGTGTCGTCCAGAAAGTGAGCTAACTCTTCAAGATGCAAAAGAAATATTGGAAAGTCAAGAATTTCTTGATTATGTACATGAGATTGGGACACCAACCGCTATGGGTTCATATCGTATTTCGGTAAATGATGTGAGAGAGTATAGATTTTCTTAATTGGCTAAAAATTATTGTTTATCAGGCCAACAACGATTACACAATATACTATGATTAATTAGATCTCAGATGAACTCAAGTCAGAAGAACTACAGTATTGATTATTAAAGGTGGTTGAAGTTCGAAAAAAAGGTATTGGCTCAAAATCGCTAATTAGAAAAGGGAAATTTTTGACAATATTAGACGACGAAAAGAGCCCATTAGATATGACGCAGCTTTAAAGTCACCCGATGCACGAATGAAAGCCATGGGATACGTGTTTTGAGAGCCAGCGAACATGCGAGAGAAAACCATTGATTTTATAGATATAGTCTTCTCCTGTTTTATCTGCATTTGCTGAAACGGTTATCAGCGTGTTAAAACATCGCCGTTGGAGTAAAAACACCAGTTTCAGTCGTCTAGTATTTATTCCTTGGATATATTTGATTACGATTTTAGGTATTTTTATTGTTTGCATATAAATGACTGGATGAGAATGAAATTGTTCCAATTAATGGCTCCTTGGTCTCATATGATAAGGGAGTCTATTGCTGGTTAGATTAGGCGTTTAGGACGGTAGTTATTTATTCGTTTCCGTGGCTGCCAGTATTTTTGTTACACGTGGAGGAAGGTATGGCATTTCAGCATTTGAGGAGTTTCCTGAATGATGCAAAGGCATCCGGTATGGAGACTGTATCTATTGAAAGTGTTGAACGTCTTCTTGATATTGAAGAAAAAGTACATTCCGATGAAATAAAGGAAATTGAATCAAATTACCAAATAGAATTGGCTATTAATCATGCTAATGTCCAAGAGCATTTAGAATGTTTCAAGTCTATTATTACCATGGGACAGAATGCTTTAAAGAGCATCATCATGATTAATGGTGGTGCATCAGTTGCTTTTATTGCCTTTTTGAACAATAATCTGTCTAAATTTTTGTCAAATGGCATCCTTTCTAAGGTATATCTTTCGCTTTGGTATGCATTGATTGCCTTCGGCGTGGGAACATTACTGGCTAGTGCAGGTTACGGATTGGCTTATTTTACACAAGGGAAGTATTATCGTGACTCTTTAGCACGTAATGCCAGAATTAGGCAGGAGGCTTTCGATAACAAGGCAATCAATGTTAGTACTAAAATTTCCTGGTTGCATTGGGTGACTTTGATTTGCTGTGGTGGTGCATATGCTGCTTTTTTTGTAGGAATGTGGAATAGTGCCTGCGGATTTCATCAAGTACTCTTAAAATAAGAAAGTTTTTATATAGATAATTGATTAATCGTTTTGTATGTACGTTTGGAGGCTTTGGCTTATGTTACATGATATTGCTTCTTTAAAATTGCAAGGCGCAAATTTTGATGAATTAAAAGAGCTGTCATTATTTTATTTCAAAGATAAACCAAAGCCTAAAAACAGCTGTTGCAATGGAGTTCTTTTATATGGAAGAAATGGAGCCGGTAAAAGTACAATTGCCAAATGTTTTAGAAAGATAGCAGGGGAGAATCCTACCGGTATTGTGCAAGCAACCCTTTGCAATGCTGAAGGAAAAGAGTTGAGTCTTACGGATGATGACAAAAAGCATATCTTTGTATTCGATGAAGACTACATCGACAAAAACATAAAACTGCAGGAAGATCATTTAAATACCATTGTTTTATTAGGTGAAGCTGCAGATTTGACCGATAAAATTACTGAAGCGCAGAAAGTGCTTGAAAAAGCAAAGATTGAGTACGACAAGCAAAAAAGTATATATGATGAGTATAATAATCCTGATAATGTAAAATCACCTGAATACTATAGAAAAAAGATTTGGTTAAAGTTAAAAGGTGATACTAATTGGGCAGGGAGAGATAGACAGATTACTGGAGCAAAGAAGAATACACCAGTGACTGAACGGATATATTCCGAAATATTAAAACATAAAATAAATAAAAACATAGAAATATTGGCTGAAAAGTTTCGGAATGAATTAGAAAGATTGCATACTGCAGAATCAGGAAACTCCATTATAAGGGCAAACGTTCCTAATATTCCAAAATATTTATTGCAATATGATGATGTGAAAATCATTCAGGCATTGGCACAGGAAATTGAAAAGCCAACTTTAACTGAACGTGAAGTTAAACTTTTGAAAATGGCACAGCAGGAAGGATTTGAAAAACTGGAAGAACGGAAGAGCGTATTCAGTGATAATTCTATCCATGAGTGCCCTTATTGCATGCAGGTTCTGAATGACGATTATAAGAAGGAACTTGTCAAAAGTATTCAAAAGGTTCTGAGCAAAGTTGTTGAAGAGCACCAGAAGGAATTGAAAGATTATTTGGTGCAAATTGAGGAACCCGACCTTTCGGCATTTAAAAACCTTAAGAATTATGAGGAGTGTACTAGGATTTGGAAATTAATCGTCGATAAGATTTCCATATATAATGACAAGTTAAACGATAAAATAAGTAATCCTTACGTACAAATTCATATCGAAAATTTGGATGTTAAGCAATTGGTTCAGCAGCTATGTGAAGTACGCAGCCATTTATGTGAAGAACTTAGAAATTATAATGAGAAGGCTGTTCTGGTAGAACCGATTAAAGATAATCTGAGAATGCTGAACGCAGAGTGGGCGTTCCTTGAAATTAAAGACCTGGAAATTCAAAAGCATAAACAGGAAAAGGAGTTCGCTCAGGAGAAAAAACTGTTTTGTTTAGCAGATAATACCTTAAAGGCTGCAATAAGAAAGCTGGAAGATTTAGAAGCAGAACGTAAGAATGTTCGTATTGCTGTGGATCGGATTAATGCATGTATGCAATATATTTTCTTTGCAAAGGATAGGTTGTCAATCCAATATGGTGATGGTCAATATAAACTGTTCTCTTGCGGGAAGCCGGTGAGGCCGTGCGATGTTTCTGTAGGTGAAAGAAATATTATTGCATTGAGCTATTTCTTTACTAATATCCTTAAAGGCAAGGCTGAGTCTGAAGCTTATAAAGACGAATATTTACTGGTTATTGATGATCCAGTTTCCAGCTTTGATATGGAGAATCATGTTGGGATATTATCATTTTTGAAATATGAGCTGGGACTATTCTTGGAAGGTAACCAATATTCTCGTGCACTTTTGATGACTCATGATTTAATGACGTACTCAGATATGGATAAGATTTTTAAAGAAATGAATGACGCTTACAATCAAAATCATCGCAATGGCTATTTTTTACGGTGGAAATTAGAACAAAAAACTTTAAGCGAAATGAAAATCGATCAGCATCAGGAATATAGTAAACTCATACGTAATGTCTATAGCTTTGCTTTAGGAAAACAAGATAACGCTAGCCTCATGATAGGTAATGAGATGCGTCAGATTTTGGAGGCCTTTGCGACCTTTGAATATAAGACAAATATTGAAAAAATATCTACAGATAAGACAATACTAAATTTATTGCCGAGCAAAGAATATGTCAGCTATTTTAAGAATTTAATGTATCGTTTAGTTCTTAATGGAGGAAGCCATAAGAAGGATGCAGTAAGTTTTATGAAAGGCTACGATTTCTTCTCTTTTATATCTGACAAAGAAAAAAGAAGGACCGCAAGAGACATCTTATGCTTTATATACTTGCTGAACAAACAGCATTTGCTGGTACATTTAGAGAATAAGGAGCATAAGGAAAATTGGGAAATGCAGCTCGATAAGTGGTGTAATGAAATAAAGGACGAATCACCAGAATTATAAGAAAATATAGATGAACCAATCGGTATGTCAGAATTGATCAATTCATATCAGAATGTCAGACTGCTAGTGGTCGGGTAATCTGCCAAGTAGCGTCGGGTTAAAATCGCCATTAGGAGATAGGGAGACATCAGCTAGGAAGCTTGATGGCGTAGCTTTAGTAGGTTGCATCTTCTTTTATTTTTCTGTAATATGAAGAAAATGGATATTTTTTAATTTCCACGTTCACATAAAAGCGATTTTTTCTATTTATATAGTAGAAGGAACAAGTTTATAAGGCAATTCTGAAAGCAGGCGCTTTCCTGTCAATCCATGGTACGGCAGGAGAGGGCATTTTGGAGACGCAGGGATCCCCTTGCTTCCTTCTATCCAATCTGCAGAAAGGATCAAAATATGAACCACAGAAAGTACCCAGGACTCTAAATCAGCTCCACATATGCAGAAATGACGGGAGACTCATGCCTGGCGCGCGCCGTCGTACCTCGTACAGCAGCGGCCGTAGACCATGCAGACACCGAACTCATTGGGCATTTGCTGATTTGGAGATACCGGGCTTTTTGTAGTGTAATGAATGTTTTTTAGCGGCGGGCAAATTTCGCCAAGCAGCGTCGGATTAAAATCGCCATCCGGAGGCGGAAAAATTCAGCCAATTCGGGGCGAGCGAAAAGGCCTATGAATATGACGATGATTCTGAGCTGCCATACATTCGTGAGAGCCATGGAACACGCAACAGGAGGGCGGTGAATACGCGATGGGGAGCCACTGAATACGCGGGAGGGAGCCGGTCGCTTCAGGTGCATGACTTTTTCCTGATTTATTCGTATTAACAGGGTCATTTTGTGCTTTTTGCAGGTTGTCAATACGATGGCTCTCTGGTGCGTATCGGGCTGAAAAGAGTGAGTGGCTCCCACCAGCGTATTGTGTGTCTCTTGTGGCACGTGATGCTCCGACAAAAATTCTTAATTATTGGTTTATCCGGCTTTCCAATGGGGGGAAAAAACCTCAGCCCGAAAACACATTGGAGAAATATCTTCCCGGGTTTCAAGAAATCCAGAAAGAATGCAAATGAAAAATCCCATCGGATATGGATAGTATCTCATGTCCGATGGAATTTTAATATGCATCGATTATTTACCGATTGCCATAAAATTACGTAACTGCAGGTTGATTAAGCTTTTTGCTTATATCATAATATGGAAAATGGAAAGGTTTTTATTTCATAAATATGAGTTTTGCACAAATTGAGATCTGATTTTTTTATGGAGGGTATTATGGCAAAGAAATATACAGATTTCTTACGAGAAATAACTTCAGAAGATCTTTTTCGTGGGTTGTTGGGATACGGGTTGTTCGCAGATAAATTACCTCCTTGTTTTACGTCAGTACATCTTTTTAATTTTTATAAAGAGACATCTGCAAATGAAAATAATAAGAAATGGCGCGATTATATTACTTTTGACAGTCAACGAAATATGATAATTCCAAGACGTTTTGGGATACCAACACCTTATGCATATTTTGTATTGTGTCGAGCATTGGCTGATAACTGGGATGCTATAAAACATAGACTCAGTCATTCCGTTTGTAATCAGGATTACATTATAAGCCGTATACATTTGAGGAAAATGAAGAAAGATGGCCCTTTGTTTTCTATGAATTATAAAAACTGGAAATCAGATGGTGAGCCAATGCCGGACTTGATACAAGGGATGAAATATGTTGTTAAAACTGATATATCTACCTGCTTTCCAAGTATTTATACACATGCAATTCCCTGGGCATTGATTGGTAAATCTGAAGCAAAAAGGGCCATCGGAAATAGAAATTGGACCAATGCTATTGATAAAGCATGTCAATGTTGTACTAATGGACAGACACATGGTATATTAATCGGACCACATGCCTCTAATTTGATTTCTGAAATCATTTTAACCAGGGTGGATCAGTCTATGTACGATGCTGGGTGGCGGTATGTTAGAGCTATTGACGATTTTACCTGTTATGTAGATTGCTATGATGATGCACAGGAATTTATTGAACAGTTGCGTGACGAATTGTCGAAGTATGATCTCTCTTTGAACGAAAGGAAAACAATCATTGAGGAACTTCCTTTTGCCATTAACCATGATTGGACGCAGAAACTCAGAAATATACAGGAAATATACTGCAATAAGGATTTGCTTAGTTATCATGATGTAGCAGGTTACTTATCTGCAGCTATTTCATTAATGGAAGACAATCAAAAAAATGCAGCCCCACTAACTTATGCATTAAAGGTGTTATCTGGTAAGAAGATGAAAGAAACGGCTAAAGATTACTATGTCAAGATGCTATTACATTTTGCATATGTCTACCCTTATCTTGTTCATCATTTGGAAGAATATGTCTTTGATAAGTTTAATGTACCGATTAACAAGATTATGGAGTTTTCGAATCTTAGTTACAAAGATGGAGTTATGCATAGGAATGTAGAGAAATTGTATTTTGCATTATATTTTGCCTGGCGGTATGGATTTAGCTTGCCAGATGTAAATTTCGATGATATTGTTTCTTCAAATTCTTGTATATGTAAAATACTGGGGCTGATGTATGCAGAACGTACTAATAATTTGGATGGAAAGGACGCTTTGAAACAGAATGCAGAAAAACTAGCAGAAGATTCAAGTGATTTCGATAGGAATTGGCTATTTATCTATGAAGCACTACCAAAGGGAAAACTCAAAGATGAATGGAAGGCTTATAAAGAAGCAGGAATTAGCTTTATAAAACAGGATTGATTCGATGAAAGTGTTTGCTTCAAGAACCACTACAAAGAAACCCGGTGTCTCCAATTGCCCGTTATGCCCAATGAGTTCGGTGTCTGCATGGTCTACGGCCACTGCTGTACGGGGTACGACGGCGCGCGCCAGGCATGAGTCTCCCGTCATTTCTGCCATATAGGGGCTTTTCTGAAGTCCTGAGTTTCTTTGTAATGTTCAGTTTTCACTGATTTTTACCTTTCCGGAAAAGGTGGAGGGGAGAAAGGCGGTACCCTTTTTGAATTCCGGTATTCCATTCCTGCATTTCCTATGGCCATCTTGGAAATATATGGAATGCTTTCTTTCAAACCGCGGGCCTTTTCATGCCCCTCTACTATATAAATAACGGCAGGTTATGATTTTTGAAAAGAGTTTGAAAATAAATTTTCATAATTTTGTGCTAAAGCAGGATTGAAGGGAGAGAGAATTGAGAATTGAGATTTGAGGTTTAAGTGTCGGAACTATCCTCAGGGCTACGCCCAGCTCCATTCCGGTCGGGCAAACAAAAGGAAGGCCCTTTTATGGGCAGGCTAAGGGACAACTTTGCCCGACTTGGCAATCCTATGCAGGATTGCCACCTGGTGAAGGAGCCAAACGATTCGGCAGGTGCCAGTGCGTTCTCTTCCTGCTGACTGGTATTTATGAGCACTCCGGTCACTTACTGCTTGTACCGAGATTCTTCACTGCGTTCAGAATGACGGCGACGGCAGGAAGGTGGCCGGGGTGCATGATGAGGGGTTCGGAACTTCCTCTTAAAAACTTGCCGGTCTCATCTATGGTGGGGAGGACTAGAAAGTGGTGAAAATCATGCCGTAAAAACTTTACGGCATGATTTTTATATGCTATATTTTAAGCAGAAAAGTGATGGTAAGGAGGTAGTTCCATGCTGAAAAGGTTTGAAGTGAGCGGGTTTAAACAGTTTGGGCATCTGGTCTGGGATTTTTCCCGTACCCGGGAGTATGCCTTTAATCAAAACTGTGTCAAAGATGGGCTGGTCAGGAATGGCTTGATTTATGGGGCGAATGCTTCCGGAAAGACGAATTTGGGCCTTGCTTTGTTTGATATCACCGCCCATTTGACGGATAAAAATTCTGCCGATGATTTATACAGGTATTATTTGAAGGCTGATGAAGATGTAAAATATGCGGATTTCCGCTATGACTTTCAGTTTTCCGGTGATCATTCTATTTCGTATGGTTATCGAAAGAGCAGTCATCGCCTGCTTTTGGGGGAAGAACTGACCATTGATGGCAGGCTCGTGCTGAGATGGCCTGATGCTGGCGGTATTTTTATAGATCCGGAGTTTCAGGAAATGTACAAGTTTGGTGACATGAAGTGGGATTTCCAAAGTTCTGATTTGTCAGCGGTAAAATATGTCTTTAATAATATGCTGTCTGATTCCTCTTCTTTGCTGTTTAAGTTCCGTACTTTTGTGAATGGAATGCTGTGGTTCCAGAGGAATGATTTAAATAATCGATATATTGGCTATTTAAATACTCATGAAGATATATATGATTATATTGTCCGGGAGGGGTATATTGGAGATTTTGAAAAGTTCCTGCAGGAGCAGGGGGAAATAGCGGTGAAGCTGGCTGCTATCCAAAATCCGGACGGCAATTCGGAGTTGTATTTTGATTACGGGCAGAAGATTCCTTTCTCTAAGGCCGCTTCCAGTGGTACCCGTGCACTGAGTTTGTTTTATTATTGGCTGAAGCATAGAAAGGGAATTACATTCCTGTTTATTGATGAGTTTGACGCTTTTTATCATTTCAAATTGGCGAAAAAAGTTTTCCAATATCTGATTTCTAATTTCTCCGGCCAGGCTATGGTAACGTCCCATAATATTGATCTGCTGACAAACCGGATTACGCGGCCGGACTGCTGCTTTGTGGTTAGAAATGGTCAAATTGCGTCTTTTGCGGATTCCACATCCAGGGAAATCCGACAGGGGAATAATCTGGAGCGTCTGTACGTGGGCGGTGAGTTCGATGAGTAAGAAAATATTGGTCATCTGTGAGGGGACGAAGAAAGAACCGGAGATTTTTCGGTATGCCCAGAAACTGGAGCTGCTTCCTGAAAATTTGCAAATCGTATCCTATGGGACCAATATTTATAAACTCTATAATGCTTTGGAAAAAGAAAGTCAGGGATATCCGGATGGCTGGGATTCTCTTGATATTCAGCTCTCTATGATGCACTCTGCCAGAACAGAAGATGAAAAGTCTGTGCTCATGGACAGCTATACGGATAAATTACTTATTTTTGACTTTGATCCGCAGGATTCTTTCTTTCGAAATCATAGGGATGAGGCTTGCCGTCGTTTTCAGAAGCTGATGGAATTTTTTTCAGAATCCACGGACCACGGTAAACTGTATCTCAGTTATCCCATGATTGAGGCACTTTTACATATCAGTGCTGCTGAAATCAGTCATGGAGATTTCAAAGCATTTTTTGAACGGCAGTTTTCTGTGGGAGAACTGCGTAAGAGCAGGTATAAACAGCGGGTCAGCAATGAAGGTGAGGCTTCCATTACAAACTATAATCAGGAATCAATGATTTACCTTATACGGGCGCATTTGGCAAAGGCAGAGCAGTTGACCGGCTATGATGGACAGGATGTTATTTTCTGCTATAGTGATGAGTTGGCAACGGAGTTATTAAATGTAGAAATTGAATCTGTGAAGTCTCAAATGATGGGAGATGTGGTGAGCTGCAGCTTATTTTATGTGGCGGAAAGTTATCCGAAGAGACTGCAAATTTCGTCAGATGATTGATTTTGAGGTTTGAGGGTTGAGAATTGAGAACGTAGAGACAACACAGCAGGAGACTTCAGATGTCAGACAATCAGACAGTCAGACGTCAGACTGGCAGTGTGCTTGCGGCGTATACTCCACTGAGGGTAGGTAGCATGGCGCTGGGAGATTTCTCGACTCCGCTCGAAATGACAGGGGTGAGAGAGGTTTGAGGAATGAGAATTGAGATTTGAGATTTGAGATTTGAGGAGTAGAGACGGCCAGATATCAGATTATCTGACGGAAAGAGGAGATTCGGACCTATCCTCAGCCCTATCGGGAGCTCCTTCCTGAGGAAGGAGCCTTACAGTTCAGCAGGTACTACTGTGCCACCTTCCTGCTGACTGGTATTTATGAGCACTCCGGTCTCTTACTGCTTGTACTGAGATTCTTCACTGCGTTCAGAATGACGGCGTCGGCAGGAAGGGGAAGGAGTCTGACTGTTCGGCACGTGCCGTAGTGTTATAGCCCCCCCTTCCACAGGAAGGGGGTGGCGCCGAAGGCGACGGAGGATAGGGGCGTGGAATAGAGGATAGATAGCAGATATCAGGCTTCAGATATCAGGTGGTGGGAAGGAGAATATATGACAATCATCGTGACCGGCGGCGCCGGATTTATTGGGGCCAATTTCATTTTTTACATGATGAAGAAGTATCCGGACTACCGCATCATCTGCCTGGACAAGCTGACTTATGCGGGAAATCTGTCTACTTTGGCACCGGTGATGAATAAACCGAATTTCCGCTTTGTGAAGATGGATATCTGCGACAGGGAGGCGGTTTATGGACTCTTTGAAGAAGAGCATCCGGATGTGGTGGTGAATTTTGCGGCGGAGTCCCATGTGGACCGGTCTATCCTGCATCCGGAAATCTTTTTGGAGACGAACATCATCGGTACGTCTGTCCTCATGGACGCCTGCAGGAAATACGGTATAGAGCGGTATCACCAGGTTTCTACGGATGAGGTCTATGGGGATCTGCCGCTGGACAGGCCGGACCTTTTCTTCACGGAAAAGACGCCGCTCCATACCAGCTCTCCCTACAGCAGTTCCAAGGCCGGGGCGGATCTCCTGGTTGGCGCATATCATCGGACCTATGGCCTCCCCGCTACGATTTCCCGCTGCAGCAATAACTACGGGCCCTACCAGTTTCCGGAAAAGCTGATTCCTCTCATGATAATGAATGCCCTGGAAGATAAGCCGCTTCCGGTGTATGGAGATGGAAAGAATGTGAGGGACTGGCTCTATGTGGAGGACCACTGCAAGGCCATCGACCTGATTATCCATAAAGGTACCGTAGGTGAAATCTACAACATCGGCGGCTATAACGAAATGGCGAACATAGATATTGTAAAGCTCATCCTCAAAGAACTGGGGAAGCCGGAAAGCCTGATTACCTATGTAAAGGATAGAAAAGGCCACGACCGCAGATATGCCATTGATTCGGCAAAGATTCATAAAGAACTGGGCTGGCTGCCGGAGACGAGATTTGTAGATGGGATAAGGAAGACTATCCGCTGGTATCTGGGGAGAGAGATTTGAGGGGTGAGACGGTCAGACGGCCAGACTGCAGACTGGCAGCGCGGCTTGAGGCGTAATGTTATAGCCCCCTTCCCTAGGAAGGGGGTGGCGTCGAAGGCGCTGGAGGATAGGAGCGTGAATTAGACGATAGAAATCAGAGGTCAGACGTCAGACTGGCAGCGCGGCTTGAGGCGTAGGCTTCACTTACGACGAGCTCCATAGTGGATGCATAGTGGAGGGAGATTTCTCGACTTCGCTTCGCTCCGCTCGAAATGACAGTTCGGCAGGTGCCAGTGCGTTCCCTTCCTGCTGACTGGTATTTATGAGCACTCCGGTCACTTACTGCATGCAACGAGATTCTTCACTGCGTTCAGAATGACGGCGACGGCAGGAAGGTGGCGCCGAAGGCGATGGAGGAACAGGGTGAAATAGATGGTAGATTTCAGATATCAGACGTCAGATGGGGTAAGAGCCATTTGTGACTTTATTTTATTTTTCTTTATAAGCAGAAGTGCGCCTTGGGGCGCCTTTTTTTATTTGCAAAAGCAGACAAGTTATCATTCATCTGACAAACATTATTTTAACGAACAACTTGTATTATAACTTTTTGGGGAGTATAATGAGTATGAAAAATGGTGACCACCGGATGAAGGTTATGAGGTGGTTTTGGTTGATAGGAAGGAACGAGGAAAATGAAACGTTGGATGGCAGCGGCGGCGGTTCTTTTGGCGGCAGGATGTCTGCTGGCAGGGGGCTGCGGGAAGGATGAGCCTGCGGCGGCTTCTGCTTCAGAGGGGCATGTGCGTATTGTGACTCATGCGAACTGGAATCCTTTTGAGTATTTGAAGGATGGGAAGATAACCGGTTTTGATATTGATCTGGTGACGGAGGCGGCGAAGCGGGCCGGGCTTACGCCGGATATTACGGATGCCGGCTGGGAGGCTATTTTTGAGCAGATCCGCACGGGGCAGGCGGATGCGGCGATTTCGGGCATTACCATCACCGATGACCGGAAGGCGACGTATTTATTCTCGAAGCCCTATTTCGTGTCCCGTCAGGCGATACTTATCCGGGAGGATGAGAGTATTTCCAGTGCGAAGGACCTGATGGACGGAAAGACGGTGGCTGTGCAGAACGGGTCCACCGGGCAGGAGGCGCTGGAGAAGCTGATGGGGAAGAATAATACGGCCATCCGGAAGACGCCCATGTCCATCCAGATGCTTATCGGCGGTCAGGTGGATGCGCTGGTGGGGGATGAAACGTCGGTGAAGTCTATCCAGGCCCAGTATCCGGATCAGCATTTGAAGATTGTGTATGATGACGAGGCGTTTACGCCGGAGTATTTCGGCATTCTGTATCCGAAGGATAAGGGACAGGCACTTTCGCAGAAGCTGGACAAGGCGCTTTCGGATATGGTGAGCGACGGGACCTATGGGAAGCTGTATGAAAAATGGTTCCATACAAAGCCCGATGAGAAGATGCTGGCTTCTTTGAAGCAGGGGTGATAGAAATGTTTGATTTCAAAGTTTCCATATTGGAGGAATATGCACCTTTCTTTATTTCCGGTGCCTTCCTGACGGTGAAGCTGTCGGTGATTGCCATTGCAGCGGGCTTTTTCATCGGCCTTTTCCTGGCGCTGGCCCGTATTTCTTCTAAGAAATATCTGTCCATTCCGGCGGCGTGCTTCATCGAAAGTATCCGTGGGACGCCGCTCCTTCTGCAGATACTGATTACCTATTTCGGTGTGATTCCGCTGATTATGAGGAAACCGGACGGTGTGCTGGCGGCGGTGATTGCGCTTTCCATCAATGCGGGGGCCTATATTGCGGAAACCATCCGCGGCGGCATCATGGCTACGGACCCGGGACAGATGGAGGCGGCCAGCGCCCTGGGACTTTCCCATTTCCAGTCCATGCGGTATGTCATCCTGCCGCAGGCCATCCGCTCAGTGATTCCGGCGCTGGGAAATTCCTTCGTGAGTCTTATCAAGGATTCGTCCCTGGCTTCGGTCATTGCCACGCCGGAGCTCATGTACTGGGCCAATGCGGCAAACGCCCAGTATTACCGGGTGTGGGAGACGTTCATCACCACTGCCCTCATTTATCTCATCCTGACTTTGGTGACGGGAAGGATTCTGGGAGTGCTGGAAAAGAACCATTAAAAAAGACTGTGAAGAAATGGATACCATTTTTTCACAGTCTTTTTTTATAGGTCCGCTTTTTTCCAGAATCTCTTGACTATACGGGGCGCCAGGCAGGCGGCAAAGGCGCCGGCGGCGGCTCCGGCCAGGATGTCCATGGGGTAGTGGACGCCCAGGTAGAGGCGGGAGAAGGCGATGAGGAAGGCCGCAAGGAGGGCGGCGATTCCCAGAGGGCGGGACAGGTATTTGTAGAACAGGAGGGCCGCCGCGAAGGAGGCGGAGGCGTGGCCTGAGGGGAAGGCGAAGGATGCGGAGGAAACATGGGAGATGAGGGGGATGACTTCCGGATAGGTCACAAAGGGACGGGGCTCCTGGAAGAGGTTCTTCAGGATGAGGTTGGTGAAGAGCAGGGAAAGAAGAAGGGACACCAGAGCGCAGACGCCGACGGCTCTTGTCTTTTTGAAAATCATGAGGAGCAGGGATGAAATAATCCAGATAAATCCTGCGTTGCCCAGATTTGTCATGAATTCAAGAATGGCGGTGAGGAGGGGTGTGCGGATGTTTTCCTGCAGGAAAAGAAGAAAAGCGGCCTGCAGATTCATAAAAGTATCCATAATGTCACTTCCTTTGGGGAAAAGGGACACGCCCTTTCGGGCGAGAGGGTTCAGAGGGTGCAAAGGGTTCAAACGGTTCAGAGGGTTCTGGTGGGCGCCCTTCAAAAAGAAGGGGCGCCATTATGATAAAACCATACAACCGCCCTGCGGGCGGGGAGAACAAGCAAACCGTGCCTGTGGCGCGATGGAAATGCACCCCTATCCCCGCCTGCGGCGGTACTTCCCCCGGAGGGGGAAGTTTGCTCTTTGCTTATCCTTGCTCTCGTATCCAGTGAATACCATTCCGGTGATTAGCCACTTGTGGTGGCTTTTCCCCCTTTGGTGGCTTCGCCACCACCTTTGCCACGGTGTGAAGCGTGTCACTGGATTCTCAGTAGCCCAAGGGCTCCCTACAAATCCAGTTCCCTTGCCACCCCTCTTCGAGGGGGCACTATGGGTACTCAGCATTGTGCTACATGACACCAAGGGTAAGCGCAGAGCGGTTTATTCTGCCCCCTGAATAGGGCGGAAGTCCGGCGCAGCCGGATAGGGGGTAGCCACCAACGGTGGCTAATCATCGGAATGCGAATCTTGCTGATGAATCCCAAAGTACAAATCGAAATCAGCTGACTGCTAATCACGGCTGTCGCCTCTAAGCCAATTCCGTAACGCTGACTATAAAACTCATCGCCCGAAGGGCGATACCACAATTCTCGGGGCCGCAGGTCCCGTCCCCCCTTTGGTACTGCGTACCACCTTCCCCCCGCAAGCGGTGGGACAATAAAATGGGCCGAACCCTCCGGCCCGCAGAGCCGGTCCAACTTAAGAACCTTTTTCAAAGGAACTGACGCTGTTCCTATGCCGCCTGTCGTCTGATGTCTATCAACCGGCGTCCGGCGAAGTCGGCGGCTGGAGTTCTTCCGAAGTCAGGGTAGCGGTTTCCGTAGGGGCCGGTGTAGCGGGGGCGGAGGGATTTCCTTGCCGGTAGTTCTGTTTCATGGAGCGCTGGCTGTCTCTTTCATCCTGCCTGTGGGCTTCGGAATGAATCCGGTCATGGGAGCGGTTTTCTTCGTCATGGCCGCGGTCTTTGCGCTGGTGGCCGTCTTTTTCGTCATAGGAGCTGCGGTCTTTTTCTTTTCGCTCTTTCTTTACTTTGTCCTTTCTGTCATGGCGGCCTTCTTTATCTTCTTTTATGGAATGGAAGGGCAGGCTGGATTTGAAGGATTTCATTTCCTGATGGATAGCGGGAGCGGACTCTTTGGCCCAGTCCATATAGCCCGCCGCATCGGTGGTGAGGAAGGAAGCGGAGAAGAGGATGGCACTGGCGGTGCCGAGAAGAAATGTTACGGCGATTTTATTCATGATTCAGTCCTCCTTTTTAAGGAAAGAAATGGGATTGTCGGAAAGAATGGCATCACTTAAGGTGCGGCCGAAGGCGCCCAGGAAAAGGGAGAAGGAAATTCCCGAAACCGCAAGGAGCATTAGGCTCAGGGGGCTCATCACCGGAAGAGGCGGAATGGAGGGGAGGATGGTGATGCCGCTGGCAAGGAGGCCTACGCCGGAGAGGGCGACCAGGAATAAGAGAATGGCCGATAACAGTCCGCACCAGCGGAAGAAGAAGGCAGATCCCCGACGGAGAAGGGAGAAGAGAGGGCCGCCCAGGGGACGGACCTTTTCGAGCCCCTTTTCCAAGCCATGGCTTACACCGTGAATCAGGTCGGAAGGCAGGGAGTGGAACCCTATCCGGCGCGGCTTTACGGCAGCATCCCTGCCGTAAAGGGTGGAGGCAATGCGGGAAGGCGTTTCCAGCCCCGCAATAATTTCCTCTTCCGTGAGGCCCGACGCAGCGGCCATGGCAAAGTAGGTTTCATAATCCGCCAGGATTTCATTTCGAATGGCAGCCTGCTCGTAAATCAGGTAGGTGCGAAGTTCTTTCATAAATTCATTTTTCGTCATAGAAATCACTCCTTTACAAATCATAAGTGATGAAATGGTAAGGTTCTAGGGAAGCACTGATTAATTCGCAGAATCGAATTTCATAAGTATTTTTATTCAA
>OOBU01000217.1_pt1 | contig 36458 bp, 36 predicted proteins | sample 1671501 | NCBI WGS metagenome assembly OOBU01 (sample SAMN06348163, study PRJEB24527) | human gut metagenome | biome: human gut; feature: ankylosing spondylitis patient; material: feces | host: Homo sapiens | place: China | collected 2015-10
AATGACCACACTGGTCAGACTGGATTCAAAATATGCTCCTTTTTAAAGTGGGCTCAACATTTCATTTTCCCAACTCACCGATGCTCATTGTTGCTCACCGATTATCACCGATTATCACTGATAAATATCAGGGTTCTCCCAAATGGAAGAAAATATAGGATACTTGCAGGGGATTGAACTCCTTGCAGCTCTTGTTGTATCCACTCTTCGGCAACTGCTCATAGAGCTGGGTGCATCTTACTATCCATCTCATCAGATGGGCTCTTGCACGTCCGGGTCGGAATCCGGAAAATAGAGCAGGGCTAACTCCTGCTTGGTGTAACTTCGTAAATCCATTTTCTTATAATGTTGAATTTTCCCACAGATCTCACAGATTTTCACAGATTTTCGACTCCTTCGGAGTTTTTGCTGTGAGCCTTAGTGAGAGTACTGTTGCTTGCAACAAGATTATCTGTGTAAATCTGTGAGATCTGTGGGAGACTAAGAATAATGTTGAATGTTATCTATTAGGGTTATGCTTCGTAAATATGATACTTAGCTATCGTAACCATGATACTTAGCGGTCGTAACTATCTTGTTTACGGCCGGGGGGTAACTAGGGTGAGTAGGAAATCGCTTTTTCTGGGAGTCTATATATATACTATATCTTTCCTATAGTAAACGAACCTTTACATAAGGAAACTCTTAGAAAGTACCCTCCCCTTACTTACCCTACCCACCCCTAGAAGGGCAGGTCGGGGGCGGTATCGATTTGATACAAGGTAAGTACGATGGCATCGTAGCTGTCCCATTCATACTGTTGTTAGGGTCTTTTTCCATTTTTTTTTAATTCTTAGTTGTTTATATACTATTCAGTCGTTTCTAACGTTCTCTGAGTAAGAGTGTGGGTGAACACTTAGCGATGAAGTCGGTGAAGGGTGAACCCCGATGCCAACCTTTAGCGTTAATAATGTGTTAAATATACCCTATAACCCATTGTAATATAGACTCTTATATTTCTAGCATGCGCTGTATATACAAAGTTCTTTTTACTAGGGTTCACCCCTGAGCCGAAAAGGTGAATGCTTGGGGCAAGTGTTCACCCCGCTGTTCACCATTCGGTAACTGTCAGCAAAGATACGACAAAAGGGCGATATAGATAATCGAAAATTACCACATTGTGGTAAAAACAAATAATTTAAGTATTAATTTTATTTAAAAGTTTTAGGAATGGAAAAAAGAAATTCCTTCTTTCTGCCGATGAGGAGTTGAAGCTCGCGGCTGAGATTTCGTCGAAGACTGCTGAGCAGCGTTTCGACAAGTTGTCAAACCGGTTAGTGAAGTCTACCAAGCACATTTATTCAGAGAAGGCGACTTATCATGAGTTGACCGAAGGCATGCGTGCCTGGGTGTTGAAGAAGAGTGACATCAAGAAAGCGTTTCACCTGACTCGCAGTTTCTTCACTCATTTGAACAAGGGCGAGCATATGTTGCTCTCCGAGTTTGTTCGTTTTACCAATTGGATTTTCACCCATTATACTAGCGAGGAGGTTCGCCTGAAGGTATGGATGGGTATTGGCACGGTGTTGTTCTGTCACACGAAGGAGAACGCCGATTACGGTTGGCATCCTTTCTCCCGTCCTCTCGACCAGATCTTAGAGGACATGATAGAGAAGGAAGTGAAGAAGCGAGTAGAGAAAGAGGAAAGAATCCGCGCCTTGAAGAAGACCCAGGATGAGATTGGAAAAAAATGTTTTCATTTTTTTAGATTGATTTAGAACCATTAAGGCGCCGCCTTCCTGCTGGTGAAAGCTGGCGGGAAGGGGGTGCTGCATATCCAATTCGAAAGTAGAGTCGTATTTCAAGGCAAAGAGAGAATGGAAGTTGTTTGAAATGAAGGTTTAACGTACTTAAAAGAGACAGTTTTCGTTTGAAAAGTTTGGCTGTTTGAATAAATAATTGTACCTTTGCAAATATAAAGTATTGTCGAAAGGCAAATAATAAAAACATTATAAATGTTAGACATGAAGTTATCTGATTATAAATTGGGACATCTTGAAGATGTTGCGCACATATATACGGTTCATGGCTTTAGCAAAATTAGCGATAAGAAAGAGGTAAGTCACTATATATATTGCAGCAAATTTTATGAGCCGACAATGAAACTGGCGATGGTTTCTCAAGAAACATCGTTTGCAGAAGGGTTTGTTATAACCCCTAAGGATGGTTGTGATATTAGGTTTTTAGTTGCAATCTTAGACTCTACTCCTGGCAGAATATATCTATCTGCTGGTAATCTTAAAAGAAGGAAGGCTATAACAAAGAAAGCATTGAGTTCTCTTCCAATAAGATTGATTTCCGATACACAGCAATCTGGCATTGCTTATTTATATTATTTGGTATTATGTGTTAAGGAAATGATTCTTTCTGGAAGTGATGATAGAAATCTTCAATTTCGCAAAGAGTTTTATCAAGAGGTTCTCAATGATATTGCTTTAGAGATTTTGATACCAGAGATTTTCGAAGAAAATCATATTGGAATCTTATCTGAATGGCTAGAAGTTATTGGTACTTGTTGCAAGGGAAACAAGGATATTAGTATGGAACAACTGCAAGAGGAAATTGGCAATTATGTACTCCAGCCTGGCAATAAACTCACCAATAGTGTGAAGCTTTTTAGATTTATCAATGATGAAATAGAAAAACAATTTGAGAAGCATGAAATGGAGAATAAATAGCATTACATTGCAAAATTTCAAGTATATACATAATGCGTATACATTGCCCTTGAATGGTAAGAATCTATTGGTCTATGGTGAAAATGGCAGTGGAAAAAGTTCCTTCTATTGGGCTCTTTATACATTGTTTCAAAGTTTGCATAAGCCGAATGCTCTTGAAGTACAAAAGTACTTTATTGAGGGTAATGAGGCTAATCTACGCAATAAATATTCTCTACCAGGAGACTTGTCCAAAGTAGAAGTTGATTTCATGGATTTAGATGACAAAACGATTCCTCATAAACTTTATGAAGTTTCCAATGTTAGTCTTAATACGCAAACTCCTGGTGATATATTTTTTATGAGGACGGAAGCTTCGTGTGATTTTGTTAATCATAGAAATTTGCTGACTTTTACAGATTTTAAGAATAGCCAGACTAATGAGATATTTGACTTGATAGAATCAGAGATATTGCCTTATGCGAACTTCCGTACTGGTTTTACCAAAATAGATGGCACACCATGTACATCGCACAATGCTGCAGAATTATGGCATTATATTAATGACGCATTACAATACCTACCAAAACAGACAGGTAATAGGAGGAATGAATTTAATAGTACCACTGCTGAATATCATAATTATGAAACATTGCTTCCCCTATTTGTGTCGGAGCTTAGTTTTTATTTGAATGAGTTGGCTCAACGTACTAATAACATTTTGAAAAATCATTTCAATCTGTCTGAAGTAGAAGTAGAGTTCGTTCCCAACCCTGTAATTGAGTTTAACTTACCTACTGCTCATGGTAGTAGGCATAGGGATCACAGACTTCATAAGTATGAAGTAGTCATGAAAGCGACTTTGCATAACGACCAATTACCTGGAGCTCATGTGACTGAAATTAATCATTTGCGTTCATTTTTTAATGAAGCCAAATTAATGTGCATCGGTCTAGCCATAAGATTGGCGGTGATTGATATGAAACCAACAAGTTCTGCTTTTCCTTCAATTATCTGTGCGGATGACATATTGCTAAGTCTTGACATGGCATACAGAATGCCCGTTTTGGAAACATTAATGGATTATGCAGTTCGTGATACGCATCAACTGATCATCTTTACGCATGATTATGCCTTGTATAAGATTTGGTGTAATATAATAGAAAACAGACACATTAGTCAAAAATGGCAGAAATATGAAATGTATGCTCAAAGCAGGAAAACTGCAGCCGTTCAAGAACCCAGTTTGATTATAAAGAAAGGTAAGGATCTCTATGAGCAAGTGCAATTTGCTTTGGAAAGCCACAATTATCCGTTGGCAGCGAATTGTTTGAGAAAATATGGTGAGAGTATTTTTAAAAAGATTCTTCCTCTGAATTTCCACGGAAAGTTTGATTCAAGAGGAGAGTATAAACAGAGAATGTTCAAAGAACTTCATGACGAACTTCATAAGAGCGTTTTTCTTAATCTCTATAATTTTGCTTCTACAGATTTTCCTGATATGACCAATTATCTTCAACGTTTGTTAAATCCATTGTCTCATGATGATAAGGATGTCCAAATTTATAGGGATGAATTAGAGAATTGTTTGGTAAATATGCAAGGTTATAAGAATATTGCAGCAACCAAGAAAATAATTTGTGATAGGGCATTAGCGGATAGCAAACAATACAGATTGAGTCTAGCTAATGCAGGAAATTCTGTAAGCTTAACTTTTACTCCTATAGAGCAATGGGATTTTTTTGTCATTGGTGCTAATTTGAAATTAAAAGATGTAGAAGTAAAAGTTCTAGCTTCTACAGGAACTATAACATTTCCTGTCGGGGCAAAAATGCTGATAAAGGATATATATGCTCGGATTAAAGGATCGCTTTTTGGAGGGGGTGGTGCCCCAAGGTTACAAGATGCAGTGCTTGATACCACAGATGGACAAACTCTTAGTGCCAAATTTGGAATTTAGTAGCCGATTTTCAGCTATATCATGACCAGTGATGATGATGGAAATGAAGTCCGTATCATCAAGACCGAGAGTAGTTATCCCTATTTCTCCTATTAATATACAAGATAGAGAGAAAGCAGTAAAGCAAGAACCATCTTCAGAAGGGGAGCTGTGTGTGCGTACGTATCGCTTATTCAATGGATCCATGAGTTTACCGATAAGTATCCTATATGGGAAGAAGGTATGATAGGGAATAGAGCAAGGAGCATGGCTGCCTTGTATTATCATAAGATATTAAAAATTTAATGGTAGGTTAGGATATGAACGAAGACATTATACGATTTTTGAACGAATATGCAAAACTTCCATCTCCCCAGTATGCAGTCTTGCTAAGGGGAAAGTGGGGATGCGGAAAAACTTACTTTGTGAAGAATTGGCTTGCAGAGTTTGACAAGTCTAACAAACTGCCAGCCAATGAGAACAGCATCGAACTGAAACCAATATATGTTTCACTCTTTGGTATGAGAGAAATCTCAGATATCAAATCTGCCATTGATAGATGCGTGAATCCATTCTTCTATACCAAGGCTGGAAAAATGCTAAAGATTGCTGGACGTATTGCAAGCAAGATAATCTTCAAGACAGAACTTGATATAGATAAAGATGGAAAAAGTGAAACATCATTCTCTGGAGCGTTGGATTCTCTATCCATTTTTGAGAACGATAATAAAGATGAAGTTAAGGGTGTAAAGTTTATCATCTTTGATGATCTGGAACGTTGTCAGATACCGATGAAGCAACTGCTCGGTTTCATAAACTATTTTGTGGAACATTGCGATTGTCATGTCGTAGTGGTAGGCGAGGAGAAATATCTAGATGATAAGACCCTGCATGATTTGCTCGAATTTAAGGAAAAGATAGTTGGTAGAGAGTTTGAGATTCTCCCTGATATAGAAGCTGCCATAAAGCTATTTGTTTCAGAACCTATGATGGCAACTGATTTCCTCAGTAAAGAAACTGGGATGATTCAACTGTGCTTTGAGTGCAGTGCAACTCATAATTTGAGGTTGTTGCGTCAGTCACTTCTGGATTTCAGTTCGTTGATTTCGGCTTTGCCATCCAAGCTGGTAGAAGATAATCATGACTATTTGCGTTCATTGTTGTCTTGCTATATTGCTGTTTATGCAGAATACCGGAATATAGACAATCGTGGTTATATTGTCGATTGGGAAAATTGTGCAGTGAAGGCTTTTGTTGATACCAAGGATGAAGAATCGCAGAAGATTAGGAATCTGATGGGGAAATATAACAGAGTTAATAGCCTTAATCAGTTTGAAGCTTTGAGCAGTGAAATGGTTCCCAAGATAGTAAAACATATAGAAAAAGGACTTAGTCTGGCTCCTATGTTTGAAAAGATTCTGTCTCAGAAATCAAGGAAGCTTACAGCTTTGGAAAGATTAGGTTCATATTGGGACAAGACGAATGAAGAATTCGATGAACTATTTGACTCATTGGTTATGGAATTGAAGGATGGTACTATATCCGAGCCAGCAAATATAGGTAAATCTATAGGTTATCTAGGATATTTCGATGCTATGCATTTTCGTGAATTGCCAGAGAAAGCCATCTCTGATATAAAGAACAGATTGTTGGATACCTATCAATCTTGTACCACTTTGCAGGATTTATTTAAATGTCACTATCAATTTATCCAGGGGTACAATTTTGTAAGGGTACGTGACAAAGACCAAATGAAAACAAAATGTATCATTGAATCTATAACAGAACTTTTTGAGAAGAAGAAGGAAGCTTTGCCCGATGATATGCAATTAGCTCTGCGTCAACTATCTGATGAGAATGTAGAGAGTTTAGCTTATATAGATTCAGGCAATTATTCAGATAACTCTACGAGTTTTAGAATGTGTCCTATCTTTGCTAAGGAGAATCCGCATCAGCTCTTTGATTCATTGTGCAAGATGAGTAATAGGGGGCGTAATGCTTTCAGTCGATTTCTTGCATACCATTATGAATTCCATGTGAATTGTGATTTTTCAGATACATTTAAGCCAGACTATGATGTATTGGTAGAACTGAGATATTTGGTTGTGGAAGAAGCAAAATCGAAAGTCTCGATAGAGAAATGGTCGTATGATGGATTGATAGAGGGATTGGATAAATCCATCAGAAGGGCGAATGGAGAGTCCAAGATTGGATAGTAGTATAATAACCTTAGCCCCCTTTTTAAAGTGGACTCTGTTATTGAAAAATTAAATCTACAAGTATTAGATGTACAACGATATTCAAATTATAATCATGGCCGGCGGCGTAGGTAGCCGCTTTTGGCCAATGTCAACCCCCGATTACCCAAAGCAGTTCATTGATGTGATGGGTGTCGGTCGTTCCCTCATTCAATTGACAGTTGATAGATTGAAGCCAATCTGTCCTGTCGAGAACATGTGGGTAGTGACAAACGAGAAATACATTCGCATTGTCAAGGAACAAATCCCTGACATGCCAGTAGATAACATATTAGCAGAGCCGGAGGCTCGCAATACTGCTCCATGTATTGCTTATGCCTGCTGGAAGATCCAGAAGAAGCATCCTAATGCCAACATCGTGGTGACACCATCCGATGCCCTGGTGATCAATACCTCGGAGTATCAGCGAGTACTCAGCAAGGCATTGAGCTATACATTCGATAAGAACGCCATCGTTACGATCGGTATTAAGCCAAGCCGCCCGGAAACTGGTTATGGCTATATCGCTGCAGCAGAGCCAACATCAGTAGATGAAATCTATAAGGTTGAGGCATTCAAAGAAAAGCCAAACTTGGAGACTGCTGAGCAATACCTTGCCGCTGGCAATTACTATTGGAATGCAGGAATCTTCGTATGGAACATCGATACCATCAGCAAGGCAATCCGAACCTTCCAGCCAAATCTCGCCAGCATCATGGACGAAATGGCTCCTTCTTTCTATACCGAACAGGAGAAAGAGGTAGTCGGCAGACTCTTCCCAACCTGCGAGAAGATAAGCATTGACTATGCCGTGATGGAGAAGTCGAAGGAAATCTATACCTTGCCAGCCGAGTTCGGCTGGAGCGACTTAGGCAGTTGGGGTAGTCTTCGTACCTTGCTTCCACAAGACGAGAATGGCAATGCCAAGGTAGGCAAGGATATCCGATTGTATGAGTGCAAGAACTGTGTGGTTCATGCAGCCGATGAAAGCAAGGTGGTAGTTCAAGGATTGGATGGCTATATCGTAGCCGAGAAGCACGGACAATTGCTTGTTTGCTCTTTGAAAGAGGAACAGAGAATTAAAGAGTTTGAGAAATAGAGGACGATAGTGGTGCAATCGGTACCATTGTATTGGGCTTTCCTCCAGTTTGTTTTCTTATTATAAAGGTGTTGTTCTAAAATCATCCCGTCCTTCTTTACCATTAAAGAAGGCTCCACCTTTCTCACCAAGCCTCTTTTCCCTCAGGGTCGAGAGGATGTAACCGCCCTCCGGTGCTCAGAACCGCTACACTATAAGGTTGGCGGACCATCAAAGGTCTGCGCCAGGTTGTGCGGGCTGAGACCGCCTGGGGAGGAATTCACAATTGCTTCGTGCAGTTGATGAAAGTATGGTAGTAGTTTAGAGATTGGATGGCTATATCGTAGCCAATAGGTAGAAAATTAGGACTAAATAGTCATTATACTAAAAGTTATAGCTTATGTTAGAGAATATTTTAAGTTTAAAAGTTCAAGGAGGATATTTCGTTAATGAAACTGATGACTTTCCTTTGTTCCAAAACACTTTAAATATCTTGTATGGTAGAAATGGTAGTGGAAAATCTTCTATATCTCGAGCTATTCGGGAATTCTCGAAGAATGGAGATGAAGACAGTGAGGATAGAAAATATACCGTTAGTTTCAATGCGGATATTGATAAATCGTCTATCCATGTGTTTAATGAAGATTTTATTAAGGAAAAAGTTCTAGTTGACAGCGATGGTGTTGGTACGATAGTTATGCTTGGCAAACAGGTAGAAGTTGATGCGGCAATTGCAAAACTCAAAATATCGCAAAGCAAGCTGCAAGGTGATTATTCAAAGTTGTTAGAACTTAGAGAACATCTTAAAAATGCAAGGAATAATGCTTCACCTTTATTCTATAGGAAATCTCTTAAAAGTGGTTTGAATGGATGGGCGAGCATGGATTCTAACATAAAAAACATCAAAATAAATAGCAAAATAACTGAAGATGTGTTAGCTAGGTTATTTGGTTTAGAACATACAATAACAAAAGGTGAAACGTTGCCAAAATTGCAGCAAAAATTCAAAAATGATTTTGAGTTGTATCAGTCGACAAATAATGCAGTCAAACTCTTTTGGCCAAAGGAATCTTTTGGTTTGACTATATCTTCGCAGGAGATTCTAAACTTGCTTAATATACATATCGAAAAGCCTACTCTTACAGAGCGAGATAAAATCATTATTAGTATAGCTGAAGGAAAATACAGTAAGTATATAAATGAGGTAGATACCATTCTGGCAGATTCGGAACTTCATGTATGTCCTCTTTGCCAGAGAGAACTTACTGAATCAGAAAAAAGTGATTTGCAATCGAGAATCCATAAGTTCTTTAATAAAAGTGCAGAAGAATATAAGGGCCGCCTGTATAGTATCATGAATTCTATCAATAGTGTAGAACCTTCTCTGCCTAGTACTAATAATGATGCTTTTATAAATCAGATAGGAGCAATTATCGAAACTGTCCAAGTGCTTAATAGACATTTGGCAAATATAAGAACACAGATAGGTGTAAAGATTGCAAATATTTACGCTGATACTCGTTTTGATTTTGATATAGCGGAGTTTGATAAGGCTATATCTGATTATAATAAGGCTTGTGACAATTTATCAAAAGCAATTGAAAATTATAATAATGCAATAGATGAACGAGAAGCGCTGAAAGATAAATTGATAGAGATTAATAATAAAATTGCTTTTTTGACTAACAAAGGTTTGTTTGAGGCTTATTTCAAAGCTCTGGCAATGCAAGAAGATAATGAATCGAAAATAGCGAATGTAGAGAAACAGATTGAAAATTATAGAAGTGCAATTCTTAGTTTAGAGCAAGAAAAGAAGCAGGTAAAAATTGCCTTAAACTTTATCAATCAAGCTTTGCATTTTATCTTTTATGATAAGAATCGTCTCGTGTTGGTTGAAGGTGAAGGCTGTTATCGGTTAAAGTCTAAAGGTTACGAAGTAAAACCTAAAGATGTTTCCTTAGGTGAACGTAATATCATTGGATTGTGTTATTTCTTTGCGTCTTTATTTGAAGGTAAAAACGAGGATACCAAATATACTGATGAGATACTTGCAGTAATAGATGATCCTGTATCGAGTTTTGATTTTGAAAACAGAATTGGTGTAATCTCTTTTTTAAAGTGGCAATTGGCTAAAATGCATAAGGGAAACTCGCATAGCAAGGCATTGGTCTTAACTCATGACATACAAGTAGCATTGGATTTATTCAAAGTTAATGAACTCATTATTGATAAGAAACAAAAACTTATATTCTTGTCTGATCAAAAATTGCAGTTTGAGAACAGAAGTAATGTTTCTGAGTATAAACAATTGCTCCATGAGATTTTTGAATTCGCAAAAGATGGTAATGTGTCTGATGATAGTTTCACAATAGGTAATCAAATGAGAAAAGTTCTAGAAGCATATTTCTCATTTAACTATGCTAATGGTTATACTGATGAGGAATGTTTGGATACAGTATTGAAGGATTCTGATAAGAAAGAATATTTCAAGAATACAGTATTACGTCTTTTATTGAATGGAGAAAGTCATTCAAAAGAGCGTGTAAAGGCGATGAAATATAATTGTGAACTCGTTTCGGAAACGGAGAAACAACGAGTGGCAAGGGATGTTTTATGCTTGCTTTATTCAATAGATAGTAATCATTTGGAATTTGTTTTGAGTAAAGATGCTTCTAGGCAAATAGAATCATGGTTGAAAGAAATAGAAGGGATATAAAAAACTGGAGTTGCTACCTATCGGAAGCTACTCCAGCCGAGGATTAGAACTGAATAGTAGAATTTGGATATCTGCGATAATGCTCGCATACGTTTTCTACTCGTCCATATCTAGTTCGTACGTAAGAACGCACATGAACTAGTTGGTCAGTCAATCCTCTGAGAATTGTAACTAATTTATTCATAATTTTAAAATTTAAAATTAAAAGGCATTTTAAATATAATCTTATGAAATGCATTAGACAATTCCGAATACAAAGATACTAATTTTTTGTGATTCTGCAAAATTTTAGTTGTTTTTTCTATAAACAAAATAATTTAGTAAGACGATTCTTAATGGAAACTGTTAAAGTATTAAATATAGATATTCAGAATATTACTCGTCAGGAACTCTTGGAGAACCTGAAGGAGGGCGTTCTTGTGACTCCTAATCTTGTCCATCTGATCAAGCTTCAGAAGGACAAGGAGTTTTATGATGTGTATCAGAAGTCGGAATGGGTGGTGTGTGACAGTAAGATTATTTGATGCATATGGCTTGTTTGATGCGAGCAAAAATACAACTTTATTTTGAAACAACTTCAGATTTTCTTTGATTTCCTAAGATTCTGCATTGGATCGGACTCTGAGATTTCTTCTTCCTTAAAGGAGGTGGATTGGAAGGAACTGTATGCTATTGCCAAGAAGCAATGCCTGGTGGGTGTTCTCTTTGATGGTATCAAGAAGCTACCTGCTGAATATGTAGGGATGGAGAAGGAGTTACTGCTCCAATGGATGGCGGAAAGCCAGATGTTGGAGAAGGCGAATGTTCGGTTGAACGATGCTGCCATCCAGGTTTCTGAGTGGTTCAGGAAGAAGGGGTTCAGTACCTGTATCTTGAAAGGGCAGGGAAATGCATTGATGTATCCGAATCCTTATTCCCGGACTCCTGGTGATATTGATATCTGGGTGGAAGGGGGAGATAAACGGGTTATCTCCTTTGTCCGCTCTATCTCGCCTCATGAAAAGGCGTGCTATCACCATATCGAGTTCCCATCGTATAAGGGTGTGGAGGTTGAAGTGCATTATCGCCCTAGCTTCCTGCTGTGCTTTTGGCATAACAGAAAACTTCAGAAATATTATGAGAGGGTGAAGGAGGAGCAGTTCTCGCATCGGGTGATGTTGGGGGAGCAAGGGGAGATTGCGATTCCGACGGTGGAATTCAATCTCATCTTCCAGTTGACTCATATCTTCTCGCATCTGATGAATGAGGGGATTGGGTTAAGGCAGCTTCTTGATTACTACTATGTTCTTTGCGACTTTTATAAAGTCTATCAAAAATCTTCGAAAATCACCCCGTCCCTCTTTACCCTTAAAGAGGGCTCCACCTCTCACCCCGACCCTCTCACCCTCAGGGGAGAGGGAGGAAACCGCCCTACTCGGTGCTCGGAACCGCTACGCTCTAAGGATGGCGGACCATCAAAGGTCTCGCCAAATTGTGCGGGATGGGACCGCCGGGATGCTATTGGGGATATGACTTCTGCAACTGCTGCTCGCTCTTCTTTTGCTGCCAATTCTTCTGCAGCTATCGATAGGGTACAGAAGGAATTGAAGGAGTTGGGGTTGTGGAAGTTTGCCGGGGGTATCATGTATATCATGCAGGAGGTGTTCGGCATGCCTGCCTCTCGCCTTATTGTTCCTCCGAATGAGAAGTATGGTAGGTTTGTGCTGAATGAAGTGCTGGAAGCCGGGAATTTCGGAAGGCATGATGCCCGGAATCGGTTTGGTAGGTCACAGCTTGGACATAATCTCCAAAGGGTGTATCGGGATATAAGACTCGTGAGGTATTTTCCTGCTGAGGCTCTATGCGAGCCTTTGTTTAGGATATGGCACTTCTTCTGGAGGCTAAAATATAAAAGATAAAATAATCAAATAATTAATTGAAATAATTCTGTTTATGTTTATCGAGATGCAGATAGGTAATCAGCTAGATGAGGTTGACTGTCTGCACTTCGATTATCAATGATAATCATAATGAAGAAAAAAGTATTTGTAAGCGGTTGCTATGACCTGCTACATTCTGGTCATGTGGAGTTTTACTGAACGTATCTGAGAATTCGGCACAGGAAGTGGGGATTCCTACCCGTCTGGATCTGGCTGGTACTTGGATTGATCAGCCTTATGTAAGCATGTATCATCCGGGATGGGCGATTACCATCTCGCTGGAACCTACCTTTGAGGTGCGCGACCGCTGTGGTCTGTCTACCTCTACCCGTAAGATGATTCCGAAGATATGGCCGATCAAGTTGCCGAAGATGGATCCGGAGATGCTTGCCCGACTGGTATTCTGCTTTGAGAACAATCCGGAGCGTCATGATGGTATCATCTCGGGGGCCCAGGATTCCATCGGTATCTGTGTGCCTGGTCTGGTGCGTCATTATTATGACAACAACTTCTGGCCGGAGAAGATAGAGAGTACGCAGGATGAGATGACTCTCCGTTTCCTGGAAGACCATCTGGTGATGATTCCGATGGAACCGATACGAAGGGCATAACTATCTGGTGCCCTTCCTCATCATCAGCAGCCTCTTCTTCATGTGGGGCTTTGCCCATGGTATCCTGGAGGTGCTGAATCCGCATTTCCAGGAGTCGTTCCATATCAGCAAGGCGATGTCGGCCTTGACGCAGACAGCCGTTTATGGTGCCTACTTTCTGATAGCGCTGCCTGCCGGATGGATTATCCGGAAGTGGGGCTACAGGAGGGGAGTGATAACAGGACTGGTTCTCTTCGGTATCGGTGCTCTGATGTTCATACCAGGAAGCAGGATCAACAGTTTCTACTTCTTCGTTCTGTCGCTGTTTGTGATAGGATGCGGACTGACCTGTCTGGAAACGAGTGCGAATCCTTATACTACGGTACTGGGACATCCTGACAAGGCGGAGAGCAGAATCAACCTGTCGCAGTCGCTCAATGGTATCGGTTGGATTGTAGGACCGCTGGTTGGCGGACAGCTTCTTTTCTCGGGTGTCAACATCGCCATCCCTTATGCTCTGGTGGGTATCTTCGTGCTTTCTGTGGCGCTGGTGCTGTCAAGGATCAAGTTGCCGGACCCAAGGAGAGCGCATGAGGCGGATACGAACGAGAAGGTGGAGGAGAAGCCGATGCGAGTGATGGCATTCGGTTTTGGTATGCTGACCTTGTTTCTTTATGTGGCTGCCCAGACGGGTGTGAACAGTTTCTTCATCAACTATGCTGAGGAGAGTATTCATATAGAGAAGCAGACTGCCAGTCTGTATCTCGCCTTTGGCGGAATGGGTCTGTTCTTTATCGGCAGGTTGGCTGGTTTGAAACGCCACGTTCCTCTTTAAATAAGATTAGCTGCACTCGGCAATTTGAAAGCAAACTTTCATTGCGCTCATTTGCATAATCTTTAAATAAAAGGAGGATTTTTCGAAAATCACCCCGTCCCTCTTTACCCTTAAAGAGGGCTCCACCTCTCATCTCGGTCTTCTCCCCTCAGGGAAGAAGAGGGAAACCGCCCTACTCGGTGCTCGGAACCGCTACGCTCTAAGGTTGGCGGACCATCAAAGGTCTACGCCATGTTGTGCGGGATGGGACCGCCTTATTACAACTTGCTTCTGGTCCTCGCCATATTGTGCGGGATGGGACCGCCTGGGGATAGCAGTTTATAGTTTACAGTTAATAGTTTATAATTTACGGTTGATTTTGCGGTAATTTGCTGATAACTTGCAGATTTTTTGTGATTCTCTTGGTGGTTTCGAGGAAAAAGCGTAACTCTGCGGCAGAGTTATATAAACTAAATAATAGGAGATAGGATTATGGCAATAGCTATTAAAACAATTCCTGTATTGACAGGTGATGTTGCAGAGCGCTTTATAGAGATTGCAGAGAGTAGTAGAAATACTGCCACAACTGTAATTCCTGAAGGAGCACAAGATGCAATCCGTCGTATGATGGAACGCTCAAAAAATGTTAAGATTAAACTTCCTCTTTAATTAAATTGGCTGGTGAATAATTATCAATTTGATATTATGGAAAGATGCGACTTCATGCCTTTGACCGCAGAACTTGCATCTTTGCCTTTTTGTTGTGGTGAAACAGAAGGAGATAAAGACTTGGAAGACTTCTTTCATCACAATGCCTTGTTGTATGCTCAAGAGCGACTTGGTAAGACTTATTGCTTTGTCAACAATGAAGGTGAGTTCTCAGAAATCGTTGCATTCTTCTCCGGTTTATACCAGGCTCATGTTCTTGGATTTGTTGCATACTCAGATATTGGAATATCCTAATGTAATTAAGTAAAATTGTTTGGTTAATATATTCTGATGAACTTCTTCTTGCTTTTAATATGGTTGTTCTCTTCACTATCCTAAACCGAATCACCGGCCTTGTGGGGATATTGATATCTTCCTGATGGATAAGGAGGGAAGGCATGACGAGGAGATGGTGAAGGCTATCGATGACGTGGTTGCGTTCTTAATGTATCGCCAGTGATGCGACTCCTATCGTGGAGCATACTGCCTGTCATTACGATATCAAGACCGTGGATCTGGACATCAGCAAACTGGGCAAGGGTGGTTTTGATCACTTTATGCTGAAGGAGATCTATGACCTGCCAAACTGTCTGAAGGATTGTATGAGTGGTCGCCTCTTTGCTGACTATTATCAGATGATAGAGGAACTTTCTGAGATTCCAGAGAAGATGGAGAAGGTGTTGGAGCAGGCTCCGATAATCAAGGATATCTCCCGAATGTTTACCTATGCGCACAACTTCCTGTATTTGGGTCGTGGTGTGAACTATCCTGTGGCGATGGAGGGTGCCTTGAAGCTGAAGGAAATCAGTTATATCCATGCCGAGGGTTATCCTGCTGCCGAAATGAAGCATGGTCCTATCGCTCTGGTAGATCAGGATATGCCAATCGTTTTCCTTGCTACGCATCATCAGTTGTATGAAAAGATTATCTCGAACATGCAGGAGGTGAAGTCGAGAAACGGCCGCATCCTTGCCGTGGTGACTGAGGGTGACCAGCAGGTGAAGGAAATAGCGGATAATGTACTGGAGGTTCCAAGAACCCTGAATGCGCTGGTTCCGCTGCTGAGCGTGGTTCCGCTGCAGCTGCTTGCTTACTATGTAGCGGTAGATAAGGGACTGGATGTAGATATGCCGAGAAATCTGGCAAAGAGTGTGACGGTGGAATAAGGGATGTAACCGCCCTCCGGTGCTCGGAACCGCTACGCTCTAAGGTTGCGGGGCATCAAAGCCCTGCGCCATGTTGTGCGGGATGGGACCGCCTGGGGAATACAGGTTATAGTGTAAACCACCAATACAGCGTAAAGTGGGGTAAATGAAAAATATTATCTTTGCAGCCGTTTTAAAATTCATATAAAATGGAAAGCAAAGAATATTTTGAAAAGGTCATGCAGGACCACAACCAGAACCGAAAGGGACGTAGCCTGCGTAAGTATTGCAAAGATGAAGCAGTGGATTATGACTGGCTCATCCAGTACAAGAAGAACTATCGTCTTTTATTCCAAGGACTATCGTAAGGTAAAAATCTTGCATTATGATATAAATGGTTGGGTTCTTTGCTCGAAGTGGTTTACTGACGGTAAGTTTCTCAAGCCGTTAAATTTTAGAAAATCAAAACTTTATTCAAAAATACTGATATGTGTTACTGCTTGTAATATAGTAGGGATGCAGTATTGGCGATATATAAGATTCTGAAGAATAATTATTTCGTCCTCTTGACAAAGGACACTATATGAATACTTTTATGACTATTACTTTTTTGCAAGCTTATAATGGCGATGGCATTCACATAGAACACGATGGGCACCATGTTATAATCGATGGTGGACCAAAGTGTGAGGAGTTGGAGTCGTTGGTTGGGGAAATTGTAGCTAATCACGAAATCATCGATTTGCTAATAATTACTCATTACGATGAAGACCATATATTGGGAATTTATAAAATCTTATCAAAACTGTCCTCAACAGTATCGCTAAAAAATATGATTGGCGAAGTGTGGTTTAATGCAACTAAAATAGGGGCTAAAGGAAATCCATATATGTTATCAGCCAATCAGGCATTGAAAATGGGAAAATTGCTTATACGAAATGATGTAAATTGGATTTCCGAAGTGCAAACAGGTAAGCAATTCAATATTGGAAATGATGGATGGTTGGAAGTGATTTATGGAGGTGAAATATTTGAAATAAACGCTGAAAATACCAACTTAAGTAGTGTTTATTGTGATTGGAAAAGTACATTTCAAGTTCTGGAACCTTTTGTTGATGACAAAGTAAAGGATGTATCTCCTGTAAATGCTCAATCAATGATATTGGTTCTACATATCGGCAAAGACAAACAGGTGCTTTTAACGGGTGATGCTACTCCTGATAAATTGTTTGCTGCTCTCGGAGAATATCTGGAAAAGGGAAACTCTAATTGTTTTGAGCTAATCAAGCTTCCTCATCACGGCAGCTACAGAAATTTAACAAAGGATATTCTAGAGCAGGTTGTTTGTTTTGACTATGTGATTTGCTCTAATGGGGATAGATATTATTTGCCTGATAAAAAGGCTTTAATGAAGATTTTCAAGTGGGGGCGAAAAAAGGCGACCGAAAAAATTCGAATTCATCTTAATTACTATGCAGACTTGTTTCCAAAACTGAATATTTCGGAACAAGATATGCAAAATAATCATTTCTTCTGTGATGGTAAACGAATCTTTGAACTATAATTATAACTCTTGTAGTATATCTCTGTTAGTAGCTGGATCTATGCAAAGCGGATCTGGTTTTATCTATGTAACTCCACCTACCTGTGATTACAATTACATCATAACGGCGAAACATATATTCCAGGAGGGTAATTCAACTGTTGCAATTAATAGGCTAAGTGATATTACCGTAAAGAGGTATTTACTTGAGTCTAAGTTAGAAGAGCTTATAGTGAAGCAAGCTTCTTTGGCAAACAGATTGTATTGCTCGGATAAAATGGATTTAGCCATCTTGAAGATTGACAAGGAATGGATGCCTAAAGCTAAAAGAATATATGTCCGGAATATTATGGATGTAGAAAATGAATCTTTGTGTGAATCGGTATCCTTTCCAACAATATTGAGGGATGAGCGAACTAAGCTGACTTTTGAAGTAAAAGACAATGAGCAGTTTTGCTTGAGATTAAAGGATGCTGTTAAAGACATAGCCCATTTTAGTGCGATTTCTGGATCTGGAATATTCTTGAAATCTGCTCCATATCTGATTGGAGTGATTGCTTCATATAGGCTACAAAACTTTGAGCTGAATGAGATTTGCGTGTCTAAAATAGATTGGGGAATCGTTAACTTAGATCTGAAAGCACGTAAATGGTTTCAGCTGGAAATGAATGAGTCGAAATATTCTAAGATTTCAGATAATAGAGAAATCATCAATATAGGCGATGTTCTGGTTAATGGGATTTCATTTGATTTCTACAGAGGTATAGATAATCTTGGATATGATTTGAGAGATGATTGGTTTTTCGATCCTTTGCATTATGCTGATATGTGTAATAAGGCATTTGTTCTTGAATATTTCTCAATTCAAGAAAATCGAATAAACTATAAGGCTGAAAAAATGCCAATAGCTTATTTGCCTAAAAAAACACTTATCTTAAGAAAGGCTATGATAGGTAGATTCATAGACCGCCTTGTTTACACTTCTTTACTGCAAATCCTAGGTCCTGCTATAGATAGAAACTTGAGCCCTTATGTCTTTTCGGCTAGATATAATAAGGAGAATGTTCCAGGCTTGATAGTAAATGGGGTCCAGCAGTGGATAAAAATGAATTATCTTATCAAGGATTGGATTGAGGAAGGAAAAGGCTGCCTGGTTAAAGTTGATTTACTCAATTATTATGATACTATCAACAAGGAAATTCTCATCAGGTTATTATATGAGATAGCTAGTTCAAATGAAGGAAAAAAAGCAGTAGTTTTTTTAAATGGGTTCTTACAGCAGATTGATGAGCCTGAAAACAAGGTGGGGATTCCGCAAAACTGTGACGCTTCTTCGTTGTTGGCAACTTTCTATGTAAGCCATGTTGATGAATTTATGCTATCAAGAGCTCTGAATTATTGTAGGTTTATGGATGATATCTACTTCGTTGCAGCTGATGTTTACGAAGCTAGGCATCTGCTACAACTTATGGAGAAAGAATTGCGTTCTATCGGCTTGGCCCTAAATGCTCAAAAAGTGGAATTCATAAGCTTAGATGACCAGGAAAAAACTTTTCGTTTCAGGGAGAACATTTATTCTTATGATCACACCAAGCAAATGATTTATGTGCTAATGCGCAGTCATCAAAAGGCAAGACGTATGAACGCAATGGCTAAACTAATGGAGGAGGTGAATCAGGCATTGTTTAATAGAAATGCGCAAGACATTGATAGAGCAGAAAGATCGCTGAAATTCTGTTTGCATATACTTAGTACTTGTCCAATTAAACTATATACAGGTTGGGAGGGATTTCTTAATGCTCTGCTTGAACTTGTAGATATGCAAGAGAATGATCCTTCTTTAACACCATTGTTGTGTCAAATACTGGCTTCATTAAGTAAGGCTAGAGATATCAGTAACATAAAGGAAAAGATAGCTGCTTCTCTGATGAAAGGACATTTTACTTATGAATGGCAAACATACAATCTGTGGATGTTATTGGCGTATCTCAAATATCAGACTCCAGAATTACTAAAGTATGCAGCCCAGCAGATTGATTCTAATGATGAAACTAGAAGAATAGAAGTTGCTGCTATTATGATTTATATGGCAACAATCAAGCCTAAATACAATAGAATCTTATTGCATAAATTGAGAAATGGGCAAATTCATGGTTATGTTCAGCAACGATGTGCGTTGATTGCATGTCGGGCTATTGAGAGTGAGGCGATAGATGATGCGGTAAAAGCTGTACTTCCTAGCGATTTACAGGTATGCCATTCTTTCTTGAATAAGCATAAAGAAAGAGGCTTAATCTATTTTCATCGTATTAGTTCTACTTATCTAAAAAGTAGTAGTAGTTTGTTTCCTGAATTTTATTCTGGCTTATGAAAATTTATATCGTAGTAGTATATGAACAGGTTGCTTATGCCATTAGTGCTGAAGAAAGTGATTCTATAGAGACTATAAAGAAAAACCGATTGTATCCGAACTGTCTGTTTGTGACTCCTCATGTATCTGAATTGTTAAGCTGTCTTGATGACGGCTGTATGGCTAAGATCTTAGATTTTGAATGTCTGGATAAGGAAATTAGACAATCCTTAAACTATGTGGATATACATAAATGGGAATGGAACGAAGCGGAAATGATCAAGTATTATCTAGATAAAGATTTGGAAGGAGAAGAGAATCAAATTGATGCGGTATTACTTCTTTTAAAGGAGTGCTTCTGTGAAATGAAAAATAAGGGAAATGGTGAATGGGAGAGAATAGAGAAGATAGAAATTCCTGTCAATTCATTATTATTTAGAGCTCAGCGCAGAGGATTCTATGTAAACCATGAGGCAATTTTGGATGAATGTGAAAATTGTTTTTCTGAGATGTATCATCTGAAAAATAAAATTCAAATAGAGTATAATCAGGTTGTACCAGATGTTACTCAATATATGCTTGATCATCATATTTCTCAGTGGACAATTGATCATTATAAACTTAAAATATTGGCAAAAAAACATCCAGAATTAAGTACTTATATTCAGTTGAATAAAACAGAGAAGGCCTTCGAGTCTTTGATATATATGTCATCTTTTTCTGAAAACAGAAGATGTCAACCTCAATATAAAGGTTTTGGTTCTGCCACAGGAAGGATAATGATGAGGGAACCGGCTTTGCAGAATTTAAAAAGAGAATACAGAAAATTTCTGATGGATCCAGATAAGGAATACATCTATATAGATTATAGTCAATTTGAAGCTGGAATTTTGGCTGGAATTACAAAAAATAAAAATCTTATAGATTTATACAATAAGGGTACAATCTATGAAGAATTGATGAATTTGACAAAAGTAGATAAGGATATGGCCAAAACTTACTTTTATTGTTTTGTTTATGGAGGTATAGTTGTTGATGGTGCAAAGGATTTTTTTGAAAAGTATTGTCCGCAATCAGAAATAGATAAAATTATAAAAGAATATTCTCAAAAAGGTTATGTTAGTTCTCCATTAGGAAATGCTAGAATGTTGGATGCTACTAGTGAAAACAAATGGGTTGTAAACCATCTTATTCAAAGTACTTCCTCCTTGATTTTCAAACAGGCTTTGCTAAATGTAGAGAATTCCATTTATTCAAACAGGTATCAACTTGTTATGCCTATGCATGATGCTGCATTGTATATTGTTGATAATTTTGATATGGCGTGTAAAGATGATATAGAAAAACAGTTTAAAATGGCTTTTAAACACTATTTACCGAATATAACTCCCATTGTGAAGTTTAAAAATTACTTTGAAGGAGAGTAGGGTTTGGAAACAATAATGATTTAAGTTGAGGGTTATTCCTTATCTAGAGTTCTCTTAGTGATAATATTGAAAGCGTCTTATCTTAATGCTCTTTTATCTTGATTCCTATCAAATGATATGAAATAGGGGACACTTTACGTTAAAAAGATATTATTTTCGATAAAAAACTTGCTTGATGTTGAAAAAATAAGTATATTTGCGCTGCTAAATAAAATGCATCGTTATGGATGAAGATGAAAAATTATACTTAACCAATAAGCATCGTGGCGGTGAAAGTGGTCGACGAGGTAATCTCTATGAAGCCTATTATGCTGTTTTCGCAATATTCCGTGAAATAGCTAATGGGAATGATTCGACTATCGTCTCAGGGCAAGTTGAAGATGCTTATGTGGATGATTTGCTTATTTCTGATGGTACAACGAATGTTTATCATCAATTAAAGAATAAGAAAAATCCATCTTGGGGGAGTATGAAACATGGTGAATTGAAATATGATTTCTCCATGCAGAAGAAACTATGTGAAGAGCGGGCTGAAAGGTTCTCTTTAAAACTCGTGGTTAGTGGCAGAAAAGATAGTTTGATAGAGAGTATGCCTGATGGCTTGAAAGGGGTTACCTCTGTAGAATCCTATCCGATGTTGCACTGCTTGAATGAATACATTTATTGGCAAGATTTTGCAGATGTAGCTTATAAGGCTGTAGGTTGTAAACCTGGCGAGAATAACAAGATTGAAGTAGTTTCAATGATTCTCATTTCGCTATGGCAAGCTGATGCGTATAGCAACTTGGATGTAAAGGGGTATTGGACTCTGATGGAAGATAAGTGGTATGGTGGAATGCCAATAGATGAAACTCTAAAAGATCAATTGGTTACACTGCTGAGTGGCATGGGCTTCTCTTTAAAGGTTGATAAAAATGTGATAGAATGGAGTTTTCGGCATTTTGAGGGTACTCTTAAGTTAAACGATAAAAAGATGAGTAGCTTATTGGAAATTCAAGATGTAGAAACTATGATCCAAAACTTGATTTAAAATGGAAAGGTTATGGCAAGAATATTTGAAAATTTAAATCATGAGAATAAACTGAAGGTTAAACAAGCTTTAACTCAGCTCATAATGCCGAATGTTGATTCTGCACAATATCGTATGGCCTTTTCTGAATTAGGCTCAGAACTTGGGGTGTTAATTACTGAAAGATATCCTGAGTTAGGAAATGTGCTGCTTGTCTGTGCGTCTGAAGATGCTGATTGGTTGGCGAAAGGTTTGATTGATAGTTTGCATCATGATATTGGACTGGCTGTTTTGTGGTCTAATAGGATTACTATCAGCCAAGATCCAAAGATAGAGGTTTCTGAAATCAATAAATCTTATGTAGACATGGAGGGTGATACTTGTGATACGATGATAGTCGTAAAATCGATTATCAGTACTTCCTGTGTTGTAAAATCACAGTTGAACTATCTTGTGAAACGTGTAAACCCTCAGAATATTATAATCGCAGCTCCTGTCATGTATGTAAATGCCAAGGATAATTTAATGAAGGAGTTTCCTGCTTCTGTTTCATCAAAATTTAAATTCCTTACATTTGCAATTGATGATGTCAGGGATGATAATGGTGTCGTATTACCGGGAGTTGGTGGTATGGTGTATCCTAAACTTGGTCTTGGCAATCAGGTTGAGAAGAATTCATATATGCCGCAGATTGTAAGGGATAGGGCTTTTGCTTCCTTGAGAGCCTGATATCTTTTTGGTACTGATTCACCGCTACAATTATATGATAATAGCGGTATATTGGTACCAAAAGTTATGATGTTACTTCTCTCATATCGAGCTTAGCAATCCTTCACCCTATAAATGATATTAAATGTTAAAAATAAGCGTTTAGCTGCGTGTGTTTTTTATGATGTTAAATCGAAATAATCATTCTTATACAGTAGATGAACATTTTCTTCCAGGAAAGGTTGTAGTAATGTATATAAGATATAGATTTCTTCATAACTGGGTATTTATTTTTCTTACATTATTATGGCTGTCATTCTCTATATTACTTTTGAGCCTTATTTGGGATGAAGAATTTAAAATGTTGTTTGGTGCAGGTTTTATATTAATTATCTTATACTGCTTTTTGATAGCTGCATGGAGTAAGATAGTTGATTATAGAAATCTAGGTCTTGAAAAGAAAATAGTATATCCTATCGTTGATAGGTTACTAGCCAAATCAACAAAACTATCTTCAAGAAAATGTAGAGTAAAAAGAAGAAAACTTATAAGTATAGAAGATGGTTCTATAGATTCCTCCAGTGAATCTGTTGTCGTTTTCTTTGGAGATGGTAGCATTTGTGAATATCCTTTTTCCTTTATGGCAGAAAAATGTAAGGGGGCTGTAATCGTGAGATCTTTAAGTCTTACTCATTATGTCTGTAAGAATGAAAGGAGAATATCCGAAGCAAAAAGTTTGTTACCGGAACTGTCCTTCAATAGTTGGCTTAAGCTTGTGTCATTCTTAATTTTATTTTTAGGTGGCATATCGTTTTGTATATTTACCTTTCTGCCACCAGAAGTATTTTCCATCATTATCTTTTTGGGGGTAGTTTTAATAATGTTGTTTATATATTTATGTCCGCAACTGGAGTCACATAATGTCCAAAAAGTGACTTGGAAGATGGCCCTGTTTAAAGTAATGAAAACTCCGATTAGTGTAATTTATCTTTTTTCTACATTAAACTTGCCGTTTATGGCATTGCTTATCGTGAGTGTTGTATCTGTTATCTCGGCTGTGCTTCCTGTATATATTGTTATTTTTCTCACAAATAAAGTCGCTCCGGGACTGATTTGTAAGCCTACAGAATATTTTGTTATATTAGTACTTAGTTCATTTATTCTAGTATATTGTCCATCTTATATAAAGCGAGTAATCTGTAAAATTCCATTCGTTACTCATACCGAAGGGAAAAGGCTTAAAAAAAGAATAGCAGAATTAATTATATATATTTACGATGCAGGTTCTGTAGAATTTCTTTTGAATGTGGCCTATGCTGTTTTTGTTTGTATCATATGCATAAAGAAATTTCAATTTGCAGAATTTTTGTTTAGCAAAGAAATTGATGAAGTAATTCTGAATGCCTTTGTTGTGTTTCTGTCTTTTGAAGGGATTAGAAGCTCATATAAGAGGATTCATTTATCTGCAATATCATTATTTCAGAAAATATTGAGGCTATTAGATACTTAGTAAGTCTTTGGTGAAAGCCGTAATAAGAATCGTAGAGATAGAAAACTTCGTAACTCTTCTGCGTATTCCAGTCGATACTCGTTCACTAATTCCGATGATATCCGTTTACTCCATTAGTAATCTTCGTAAGCGTCCAGTAAATTCCATTAGCCCGTATGGCGGTACCTATATAATATAATATATTACCTTTGCATCCGTAATCAAAACAGCTTGATAATGGAAACAAGGGTATATTTCGAAAAAGTGATGCAGGACTACAACCAAAATCGTAAAGGTCGTAGCTTGCGCAAGTATTGTAAGGATGATGCAGTGGATTATTTTTTTGAAAAATGTTGGATGTGCTAACTGCTGAAAATCAGCAGTTGCGTTCTAACGGTGATTTACAGCTCTTCTTTAGTCCCACAGATTTCACGGATTTTCACAGATTTCTTTTGATTTTCTTGGTGGTTTCGAGGAAAAAGTGTACTTTTGCGGCAGAGTTAAACGTTTAAAAGGAGAAGATTATGGCAATAGATATTAAAGTGATACCGACTCTACGAGGTGAAGAAGCTGCTCGCTTTGTGAAGAGAGCGGAAGAAGTTATGAATAATAATAATCGTGTGGACTTCTCTGCAAAAATAGCTGAAGCTCGTGCCATTCTGAAAAAAGCGGGTTTTTGATTATGGGGTTCTTATTGGAAAAATGCAAACTCGTGAAATTGGATGATAAGATATTGTCATCTTGTCACCCTTTTACTTGTGGAGATGCTGACACCATTGCGTTCTTTTCTTAATCGTCTGACTTCTCTGATTTCTTCATTGATCTCATCGAGTGACATATCAATGTTATTCTCTCTTGCTGTATCACACATGTATTGGAACGCAGCCTTAGCTTTCGCAGTCACTTCATCTTCTTCTTCATTCTTTGCCTGAATGGAGAATGGAATGCTCTTACTGCGAATTACGGCCTTAACAAAGATGTTAATGGCGGTATTCGCACTCATACCGAACTGTTCGCAGAGTTTATCAAACTGTGCTTTCTGCTGGTTGTCCATACGGACTGTCATTGCTGTCTGTGCCATAAGTCCAAAATGTTTAATTAATAATCATTCTGACTGCAAATATACATCATTATGGCGTAAAATGGTATAGAATGGCTTATAATTTAATAAAGATTAAACTTTAGAATGTAACCGCCCTCAGTGCTGCTTTTTCTAAAATCACCCCGTCCCTCTTTACCATTAAAGAGGGCTCCACCTCTCAACCCGACCCTCTCACCCTCAGGGAAGAGGGAGGAAACCGCTCCTCCTCGTCGCTCGGAACCGCTACGCTTTAAGGTTGGCGGACCATCAAAGGTCTCGCCAGATTGTACGGGATGGGACCGCCAGGCTGTTGCGGGGGAGACCTAATGCTGCTTCAAAGCCATCGCCATGTTGTGCGGGATGGACCGCCTGGGAATAGCAGTTTATAGTTTACGATTGATTTCGTGGTTATTTGCTGATAACTTGCAGATTTCTTGCTTTTTTCTCATCAGGATTGTTGTAATCCGCTATGGAAAAGCCATTGTTCTCTTTATAGGCAAAGCGTATATTGACCGTTTTCTTGTCAAAGGTTACCTGGAGTCCTGGGTAGAACCTGTATCTGATATTTTCATACCACAGTTCCTGTTCTGAAGCCTTCTTCATGGAATCCATCCTCAGAAAGATTCCAATCTTTTCCCATATAGTGTGCAAATACTTTCATATCATTCTTTTTTTATTCTTATGTTTGTGTTTACTTTTGTGTTTGCATTTGTGTCAGCAAATCGTATCCAGCTGTTTCTTCACTTTTTCTTCTTCATTTGCACCCTTTGTTGATAATCTTAAAAGTTGGAGATGATATGATTTGAAGATGTGGTCCTTTAGGGCGTCACGACTACTTTGTATGGTTCCTTTATGGTGATAGGCATAACCATCGATTTCTATACCGAGTAATGGTTGCTTGGTAGCCCGATTTATGATCAGGAAATCTACATGGGTATTGAAATTGCCTGCATAAATTCTTTCTTCTTCACTCATTAAGTCTGTTTGCCTGAAGATTGAACGCAAAGGGATATGGCATAATACATGGAGACAGGAATACTTCCGGTCACTTTCAAGTATACTTTTGATCAGAGAATACGCAATGTTCTCAGAAGCATACTCTGAGATTTTCGGATGGCTTTCCAAGAATGCGATGCGCATATCAGTATATTGACTATAGAGATAGTCAAAGATAGAAAACACCTTGCTGTCTACGACCTTACAGTTTAGTTTACACTCTCTCTGAAATGTTATGATTGCTCTTGAAGTGAGTCCATTCCAATTTGAGGTTTTCCAATTCCAACCTTGAAGTTGCCTGTTGATTCTTTAAATCAAAGACTTTGTCTAATTGCAAAGAAATTCTTTGAATCTCTTTTTCAACAACAGTTTTTTCCTCTTCTTCTATTCCCCAAACTTTTACATTCTCTGGTATTGGGGTTTGTCCTTCCTTGATAAAGGTCTCCTTATTATCATGGCTTCCCAAAGGTCTTTTGCCTTTGAGATGTTATGCCGATTCGTGATGACAGGCTTAGGAATCTTATAGCTGTTGAGGTAACTGGTTTTGATGGCGGATAGGGCTTTTTCCTTTCTATTTTTTTGCAAAATTAGCTGAATGGTGAGAAAAATAGTTGCTCTGGAGGAAATATTCTCAATCTGTGAAACGAACTTTCATTGCTGCCCCGTAACTTTGCACCAGAATACAGAATCAGGCACAAAGTATATGAGTGTCAATTGTTTTACTTTTAAAATATCAGACAGATGAATACGGCATTAAAGATGAAATTGGAGGAAATGAACAGACGTTTGAATGAGGCTCTTGATACTGACCTCTTCGAAGAATCTGAGTCTGAATTTAATGAATTTCAGGCTGAGGTAGATTCCTTTGAGAGAGAGTTGGAGGAGATATCGGAGTTCAAGCAGGATCATCTGCAGCTTTCTGAGCTGAAGAAGATTGGTGCCATCCAGAAGAAAATCCGGCAGGTGAAGAATGGGTATAATTTTTATGACCCTGAGTATGAGAGAAGTGTTATGTTTCCTAATGGTGAGGACGAAGAAGAGGATGATTTCTTCATTTAAAGATGACTGATGGGAAACAGACCTTATTTGAGAATCATATTGGGAGGAACTGACTTCAAAAGTCTTTCCCTCATGAAGAAAATTATATGTATTAATGTAGTGCTATTATGGTTATGCAAACGTCATGTAAGAAAGGTATGGAGCAGATGGACTTGCTCCAAGCCTTCGAGATTATCGTAGACAAGGCCAAGGGTTCTTCACTTGGTGAGAAGTTTTATCAGGAGGCAGACCCATATCTTGGATTTGTTTCTGACAAGTTGTGTATCTCCAAACGTGCCAGTGCCATCATGGCATTGTTTGCCGACAGGTGTGATGACAATCACATCCAGTTTTCTGACTATACGGATTTTCTGGATTGCAGAATCCTTAGCTTGCTTCGATATTCCAAGGAGACAGAGGAACTTGTTGACAAGGAATATGTCTGCCGGAGGAAGGATGAAGGTCTTTACTACTGCATCCCCATGGAGGTGATGGAGGCATTCCAGCAGAATCAACGTTATATACCCTCTGATGTGGAGGAGCTTACAGCCAGGGAATTGTTTGACAAGTTCAATGAACTGTTCACAAAATGCCGTCGCAGGAAACTTGACAGGCAAATATTGAAAAAGAAGCTCAGGGCATTGGTTCGCAAGAATGAGAACCTGGCTTTTGTCAAGGCCATGTCTTCATTTGACATAGATGAGGAGGATACAGAATTTTCTCTTTTTCTGTTGTTCTGTACACTCTTTGTCATAGATGGTGATGACGATATCCGCTATCACGACTTGGAATTTCTCTACGAGGAGGGAGAGGCTGGCTGGAGATGGGCAAAGAGAGGCTTGAGCCAAGGTGACCATTTGTTCTTAGTGGAGAAGTTTATCGAGTATACCAATGATGATGGCTTTGTGGACAGGGAGTCCTTCAAGATTACAGACGATGCCAAGAAACTGCTCTTCTCTGAACTCAACCTGTCTTCCATGCGTGGTGTCCGGCCGAAGGGAGGGATGTTGTCATTTGAGGACATCAAACCCAAGCAACTGTTCTACAACAGTAAGGAACGAAAGCAAGTTGATGAGCTGGCAACACTCTTGGAGGAAGAGCACTACCAGAGTATCAGAAATCGTCTGAGGGAAACCAATTTCAGGAGTGGCTTTGCTTGTCTTTTCTATGGCGCGCCTGGTACTGGCAAGACGGAGACTGTTCTTCAGATAGCCAGGAAGACAGGGCGTGACCTGATTCAGGTGAACGTGTCAGAGGTTAAGAGCATGTGGGTTGGCGAGAGCGAAAAGAACATCAAGGGTATCTTCGATGACTATAAGCAGAAGGTGAAGCAATCTGTCAAGGCTCCTATCCTGTTATTCAATGAGGCTGATGCTATCATCGGCAAGCGTCAGGTGGGAGCGGAAAGAGCTGTGGAGAAGATGGAGAACAGTATTCAGAACATCATCCTTCAGGAGATAGAGCAGCTGGATGGTATTCTCATCGCCACAACCAATCTCGCAGAGAACATGGACAAGGCTTTTGAGCGTCGTTTCCTCTATAAAGTGAAATTTGAGAAGCCTGATTTGGCTTGCCGTTCACAGATTTGGCAAGCGATGATACCTTCTTTGGAGGATGCTGATGCTTCTTTCCTTGCTGCCCGCTATGATTTCAGTGGTGGTGAGATTGAGAATATTGCCCGTCATTACACCATTCAGACCATTTTGCATGGTAGCCCGGAGAAGATGGTCAAGTCTCTTACCGAGTTTTGCGAGAGCGAGAGGTTGGAAGGTACCAGGACCAAGAGAAAGATAGGATTCTAATGTATAATTAAAATTAAATATCCCCTATGGAGAAGTATATATTTTTGGATTTCGATGGAGTGCTCAATACTCCTAAAGGTAAGTTTGATCAGAAAGCGATAGGCAAGTTACGCCGCTTGTTGGAAAGATGTGATGCCAAGGTCATCATTTCTTCCACCTGGCGATTGCAAGGCGTGGAGTACATACGGCAATTATGGAAGGAGTATCATTTGCCAGGTGAGGTTACTGACTTGACTCCTTCATGTAACTCCATCACTTTCAGTAGTGCAGACGGTACTAAAGAGTGGCAATGCTTACATGAGGCAAAAGGATTGGAAATCGCAGAATGGTTGAGATTGAATGCCAAGAAGCCTTATCATTATGTCATTTTAGATGATGAAGAGGATATCCTGTTCAATCAACGTGAACATCTTGTGAAAGTTGATGGTAGCAAAGGTCTTGATAAGGCTGATGTGAGAGTTGCAATTCAAATCTTAAATACCAAAGAGATCAGTCAAATGAAACGTTGGTTTTATGGTGTCCTAAAATTTATTGCGCTTTATATCCTTATGGTGATGGTTTTCATGGCTTATTTTTACTGGTATCCAGAAAAGGAGATAAATAACATGAATCGTCGTGCCCTTATGTACCAAGAGTGTTTGCGTAATCATTTTCATTGGCAAAAATAACAACTTCTACAATAATTTATATGGAATCTCGTTTATAAGGTAAACAATTATAGTTTATAATGTGATGAATGATATAATCAATATTCTAAACCAAGTTCGAATAGTTTCACAAAAAATAAAAGAACAAAGAAAAGAAAAATTTGAGCGTGGTGAAAGCTTTAATATTTTCAATGATTTAGGCTTCATGTCCAATGAAGTCCATCTACATTCTATGTTTTTGGCAAACCTGCTGAATCCAAAAGGAAGTCACGGACAAAGAGGAAAATTCCTTGAGGCATTTTTGAAAATGCTACAAAAATCGTTTCCTGCAATATCTGCAGATAGTTTAGAATTAGACACGGCTATCGCTTCTGTAGAAGTAGAGAAATATATAGGTAGGCAGACAGATAGTGAAGGCGGCAGAATAGATATTTATCTTACCGATGGCAAGCATAGTATTATCATAGAAAATAAAATCTATGCTGGTGACCAACATCATCAGATGCTAAGATACTGGAATTATGGAATGTCACAAAAAGGAAACGATACGGAAAAATCATTTGTATTGATTTATTTGACATTGGATGGTTGCCCTCCTTCAAAAGACTCTTTGGGTGAAGACTTAAAGGAAAATGATATAGTTTGCTTATCCTATAAGAGTGATATTAGAGGATGGCTTGATCGTTGCGTGGAGTTGGCTTCAAGAACTCCGCTCGTGAGAGAAACTATTAATCAATATATTAGTACTATTGACATATTAACAAATAACGTTATGGAAGATAATAAGGAACTATTAGATATTTTAAGCAAAGAAGAAAATTTAGATGCAATTTATGATATTGCAAACAATAAAAATATTGTTGTAAACAGATTTATAAACGAAGTGTTTATTCCTAAATTAAGAGATTTAGCTGAAAGCAAAGGGTTGACTATGGGAGATAATTGTACAGAGAATTGGATGGAAGAATCGTGGGCAGGAGCATCATTTTATAATCCAAAATGGAAGTATCTTAAACTTGCTTTCGAGTTTGAACATAAAGGCTTAGGTTTTTTAATCTTTGGCTTTCGACCAAAAAATGAAGATGGTGTCAAGCGTGAAGATGTAAAAGACTGGGAAAAAGTTCAAAAAAACTATTCCACAAAAGATGTCAATAATCAAAGTTGGATTTGGAAAGATTTTAATGGAAATCAATATTGGGATAATGCCTCAGGGATAAAAGACTTACTGAACGGTAAAACTTTAAATGATTTCTCAAGAATGTTTGACGAAGCTATAGATAGTGTCAAGGGACTGGATATTTAGTCCCTTGACAAAAGAACGTTGATGGGTTGCCTTTCAAAGATACTTACTTGCAAGAATTTTTATTCTTTCCTTCACCTCTTCTCTAAGCCATAGAGGTTCCAACACCTCCATGGTATCCATGTTGGAGAAAATCTCCTGTTCGAAATCAAACTCTGGTTTCAGGTGATACTCAAAGATGGAGTATTCATCGATACGCTTCATTTCCTTTTGAGACTCATGGAGAGGAAGATTACGTATGTAGTTGCTCTGGAAGGCATCTACCTTGAGCACCACCTTCTGAACTTCGGAATCCTCGTTATTGATGATTCCGAAGCAATCCTTGAAATATTCGGCCGGTTCCAAATCCTTTGGCATCTTGAAAACTTTGTCTGAGATGATGACATTTTCCATACGGTCAAGGGCATAACAACGGATATCGTCTGTGCCAGGGCTATAGGCAACCACATACCAGCGTTTCTTGAAAGCCTTCACGAAATAAGGATGGATGTCAAACTCATAATACTTCTCGGAATTGTAACTATAGTAAGAGATGAAAATGACATGGTTGTCACGCATGGCCTTGATGATGTCTTCCAGAAAGTTTCTGCCAGAAGGCATGTCCTCCAGAAGGACCCGTTCCTTGAGCTTACGGCTGTTGCCAACCATGGCATGGAGGGAGAAGGCATTGAGCATCCAACTTCGGGTACTTCCTTCATCGAAACAGTCGCCATACTCGATGTTGTAGCGGTATCCGCTGCCACATTCGATGTTTATCTCAAACAGTTCCTCGATGCTATGGATGTTGTTGATGAAGGTTCTTCGGGAGAGTTCCGTTCCCTCACTGAGGTCAGAGTCCAACCATCTGCTTTGGATTTCCTTCAGGGTGATGCCGCCCCTTTTCTTTGCCCGGTGGATGGTTTCCACGAGCCAGACATATTTGTTTAATTGGTTGATTGCCATATTATCTTGTTTTATTTTGTTTCTTATAATTTTGGTACAAAGATAACGGAAAAGTAGGAAAATATGTTGCACAAGTTGAATTATTTTTGATGTGTGAAGTGATTTTACACCCATTTCTTCTATCTTTGCATTAAAAACTTAGAAAGAAATGATGAATTGTAACAGAAACAGACAAATGGTCAAGCGCCGTATCTATTCCTTTCAAATGGATGGCGAGAATAGGGCAGAGGCAATCTGTCGTGCCTTCCAGCAATATACACTTGTTGATTGGGCATTATATAATAAGGTGTCCTTTCAGATTGTATCTTCTGTGAAGCACCCTTTATTGATGAGAGAACTTTCTCAGCTCATGTTGATAGCGCAGTCATTCAAGGATTCTGCCCAGGTGGAACTTACCCAAAGGATACAGTCAGGTGACGAGCAAAGATTACTGTTGATCATACTGGCCTGCAAAACTGAAAACGTTGCAAAGCATTAATCTTGATTCCATGTGACGAAGCTCTGATAAATGATGGTTGGATTTTATAAAGATATCACTCTTTGTTTGCGAGGAAGGTGCTCATTCACCTACCTTATTATGCTATTTTGGAGCTTTTTAAGCAGTTTTCTACATTTCTCGCCTCCGTATGTGAATTTTGCAATCTCTTATTAGGGAGTTGGCATTCGACTCTATTATTTTATAAATATTTGTTTGTTAAAGACTATGCTCACGCCCTTGGGGGATAATGGGCGTGAGCATATAAGTATGTGATGATATTTGACTATCTCTTCTCTCATTTGACAATAGCGTTGTTGTTCAGAAATGAATCTATTAAAACATTGATATAATCATGAGCTTTTTTTATATCATCGTTTTCGATATGATGTTCATCGTTATCATAACCAATATACGGAATATCGAACAAAGGAGAATCCAGATTGGCAACTTGTTGCCAATTCCAGCTGTCACGAGCTGGGTAGATGGTATAACTATACGAGTAACCTAATAAAATATTTCCCCAATTAAATAATTCATATGGAATTATATAATTAGATTGAATATCTATATAGGCAGAAACAGCTCTGTCATCATAATAATTGAGAAGATATACTCCTTCCTTACAACTGTCTGCTTTCAAAACCTTTAGTGTAAGCCAAGACTTTATCAATTCAATATGGTCATGTGGGGCTCTTATAAACTCTGATACCTCATGTCGAATATAGTTCTTCATATATTCAATTTGGTCGTCACTTGATATGAGTTCCATTATTTGAGATTTTTCAAGCCACCACGGTGTTTCATCCTTGTGGGAAAAGTAGCAGCCCTCATATTCCCATTTTGTTCGTTGGATATGTCCAATCTGAACGAGTCCGGAAATTACACGGTACAGTCTATACCAATTCGAGAACTGGTATTCTTCTTTTTTTACTTGGCTTTCATTAAGCATTCTGCACAACTTGTCTATTTTCAAGAAACGTTCCTTAAGAGTTTCAAAGTCAATATCCTCTTTGTTACAATCGTTCCAAAGTGGAGTTAAATCGCCCATTAGGTATTCATTATCCTCCCATAAGTCTATGGCTTCAGGGTGTTCCTTACGAAGTTTGTCCTTGATTTGCTCATTCTTGTCATACCATATAGGAATGTCTTTTTTAGAGAATGTAATTTTTTCGTTTTCAATATTGAGCAGATCTTTATCTTCTACTTGGTTAATTATTTGTATCAAATAGCGCCAATCCATTTTGTTTTGTCCCCTTCTTGTAGCTACATTATTTTCATCTTTCGCCCACAAACCATCGAAGTAATTTCTTCTAATGCGACGTGTAAATGCTGTAAGCTGTTTTGTATTAGGATGTTCTGCTAACAATGCAATCAGTGGCAAAACGATATCCAAATCAGCATTTCTAAGCCATTGCCAGACATTTTCTTGATTATCTAGGGCTATATCCTTATTCTGTCTTCTATAAATACTATGCAGAATAGTCTGAAGCTCAACATCGCCAGATATGCAAAGTTGTACAGGACCAAGTCTTTTTTCACTGAGCAGAAAAGGAACCATCTGTTTCTGTATTCCTTCAGCAAATAAGGGTAGAGAATATATTCATTTGCCTCCTTTGCGTTGAAAGATTGATACATGATTCTAAGCGTCTGCTTGTTGGCGATGTAATTGTAGAGAGGGTTCAGGAGTTCCAAGCCTTTGAGGTTCGGCATCGAGTCAAAGTGGATGATGGGGGTTCTGTTGCTTTTGCTGATAGACAGCTTGTCTTGCAGTCTTCCCACCACGTCTGCCATTTCCGAGAAGTGGTCAAAGTCCTCCAGCTGTTTGAGCATTTCTACGGCTTCTTTCATGATCTCATAGTCGTTTTCAGACAGAGGCATGTCGAAGATGGAATAGTTGGGGTCTGCATAGCGGTAGTATTTGCCATCATACACCTCTATAGGGGCATTGTAGCTCAGCTTGTCACTACGCATGATCTGCAGGTCTGCCTGCACGGTTCTCAAAGACACGCCTTTTGAGATGTCTTCCATGTCATAGAGGGCATCACAGCAAGCATCCACCAGGTTGTCTATGGTCCATCGGCGATACTTGTTTCTCAGGCAATTATCTATTGTCTTGTACCTTATCAGGGCATTCTTGTTTGCTGGCATAAGCTATTCATTTTAATTCATGCTGCAAAGATAATAAAATACTCCGCAATCTATTTGCGGAGTAGCCAAATTTTAGCTTTTTCCTGCACAAAAAGATACAAAAGGAGGATTCCTGAAGCAAGAATCCTCCTTGAATTGTCGATTGAATGGATGCATCCACGAAAGAACAGGTTCGTAAACGCTATATTTTTACCAATTGTCGTTCTCGTTGCTGGTAAGGCCATTCTTGATGCACTCCTCTATCTTGTCCATTACTACGTTGAGTAGGCATGTGCCATGATCAGGGCTTTGCAAGAAGTCTTTTTATGGGAATCCTTGGCTGCAAATGGGAAACATGAATTCAAGGTTCACTTTTCATCGGAACGTACTGTGGGTGTCTGGTTTCCTCCAAGAGCTGCCATCCATCCGCTGCCTATCATCTTGGTGACGCTATAGAAAGGAACCGTATAGGTGACTCTTACCTTTCCGTCCTTGATATCACATTTGATGATAGGGTGGATGCTCAGCTTCTGTTGCCCGAATTTTTCTTGTTTGTTACGACGTGTTCACATTCCAAAGCTAGACTATAGGATTCCAAGAATGAGATCTGCCGTATGTAGAATTTGGGCATTTCTGTCAGTTCTTATTATATCCGAATTCTCTTGTTAGAAGAACTTCCTTCCAGTAGCTTTCTCTATTGATGATTGTATCTGTTGGAGTGTGCATCGGCCATATTTCCAAAATAGAAAGTTGGAAATATTTGCGCGCATAGTCCACCCCTTCTTTTTTAATGAGTTCTACTAGCATATCATTATCTCCATGTGCAGTATTTGCATAAGTACACCATCTTGACCATATTCCATAGTCACCAGAGGCAGAACCTACATATTTCTTACCATTATTTTTGTCTGCAATGAGATAGATACCCTTCATATTCTCCAAAGCTACTCTCCAATCGTCCTTTTGGTTAGCCACCAATATCTCCAATGTTGAGAAATCTATAAGGACGTTGTCGTAACCAGGAAAATCAACACCTTGATATGGCTTTTCAAGAATCTCAAACACCTTACAACAATCAAGGTAGTTTTCCATTTTGAATGCCCGACCTCTTGTTTTGAAAGCATCGCTCTCTACGACGAGCCTACCGATAAGAGATTTGCATTTCTCACATACCTTAACTTCATATCCCCGAGTCGTTTCTTCCCAATCATCGAAGCGGTCAACAATTTTGAAGATACCTCCAAAGATATATCTGTCGGTATGGTGATAGTCTGCTATTAGTGTAAAGATGTACGTTCGATTGAAATCATTCCTACCTCCACGCCATTCATTCCAATTTATCCATTCATTGAAATCATCCATGAAGATGTCTAATGGCTGACAATCGTGGTTATACTTTGCGATATGTAGCTTATAATCATATTGCTCTTGGTCTGATAGGCCTAGCAAGTCATTTAGTTTGAATTCGTTCATATTCTAGAGTTTTTCTGCAAAGGTACTACATTTTTTCAGAAAGACAAAGCTTATGCGATTAAAATGTTGGACCTTAATAAAAAATTAATTACTCCGCAATCTATTTGCTTAACTTTTTCCTGCATAAAAAAATACAAAAGGAGGATTCCTGAAGCAAGAATCCTCCTTGAATTGTCGATTGAATGGATGCATCCACGAAAGAACAG
>OOBU01000218.1_pt1 | contig 36350 bp, 30 predicted proteins | sample 1671501 | NCBI WGS metagenome assembly OOBU01 (sample SAMN06348163, study PRJEB24527) | human gut metagenome | biome: human gut; feature: ankylosing spondylitis patient; material: feces | host: Homo sapiens | place: China | collected 2015-10
TATGACAGCGTAGGCTAACGGAGACGTATCTGTAAGCTTATCGAGACGTCTGCATCAGCTAACTGAGACGTCTGAACTCGCTGACTGAACCACTTGAGTTGCTTGACTGAACCACTTGAGCTAGCTGACTGAACCACTTGAGTATTCTTCTTCATGTGCTTGCGTGCAACCATAGAAACTTTTTCTGTAACTTTTGGTTCAAGTACGGGCTGAAGGTCCACAAGAGGGTGTGTCATAAATCAACAGCTCGTAAGTCCGTTAGGCGTTCCTGCGGATTTGCATATCACACTAACGCCTAGCGGACTTGCGAACCTGTATTACGGACTTACGACACTGCACCATTTGTTTATACGAACAGGTCGTCCATTGTGATTTGTACTTGAGCCAAGGCTGCATACTGTGTAAGGCGCACGCCAAAAGTAGTAATCATCGTTGGGATAATGCCACTTTTTATCCCTGTTTCTGCCACGAAATCAGCCATACGATTACGAATGCGCATATCCTCCTCCTTAGTGATCGTGTAAGGCATCTGCGAATACTTGATTTCGCATAGATTCACGAGATTATCGGCACGTTCTATCAGTAAGTCGATTTGCGCAGCTGGCTTTGAAACCTTACTTCGCCAAGAATAATACTCGGTATGGATTTGATCAATCCCCAAGAAATGCTTGATTTGAGGAATATGCAACATGCAAACTCGCTCAAAAGCCAAGCCATACCAAGTATTTTGACGAGGTTTTCCCATCAAGTGAGTCCAATATTCCGTGTCCGTCGTACCAGGATGGCAAAACGTCATATAAAATAATGTATAGAGGTCGGTGAGCTGAAAGATTTGATCTTTCTGCTTTATCTTCTTATCCCTGGTATTATACCCTCTTACAAAATCGCAATTTATCAATTCACTAAGAACCTTTGTCAAAGTTCCACCCGATTTCAGCTTCAATTTCTCCATGATTTCCTTTCGGGTCATACCTTGTCTGCATGAGGCAAGTACCTCTATGACACGCATATAGGACTCAGAATTTCTAAACAAGGACGAATATAGTCTTCCATATTCTCGCTTCAGTTCAGCGTGGGATGAGAAAAACAATCTGTCGACATTCCCTTCCACACCTTGCTTTTTATCCAACAAACTGAGATAATAAGGCACCCCACCAAGGATGCTATATATCTGAAGGATAGAAATGCGAGTCCATGAGAATCCATAAGCTTGTAGCATCAGTTCCGTCTCACGAAGAGTAAATGGAGCAAGATACATCTCGTGCGTTATCCTATTATGAAGCCCACCATGACTATCTATCAGATTGGCTATCATCCATGACGTGGCACTGCCACAAACGATAAGCATGATTTCACTTTGGTAAGCTGCCCATCCGTTCCAAAAGTGCTCAAAAGCCTGTTGGAAACCAGATTTCGGCGTATCCAAGCATGGTAGTTCATCGATAAAAACAACGAGTCGTTCTCCTTTCATTTTTGCCTTTAACAACTGTTTTAATGCCTCAAAAGCCTCTGTCCAATTCGTAGGAATAGGCTGTTTGGAATCTCCATATTCCCTCAGCGCAAACCCGAAATTAGAGAGTTGCGCCTCAGCTGGTGCCTCTATAGACCCAGACATATCAAAGGCAAACTTATCACGGAAGAGATTTCTCACAAGATAAGTCTTGCCGATACGACGCCTGCCATATACAGCCACAAACTCAGCTTTGCTAGAATGATAATATTCTGTCAACAGCTCGATTTCTTTCTTTCGTCCGATAATTTGCTCCATACCTTTTTAATCTAACTTTAATGATGGTGCAAATATAAGATAATTATTCAAGAAAAACAAGGATTCTTTAGCCAAATCGATGAATTTTAACTCGATTTGGCTATAGAATAGGCTATACTATAGCCAAATCGAGCAATTTTCCTTCGATTTGGCTATAGAATGCCTTGCTGATTACTATTATCCCCCTGGGCTAAGAGCTTTTGAGCTTTCAGCCCGTGCCGTACAGTTCTTTAAGACTTACACAGGCAAGATTTTGAGAATCTGGGGGAATTTTAGGCAAAAAGATTTTGAGGAAAAGAATATTTTATGTATATTTGCCCCCAATTGTAACATCAACAAGTAAAGATTTTGAATATATTCATTATGAAACAAAGGAATACAGACATCGACTGGATAAGAGCCATACTCATTATTCTCATGATATTGATTCATATCGTGAGCTTCGGCAACGCATACCCCCAACTCAAGGCAGGCATTCTCTCGTTCATGATGCCTACCTTCCTCATCATCACGGGCTATCTCGTGAATATCGAGAAGACAGGAAAACAGATGAGAAACTATCTGAAATGTCTCGCCTTACCTTACGTCATCATGGTGACAGGATTCTCGGTCCTCTCCTATTTCATGCCGGTGAGAGATGGCATCACGGAACTCTCCCTCTCTCAGATTTGTGAGAAGATATTCGTTACTTCCATCGGTCCATATTGGTTCATCCAGACCATGATTATCTGCGGAGCACTCTACTACTTCTGCTTCCATGGAAGGAATTGGAATGATTTACGCAAGAATTACACGAAAAGAGATACCTATGCCAGTCTTTTCGTCTTCGCTGTTACGTTGCTTCTGATATCAGAAACGCCAGCCCTGTCGGCAAGCGCAGCTGCCTATTACTTCATCGGCGTGGTCATCCGACAGAGCAAAATGGAGTGGAGCAAGCTGTTCCGCCACGAGTTCTTTGCCATCTTCCTATGGATTTATCTGCTCTACCGCAACGACTGGTACGACTGGGGAAGTCTGGCTGTCGTCTTCTCCTGCTGGTGCTGCATCAGCACCCTACTGTTCCTGCAACACCTGTTCGATACTCCCAAACGCTTCAAGGATTTCAGTCCGAAAATAGAAAATGTGGCAAGAGTAACCAACAGAATCAAGAACACCTTATTATATATAGGCCGCAACACGCTGCCCATCTACCTCTTCCACCCTATCTTTACGATGGCAGCCAAGTTTTATCATCCCCTCTTTAGCTGGGACAGGAGCGAAATCTGTTTTGCCCTCGTTACCATATTCATCGCCATAGCCGGAAGTATCGGCATCGCCAAGATGATGGAGAAGACCCATCTGGCTTATCTCTTCGGAAAAGGAAAGATGCTGAGATAAATAATACCACGATATATTTGGTAATTTGGAGATTTTGAAGTACTTTTGCAACATGAATATCAAGAACAAGATAAATAATATGGATGATGCCAAGCGAGAGAAGCTGGGCGAAGTCATCAGATTCGGAATCGTAGGCGGACTGGCTACGATACTGCAATATGTCATCTACCTGGCTATGATGCCGGCACTGACCCATTTCATCCCCAACATGGGCGACCACAGTCTGGCTACTACAGCCAACACCATCGCCTATATCGTGAGTTTCATCTTCAATTTCATCGCCAGTACCCGCTATACCTTCAAGGTAAAGGCGAATGCCAAACGCGGAGCAGGATTCACCCTCTCCCACATCGTCAACTACTCGATGCAGACCCTCTGCCTCAACCTCTTCGTAGGCTTGGGTCTAGCCAAACAGCTGGCTATGATACCCACCCTCTGCATCTGCATCCCGGTAAACTTCCTCCTGGTAAGGTTCTTCCTGAAGAAATAAGGGGATTCCCAAAACACGATAAAAGAAAGATATGAAAAAGATATTCGATATTTTTAAATTCAAGAAAGAAGAAAGAGTTTCAGCACTCGTCGCACTCATCATAGCATGTGCCCTCAATGCCCTGACTGTCATCAAATACCACAGCCAGTTCTCGCAGATTACAGATAATTATCACAAACTCTTTGTCAAGACCTTCCATGTAGCAGGTTTCGACCCGCTTACCTATAGCATCGTATCTCACTGGGACACAGAATATAACGTATACCGCCACCCGCTGCTGGCGTTCTTCATGTATATCCCGAATCAGATAAATCAAGGATTGATAATGCTTACCGGCATCAACTGCGTTCAGTTTGTCGTGGGAGCTATCCTGGTGTTCTGCGCCTTCTATTCCTTCATTTTTCTTTACCGTATATTCAGAGAAGTGATTGGTACAGAGCGCTTTGATGCCAACCTGCTCTCTGCCTTCTATTTCTCTTTCGCCTATGTGATGGTTTCAGCGATGGTACCCGACCATTTCATCATGTCGATGATCATACTCCTCTGTACCCTGTATATCACAGGCGTATGCATGAAGAAAGGCAGACAGCTTACCATCTGGCAGACTATCCTGCTCTTTGTATTTACAGCGGGCGTATCGCTCAACAATGGTCTGAAGACCTATCTTGCCGCCCTTTTCACCAATGGCAGAAAGTTCTTCAGTATCAAATACTTTCTGATAGGAGTCATCCTTCCTGCCGCACTCATGTGGGCTTTCGCCAGATGGGAATACCGCACCTTCGTATGGCCTAAGGAGATGGCAAGACACGAGGCTAAGATGAAGAAAAACAAGGAAGCCACAGCCAAGATTTACCAGCAATACCGCGACAGCACTGGCGTGAAAGACTCGGCAAAGGTAGAAGCTGCCGTCAGGAAAATCATCAAGGATAAAGCGCATGCCAAATATGTTCGTGACCATAAACAGATATGGAACAAGAACACGGGCAAGCCTATCGCCAAGGGAGAATTCATGAACTGGACCGACAAGACGACCTCCCGCTCGCAAACTCTGGTCGAGAATTTCTTCGGTGAAAGCATCATGCTGCACCAGCAGAACCTTCTGGGCGATGTATTGCGCAACCGTCCAGTTATCGTGAAATACCAGTCTGCGGTCAATTATGTGGTAGAGGCATGCATCGTTGTGCTTTTCTTACTTGGCATCCTTGCCGGAAGAAAATCAAAGTTTCTCTGGCTCACCCTGACATTCTTCCTGATGGATACTGCCCTCCATATCGGTTTGGGCTTCGGTATCAACGAGGTATATATCATGACTGCCCACTATATGTATGCCCTTCCTATCGCCATCGCCTTCCTGGCGCTCAAGGCAAAAGGAAAGAGCCAGAAATGGGCCTTCAGAGGATTGATGCTCGCCATCACCCTCTATCTGTGGATAAGCAACGGATATCTGCTGGTAGGCTACATGCTAGGATAAATATTAGCAAGAAGCCTTGATCCAGCGGATGATATCCTCATGCTTCATATCAAACTTACGGGCAAAGAGGCGGTTGCTTTGTTCCAGCTCCTCTTTGTCTGCCAAAGTCCAGACGTATGGATTGCCCCGTTTCCAGTCAATAAGTCGCATACAGCCCTCATATTCATCTTTTTCTGAGTACAAGGCGGCCCGGAAATCGGGATGATTCCATACCAGGGTCTGCAGGAAGAACTCATCAGGGCAGAAGGTATAATTGAATCTTTTCAATACAAACGGCTTCTGGCTCACCACATACTCCACACATGCCTGCGTGATGCTCACCCAGTTGGCTCCCTTGGCAAAATCCATCTTCTGGCGATGCAGGAACGGCATGAGCAGCATCGAAAGATATTTATTCAGTCGCCTGGTGATAGCATTCAAAGCCCCATACTTCGAGCGGGTAAGACTGGTAAAGAGCCAATAACGCATCATCTTCCGGCGGCAATCCCATTCAAATTCCTCACCATGATTGATGCCCACAAATTCCTTACCCTGATGCTCCTCAAAGAACTGATGGATGTAATCCTGCGATTTGATAGGTAAATCCTGACCACTCAGCAGATGGTAGTAGGCATAAGGTCCATGCTTCAAAGCCTCCTCGAAAAGCACATACTCCGCCTTAATCTGACTCAGATTTCCCCAACGCACATCCACCCTCTGTTCCAATACAAAGAGGCGTGCCTTGGAAAGAACCAGCGGTTCAGCACCATCCAGCATATCCGATTTCCGGTCGATATGCAGAAATATATCATTGCGCTCATCATCGAGCATCGACAGCAATACCCTCAGAAGCGGTAAACTGCCATGAGCCATTATCAAAAAAGCATGTTTCATTGTCATTATTTATCTTTATTATCCAACTGTACGTCCTGATGACTTTTTCATCATCATTGCGACAAAGATACACCAAATAAAAGAGAATACAAAATAAAACTCCGTTTTTATCAGAAAAAAGACACAAAATAGAGCCTTTCTTTTTGAATATTCAGAAAAAACAATTACTTTTGCAGCGCTAAGAAGGAGATGCGGCATGCATCAGCCCAGCAAAAAATAATCAGAGAATGAACAATATATTTAGAATTAAAAAAGAAGAAAGGCTCTTTGCCTTGATTACACTCATCGTTATCATCGCCTTCAATGTGCTGATGATAACCTATCATTTTGATGATTTCGGCAAACCGAAAGCAGGATTCTGGACGCTCTTCACCAAGAACTTTCAGATTTCAGGTTTCGACCCCTACACCTACCTTACCCTCTCGAAGTGGAAGGTGTATTACACGGAGTATCGCCATCCCATGCTCCCTTTCTTCCTCTATCCTTTCTCGCTACTGAACGGCTGGCTGATAGAACTCACCTCCCGCAACTGGGCAACTACCATCGTGGCGGTGATGATGACATTCTTCTCCACCTATTCCACCCTCTTCTTCAGAAGAATCTTCAGAGAGGTGATGCAGCTGAAGGCTATAGACAGCAATGTGCTCACAGCGATGCTCTTTTCCTTTGCCTACGTGCTGCTCGTCACCTTTGTGGATGACCATTTCGGCATGTCGCTTTTCTTCCTGTCGATGACACTTTATCTGGCAGGCAAACAGCAGCAGGAACACCGCAGCATGCCTTGGTGGCAAACAGCCCTGCTCTTTTTCTTCACGGCAGGCATCACGCTGAGCAATGGCGCCAAGACCTTCCTTGCCGCCCTCTTTACCAATGGCAAAAAACTCTTCCGCCCGAAATATCTGGCATTGGGCATCATCTTGCCTACCCTTCTGACAGGTGCTGCAGGCATTTATCAGAACAAGGCATTCATTATTCCGAACCGTCTGGAAGGAGAACGGCTCGTGGCTCAGAAAGCTGCGAAAGACAGTACTTTTAGGGCAAAGATGGAACAGAAACAGAAACACGATAAGGCCATCGCTGGCAAGAATATCCAGAAACGAGGCATGCTTTCATGGGCAGATATGTCTATCTCCCGTTCTGAATCATTGGTTGAAAACGTTTTTGGCGAATCGCTTATCCTGCACAGAGAACATCTTCTGGAAGATATCCACAGCCACCGCCCGATATTCGTGAAATACCAGACACCCGTTCCTTATATCATAGAGGGTATCATCGTGATTCTGCTGTGTATGGGCTTTTGGATGGGAAGAAGATCGGCCTTTCTCTGGCTCACTGCCTCATGGGTGGCATGCGATGCCTTCATTCATCTGGTCATGGGATTCGGACTGAACGAGGTTTATATCATGGCTGCCCATTGGGCGTTCATCATTCCGGTTTGTATCGGATATATCATCAGAAACTGTAAGGAGAAATATCTGCCTTATCTTCGTGGAACACTCGCAGTTATCACCATCTTCCTGTTCTTCTATAACAGCACGCTGATATTCCAGTATCTCACAAGATAAAAAAGAGAACCCGACAAGATAAAAAAGTATCTTAGATTAAAACCATCATGCTGAAAATAAGTATCTTAACCCCTATCTATGGAGTAGAAAAATATATCGAACAGTGCGCCCGTTCACTGTTCGAGCAGTCGTATGCGTCTATCGAATACATCTTTGTAGATGACTGTACCCCCGATAAAAGTATCGGTATCCTACAAGCGCTCCTGAAAGAATATCCTGAAAGAGCACAACAGGTACGCATCATTCACCACGACAGAAACCGGGGCGTGGGTGCTGCAAGACAGACGGCACTGATGGCGGCTACAGGCGATTATCTTTTATTTGCCGATAGCGATGACATGCTGCCGAAAGATGCTGTGGAGAAACTGGCAAGAAAAGCAGATAGTAGCCATGCCGACCTGATTGATGGCGGCTACAAAGAGTGGTGCGATGGAAAGGCAGGAATGCTCCAGAAACCTTTTGAAGTTTCTGATGAGAAGCTGCTCAAACTGCTTGTCTGCCAGAACATCATCACCAACCGGCTGTGGGGCAGAATCTATAAGCGTTCGCTCATCATGGAGCACAGGATATTCTTTGAAGAGGGCATCAACTATGCGGAAGATCTATTCTGGAATGCCCAGTTCATGTTCTACGGCAAAAAGGTGAACATTGATGATGCGGTATATTATTACCGTACCGACAATGAAAATTCCTACAATCACAATATCTCTGAAAAGAATCTCCTGTCATACTTCAAATCAACCCGCCGACTCATCGATTTCTTCGAGCAGAACGATACGGAACATCAGTACCTCAGGGCCACAGAGATAGGCATCGTCAATGCCTACCGCTGGGCGGCAAACGCTCATGTAGCCTTCGAAAAGGTAGATCAGGCGCTCGACTACAAGCCTAAGAGCTGCCTCATCCGACTCATCATCAAGCTCATCAAAAAGGGGGTACCTGTCAAGAGGGTGAATCTTATCTACCTCGCTTACAGAAAGCTATACACTCTTCTAATATCTGCACCTTCAGCAGTTTCATGATACAGAAGTAGATGGTGGCTGAAACCAGCAGACGAACCAGCAGCAGGAGATAGATGTTCTGCAGGCTGCGGGTCATGAAATAGGTAACTACCATCGTGGCTGCCGCACAGAGCATGAATGGCAGTATATCCTTTGCCACATCCAGGAACCGCAATCCGGCAACACGCTTCATCATCCACTGCCAGACCAGAAGCCAGGCGATGATAAACACGGTATAGGCTATCACCATGGTCTGGATGCCATATTGATGACAGAACAATACCAAGGCGAGCAAACCCACTACCTGACCGATGTTGCACCACATATACACATCAGAACGTCCCTTGCTGATAGCCAGATTCTGATAGAGCGTATAAATCGGCATAAAGGCACCGCTCACGCAGAGAATCTGCAACAGCGGCACACTGGCTATCCATTTCTCATGAATCGTAATCAGGATGAATTCGCGTGATACCAAAGTCAAGCCAAACATCAAGGGGAAAGAAAGGAATGCCGTAAAACGGAGCATCTTTCTAAACACCAGCAACTCGCGGTTCTTATCGTCCTGGATAGAAGCCAAGACGGGCTGAGCTATCTGTCCCACCGTATTGGCAACAAACGAATTAGCCTTGGTGTCCCAGTTGTATGCCTGACTATAGTTACCCACATCATTAATCGGATAGAACCTGCCGAAGACAAAGGTCAATACATTGTTGCTCACCGTATTGATAATGTTGGTAACCAGGAGTTTCACGCTGAATCCGAACATCTTCCTCACCGGTCCGAAATCGATATGAAAGTTCGGGCGCCATCCCGTATAATAATATCTTCCTATATTCAGCACGAGGATAAAGATAACCTGCTGCCAGGCAAGACTCCAGTAAGCCATGCCGTTGAATGCCAGCACCAGTCCCACGACGTTCGAACTGATCAGAGCCATGAAATTAACGATGGTAATCTCCTTGTTCATCATGTTCTTCATCATATATCCGTTCTGGGCGATGCCAAACGAAGAGATGAAGAAACTCAGGAACACGAAGCGCGACAGGGAGGTGAGACAAGGCTGATGGAAGAAATCTGCTATCAGCGGCGCACAGAAAAAGAGCACCACATACATGGTAAGACTCACCAGGACATTAAACCAGAACACCGAGTTATAATCGTTGTCGGTGGGTTTCCTGATATTCACCAGTGCCTGGGTAAACCCGCTACTCTGCAGATTGCCCGCTATCAGGGTGAATATGGTGAGGATGCCGATGATACCATAATCGGCTGGCGACAACAAACGCGCCAAGAAGATGCCAAAGAGGATATTGAGTACCTGGGTAGAGCCACTGTTCATAGCTCCCCAGAACAATCCCTTGGCGGTTTTTTCCTTTAATGATTCTGCCATCGTTTCTATCTGATAAATATGGAATATTACTTGTTTTTACTTTTTAGAATGCAAAAGTAGCATAAATAGTTTGAAGTTCAAAACTTTTTGCTTACTTTTGCAGCCGTAAAACAGAAAAAAGTATGGATATTAAGAACATCAAGAAGGAATGGAACGCCACAATACTCGATATATTGAAGGCTTTCATCGAAATCTGCAACAAGTATCACCTCAGATATTACTGTTGTGCCGGCACCGCCATCGGAGCCGCCCGTCACCACGGAATGATTCCCTGGGACGATGACATCGACGTACTGATGCCACGCCCCGACTACGACCGTCTGCTCGAAATCGCCAAGCATGAAGACTTTGGCAAATACGAGGTAGTAACTCCCTACAACAACGAGTCATACCCTCTGTATTTCTCCAAACTCGTGAACCGCGAAACTACCCTTATCGAGGAGAAGGAGCGTCCCTGCATCATCGGTCTTTACGTAGATATCTTCCCTCTTGATGCCACCGACGATGACCTGGAAACGGCAAAGGCGCTGTATCGCAAATACTCTAAGACCATCAACCGTCTGAATGCCGTAACCACCCACAATACTTTCTTTGAGTACATCTCCCTGCTCCTGCACAAGGAAACCTGGGGCCGCTTTGCCATCAAGACGATCGCCTTCTTCTGCCGCAGCAAGATGCGCCACCGCCTCATCCAGCAGATGGACGAGATGAGTCACCGGTATGACTTCGATAAGGCGAAGAACGTATTGGTGAATACGGGTTCCTACCACTATAAGGAGATTTTCCCGAAGGAATGGCTCGGCAAGGGCAAGGAATTCCCGTTCGAGGATACCACCGTCTTGCTGCCGGAGCAGGCTGATACCTATCTGCGCCACTTCTTTGGCGACTATATGAAGTTTCCACCCGTAGAACAGAGAGTAGAGAAACACCTTCGCTACTATCTGAACATGGAAAAGCGGGAAACATGGGATGAGATTAAAAGAAAGCTTTAGCCTTCCCTCACTTCCTGCAAGGTATGTCCGAAACCTTCTTCTACATCAAAGAGCGGTTTCCAGCCTAAAGCCTTGAGTTTATCCGTACTGAAGGTTGCTTTGGTGATAGGCGTGGTATTGCCCTGCTGCGCATCCGCCTCAGGAATATCAAACACCACCTTTCTATCCGCTTTCCGGGCTATCAGCTCTGCCAGTTGGCGGATGGAGATATTCGATTCTGAATGAGCCACATTATAGGCATTTGCCCTCTCGCCATCCAGCAGGAGGCGCAAGATGGCATGGGCGGCATCTACCACATAAAGCCAGGAGCGGAAAGCCTCACCCTTACTCTTCAGGACGATATCCTCACCCTTCAGAACATTGCGGATAAACTGGGCATACACCCTATTGTCACTCTCCGTAAAACCCGGACCGTAGGTATGACTCAGTCTGGCTATCACCACATCGGCATCATACTCTGCTCCGTATGCCATGCAGAGCGTTTCGGCAGCACGTTTGGAAGATGGATAGCAGGCACGTACCGATGCACAATCCACATAGCCGCTGCTCTTCTCGCTAAATTCAGAGCCATCGCCCTCGCCATAGATTTCACCCGAAGAGATATAAACCATGCGCTGCATGCGGTGACTCAATCCATATTCCAGCAGATTGGATACGCCGTTGATGTTCGCCTTCATCACCTCTACAGGGTTCTGCTTAAAGAAGTTAGGACTCGCATTGCTGGCTGCATCGATGATGTAATCAGCGCCCTCAGCCAACTCTTTATAGACTGGTTCCTCTATCATCCTGTCCATGCTCTTGATGACAGGCTGGGTAACGTCTATCTCTGCAAAGAAGAAAGATTCATCCTCCCAATAGGCAGCAAACTTCTGTCGGGCACGTTCCTTGTTTCTTCCGGCTGCTATCACCTTGTAGCACCGGGCAGGATTCTGCATCAGCACATCAACCACACAGCCTCCTACCAATCCTGTAGCACCAGCCACAAGAATGGTCTTGCCATGCAGACGCTCCAATTCCAAACCTTCCCGGAAAAGGCGCGCAATATCTTCCTTATATGGTGAATTTCCTATCATAACATGTTTATTTTAACCAAGCCTCAGGCTGAACCTTCATCAGTGCCTTCAGTATCTCCAGATCCTCAACGGTGGTTATCTTGATGTTCTTCTCTGAACCAGGCACGATATGCATCTGTCTGCCTCCCAGTTCTGCCATCAGGGTACAGGATGCCACCGAATTGGCGATGCCCTTCTCCTTAGCCTCTTCGTGGGCTGCTATCAGATTGCCCAAACGGAAGGTCTGGGGTGTCTGGGTACGGATCAGTTTGTCGCGCGGAATACTGGTGTTGGTCGTGAAACCATCTTCGCTTTCCAGGATAGCCTCTCTACATTTGATACCCGTAATGGCATAGCCATACTTCTGGCAGATGGCGATATTGGATGAGATGATGTCTTGCGACAAGAGTGGGCGCACGGCATCATGCACCAGCACCAGGTCGTCATCACCGCATCCCGCCTCTTTCAAGCCATAGATACCATTGTGGATTGACTCCTGACCATTGCTTCCGCCAGGGAATATCCATTTCAGCTTGGTAATGCAGAACTGGTTGGCATACGACTGCAGTACCGTTTCCCAACCTGCCAGACATACCACAGCAATACCCTGAATATCAGGATGCTTCTGAAAAGCCATCATCGTATGGATGATGATAGGACAGTTGTCTACATGCATAAACTGCTTTGGGATGTCCTGTCCCATTCTATTGCCAGAACCTCCGGCTATGATCAATGCATAGTTCATATTCTCTATCTTTAAATTGATTATTTCTGAATGATTCTCCCCGGATTCCCTACCACGGTAGCCCCGTCGGGAATATCCTGGAATACCACGGCACCGGCGCCTATCGTCACGTGGTTGCCGATATGGATGCCGCCGAAGACCGTGGCGCCGGTATAAATCTTCACGTCATTTCCTATGGTAGGTCTGCCGCCCTTGCCGTTGCCCAGCGTCACCATCTGCAGACAGTAGAAGTCATCACCTATGCTTTCTGCGTTGAGATAGGTGGCATAGCTGTGCTCCAGATGCGCACCCTTCCCGATATGCGGGCACCAGATGGTCATCGTACGCTCGGGAGGCAACAGCCAGCTGATGAAAACCGAACGGTATTCGCCCATGCGGTAATAAAACAGATTGCGGAAACTCCTTTCGCGGGTGCATGCCTTAATCAGGTTGAGCACCGTAGGCTTCCTGTCCTGCACCTTCAGCAGGTCGGCGTCTATCTCCTTCTTATGGAGCAGATACAGAGCGATATGCGGCAACATGCGCACCGCCGAAGCTGACAATATGATGGTTTGTACTATCGGATTCATGACTCTAAATCTTATTTTTATCTTTGCAAAGATACAAAAAATAAAGCAACTAGCATGCTTTTATCCGAAAACAATTGTTCTTTTCACTAAAAATAAGATAATAGAACAGGGTTTGTAGAATTTTAGTCGGTTTTATTGCTAAATAATGTGAATTAAATAGCTTTCCATACAACTTTTCCGTACCTTTGCACAAAGTTATATATAACGATATTTTAGAAGAGGATAAAACAGAACATCATGAAGAGGATATTGATTGTTGAAGACGATTTGGCATTCGGAACCATGATACAGACTTGGCTCAAAAAGAAAGGATTCGATGTGGAAAGGGTAACATCTGTAGGCGCTGCCATCAAAGCGATGGGAGCCGGCGATGCATTCCATCTGGTTCTTTCCGACCTGCGCCTGCCCGACCATGACGGACTGGTATTGCTCCAGCATATCAGAAAGTCCGATGCCCACCTGCCTTTTATCGTAATGACTAGCTATGCAGAGGTTCAGAATGCCGTATGTGCCATGAAATCGGGTGCTACCGATTATGTGGCTAAACCCTTCCATCCCGAAATCCTCTTAGAGAAAATCCGTGAGGCTATCCAGTCGGCTGCTTCAGCGGTTTCAGCCCCTCAGCGTGCGGAATCTGCCGCCATGCAGGATGCCCCCCAAGAAGAGCAGCAGGGCGCTACGGAAGTGCCTAGATATATAAAAGGTGAAAGCGAGGCTTCCAAGCAGCTCTACGAGTTCGTTTCGCTCGTTGCCCCAACCCCGATGTCAGTGCTCATTCTCGGAGCCAGCGGCACCGGAAAGGAATATGTGGCGCGCAGCATCCATGAACAGAGTCTGCGCAAGGACAAACCTTTCTATGCCATCGACTGCGGTGCCATCCCTAAGGAGGTGGCGGCATCTGAATTCTTCGGATATAAGAAGGGTGCCTTTACCGGAGCCGAACAGGATAAGAAGGGTGCCTTCGAGATAGCTAACGGCGGAACGGTTTTCCTCGATGAGATGGGAAACCTCAACTACGAAGTACAGGTGCAGCTCCTCAGAGCCTTGCAGGAGAGAAAAATCCGTCCGCTGGGCAGCACGCAGGAGATTGATGTGGATATCCGACTCATCTGTGCCACCAACGAGAATCTGGCGCAGGCGGTAGCCGAAGGCAAGTTCAGAGAGGACCTCTATCACCGCATCAACGAGTTTACCATCTACATGCCTGCCCTCAAGGACAGAGGTGCCGACATCTTCCTCTTTGCCAACCTCTTCATCAAGCACGCCAACCAGGAACTGGGCAAGAATGTACTCGGACTGGATGCCAAAGCCTCCGAAATCATTGCCTCATACGACTGGCCGGGCAACCTGCGCGAACTGAACAATGTGATGAAGCGCGCCACCCTGCTCACCCGTGGCAAGTATATCGGTGCCCAGGAACTGGAGAAGACGATGGCACAGACCTCCACAGCCCGACCAATCAATATGCAGCTGCACAGCGAACAGTCGGAACAGGAAAGCATCGCCGCTGCCCTGAGAGCCACCCACGGCAACAAGAGCAAGGCAGCCCAACTGCTTGCCATCGACCGCAAGACACTCTACAACAAGATGAAGAAATACGGCATGGAGTAAAAGATTCCCCAATATATTCCACACTATATTGGGGAATTTTTCTACACCTTTTCCCCACTTTCCCCACATCCCGTTTCTGGCACAAAACATCATCTCCTCTGATTATCAGATACTTAACCAAATTCATCGATTTTTGGCACGCCTATTGTGATATTATTTAGCGAACTCGCAAATGAGTTTCAGCAAGAGAATTAATAAACAATAATATTCACAATTAAAAAACAAAAGAATTATGAAAAAGTTAGTATTTGCAGTTATCGCAGCAGTAGCAATGGTATCAGTTAGCAATGTATTTGCAGGTAACAGAATGGTAAACGTTGCAGGTTCAGAACCAGTAGACACAGTAGCTCCAGCCGACACAACAGCAACACCAGCTGAGACTCCAGCAGAGACTCCTACAGACACTACAGCTGCAACAGTGGATTCAACCGTAGCAGAGTAAATCCACCTTCAGAAAATAGTAATTACGCGTCGCTTTCAATGAAACAGGAGATAGATGACCAGATTTTGGCATTTATCTCCTGTTTTCGTTGGTTTATATCGCATTTTTGATTAACTTTGCACGCAAATAGCAAAAAGACTCAAAACATTAAAAGATAAGAAGATGCAGAAAACAAACGTTCCTTTCAAGGTAGCCTTGGGTTACATCATCGTCGCCATCGTACTGATTCTGGCGATAGGGCTGGTATATCGCAACACCACAACCGTGCTCGCTATCAACCAGGCAACCCGCGACTATATCGAAAAGCGACAGGCAGCCGACAGCACCATGTCCAACCTGCTCAAGGAGGAACAGACCAATCTGCAGCAGCTTACCCGCGCCATGCAGGGCAAGTCATTCCACAACTATCTGCACGAGAAGATGAACAGCCTCAACAGCGGCGAAGATTCCGTTGTCGTGCATTCCAAGGCACCCAAGACCCATGTGGCAAAGAACACCACCGTAGAGGTGATGAAAACCCGCAAGGGCTTCTTCCGCCGCCTTGCCGATGCCTTCAAGAAGGAGCATGCCGAAACGCTCAGCATCAGACGCGATAGTAACCAGGCTGTCACCGATACCCTCTCTACCCCGGTCAACTTAGCCGGAAACGTAGCCGATATCCTGGAACAGATTGACCGCAAGGAGAAGCAGTCTACGCACGATAACCATGATGCCATCAACCGCGAGGTGAGAGACCTGCAGATAACCAATGCCCGCCTCGCCCTGCGCTCCTCCCAGCAGCTCAACGATATCCACCAGCGCGAACGTCAGGCGATGCAGCAGGCTATCAACCAGGCGATGCAGGCTCGCCAGAATCTGCTCTGGCAGATAGGTCTGCTTGCCATCGTAGCCATCACGGCCGCCGTCATCCTCGTCTATTACATCTACCGCGATACGCAGAAGGAACGCATCTACCGCGAGAATCTAGAAGAGGCTAACGAGGAAATCAGGCGCATCATGAACCAGCGCGAACGCCTGCTCCTCACCATCACCCACGACATCAAGGCTCCGGCTGCCAGCATCTCGGGCTTCATCGACCTGATGAAGGATTATGTCGACAACCCGCAAGGCATCTCCTGTCTCAACAGCATCAAGGGTTCTGCCACCCATCTCTCCCGGCTCGTTGCCGCCCTGCTCGATTATCACCAGTTGGAAAACGGACTGATGAAGCTGAACCCTGTAGATTTCTCGCCTGCCGACATGTTCCGCCAGTGTGCCGGAGAGATGCAGATCCTGAGCCAGGAGAAGGGACTGGAACTGCATCTGGAGCTCGATGGCATCAGCAGTCCGCAGACCTACTACCGTGCCGATGCCTTCCGTATCCGTCAGATACTCAACAACCTGGTTAGCAATGCCATCAAGTATACCGATAAGGGCAGCGTCACCATCCAGGCAGCCATCAGTCCCCAGCACCTCCTCACCTTCTCGGTAAGGGATACCGGCAAGGGCATGACCACCGAAGAGCGCCAGAAGGTGTTCCAGGCGTTTACCCGTCTGAAGAGTGCCCAGGGCATCGAGGGCACCGGTCTCGGACTGAACATCACCCAGGAACTGGTCAATCTGCTTCAGGGCACCCTGCATCTGGAATCCGTCAAGGACAAGGGCAGCACCTTCACCGTCACCATTCCGCTTGCCTTAGGCACCGCTCCTGCAGTAGAAGAGGCAGAAGAGCTGAAGCCGCTCACCCCAGCCAAGCCCCATTTCGAAAATCACAAGATACTGCTGCTCGATGACGACCCGTTGCAGCTCCGTCTGCTTCAGGAAATGCTGAAGAAGCTGGTAGGCGACAGTTGGCAAGTCTTTGCCTGTCTGCATGTAGCCGAGGCGCTCACCGTGCTCCACAACGAGCATCCTGCGCTGATGATGATGGATATCGAAATGCCCGAGATGAACGGCATCAGGATGATTCAGCACATCAACCACAGCCACATGAAGGTAGTAGCGATGACTGCCCACGATGCCAGCATCATCAGAGAATTGAAAGAAGCCGGTTTCGACGATTGCCTCTTCAAGCCGTTCAGCACAGAGAAGCTGAAAGAAATCCTCGGATTGGAGGATGCAGCATCAGAAACAGAGGATATAGCAGAGAAAACAAGGGATACTGCATCAGAAGCAGAAGATATAGCAGAGAAAACCAATAAGAAATCCCGCTTTGCACCCCTCCTGACCTTTGCAGAAGGCGATCCGGAGGCAGAAGCCGAGATACTCAGCACCGTCAAGCAGGAGTTGTCATCCCATCTCCAAAACCTCCAGCAGGCAACCGAAGACGAGTTATCAATAGAAGCCATCGGCAAGACAGCCCACAAGCTCCTCCCTATCGCCACGATGATAGAGATGGAGACCCGCCAGCACATCGCCGCCCTCGCTCCCGAGCATATCAGCGATCTGTCAGAATCTCAGATAAGAGCCTACACCCAGGCCGTCATCGCCGACCTGAAGGGGCTTTAAAGGTAAAAAAGTAAAAAGGTAAAAAGAGCCTAGCGGAATGTTAAGCTAGGGTGCTCTTTTTACCTTTTTACTTTTTTACCTTTTTACCTTTCAATGAGTTCCCAGTATCTGTGAGCAAGGTCGTGGATGAACTTTCGTCCTCGTTCGGTCCATACGAGATAGGTATGGGTGTAAGCTCTGCCCATCTTCTCCTGTCTGCCATCGCTCTTCGGGTCTAGGAAGGCGCTGTAGCGGGTACGGCTCTTGGCTAAACCCATGTGGGCGTAATCGGCATAGAGAAGATACTGACCGCTCTGGTAGTACTGGATATGGAGAGCACAGAGCGAGCGGTTCAGCTCCTGGGCTGTGATACCGAGTTCCTTCGCAATCTGCGTCGTGGTGAAGCAAGAAACGGAATCGAGCACATTATCGCTGTAAAGCGCTTTCGGCAGAAGATTACCCACCTGATTCTCCAACTGGATGATGTTCTCACCATTCTTGGCGTTGCGAACCACCTGTTCATCCACCACATCATTCAAGCGGCGGATTTCCGTATCCTGTTCGCCGATAAGCTTCTTCTGCTGTTCAATCTGCAGTCGCTGCTTCTTCAGCAGATTTTCCTTTTCCTTGAGCGTAGCACGGAGGATTTCTTCTGCATGTCGGATTGTCTCCTCATCGCTCTCTCCCTGCTGTACCGGGATATAACCGCCCGTCTTGCGGATCTGCGGCAGCACATCAGCCGTAACCCAGTTCTTGAACTTCACGGCAGTAGAAAGCTTAGAGCCGAGCACCAAAGCATAGAAACCGCTCTCGTTAACGAAGATCATCTTTTGGAGTCGTTTAGATGAGGTTCCATCCTTACGAAGGCTTCCCGATACCTTGACGTCGCGTTTCACGACGTCAACCCTTTCGACATGTCGTTGAATGGCATCACGCTGGTTCTTGTACCCCAGTATATCACAGACATCCTTTGCACAGAACTGCGGTTCTCCATTTTCATCGGTCAAGGTACGAATCTTACCGAATTCAGGGTTTTCAAATACGACAGCAGCAGCTGCCTTCTTATTCATTTCTACTTTATTTGTATTAACTGACTTTACCATAATAATTTGTTTTTAAAAATTAATCACTAAAAATTCAACATTCAACACTCAACATTCAACATTAAATGATTGTAATCCAAACGCTCTCCTCCCGTTCCCTGGCGGCGGTAATGGCATTCATGAGCCGATGCAGCCAGATGCGGGAATTAAAGACGGCGCCCTGCAATTTATTTTCACCTACCAGAATGCAGCCCTGCGTATCATCGGGATAATTACCGGCATGAATGCGGATGCCCTCGAAATCAGGAACACCCTGCACCAGCGGAAGCCACTTCTTAAACCTTGGCGATTTCGAGATAACCACAGGATATGAACCCTCCGGTATTGCCGTATGACCCGGTATCTTGCGGGCTTTCTTACCCGATACCCTACTGTACCGTCCATCCTCCTCTTCCGGTTTCAGTTCGACACCCAGGAGGTTTCTCCACGTAGGCTCCAAGGTATCACAGAAGTAATGCTCCTTGTCCAACTTCGCCTTATCGAAGCTGTGTTCAAAGATACGCTTGTCGCCAATTTTCACACCCGAACGCCAAGTACGCTTCACGTCCTTATCGCTCAGGATATAAAGATGACCTATCGTATAAGTCTTCTTTTTTGCTATTCTTTTTACTACTATTTCCATACGCTATGAATTCTCCTTTCGGAATTTAAGTTTAATAAAAACTGAGGAACTGAGGAATTGAGGAACTGAGTCGTTCTCCTTAGCCCTGATGTAATGGCGATCCTTCCAGTTTCCCAACATCTTGGAAGTACCTTTCTGACTCATCCCGTTTGCTACACGCAAGTCTATCACCTGCTGGTAAGTAAACTCATCCGGCAACTGCATCAGCATGTTGGAAGGTCCTCGCTTGCTCGACTTCTCGCCTGTATCATTCGCCCTCTTGATGGCATCACCGAAGAAACGCATCTTACAGTAGAGGTCGTAACGCTCGCTCCAGCGGATGAACTCGTCAATCTCCGGCTCCCATTTGCAACCGTTCGCCACATACAGCACACACGCCTTCAGGTAGGCGATGACGTTGGCACGGAAAGAAAGGTTCTCGTAAACCCTATCCTGCGACAAGCGCGAGAACTCAGCATTCTCATCCTTCAGTTTAAGGGCAAGCTGGAACGCCTCAGGACAGTCAATCAGTCCCCTGGCGTTGTTCAGATTCTCGATATAAGGCTTCAGCGCCTCACGGTAAGCATCATTGTAATCGCCGTAAACAGGCATTTCGTCACCGATTTCACGCTCCGGAATGGTACAGAAATTGATACGGCTTATCGGACCGTCTGTCAAAACTTTTGAGAAGTAACGCTGCCCTTTCTGGATGGTGGTAGATGCATTCCAGTTGAACCTGATCGTTACCCTTTCTGTCACACTTTGAACGCCCACGCGCTGTTGACCAAAGAGGTTGAAAGGATCAAAGGCGAGGCACATGATGCGGAACTGCTGGTTGCCGCTGCCCCGGAGAGCATCAAACTGGTCCAGCTCATTGAGCGAAGTATAAAGGAAACGCCCCTGCGCCTCAGCGGTTCTCATCACGAATGCCGGACTGGTCATATCAGCATCAATCTCCTGGATAACAAGATTATCCGGTCGTTTACGCTTATCCTTATTGGCACCCTTGCGCGTCACCTCCTCCTTCCATTCCTTCTCACGTTTCAGATTCTCCGCATCCCGCTTTCTGATATCCTCCATGATATACCTAATCGGCTTATCCACAGACGATTTACCTGCGCCCGTACCAGCCAGCAAGCAAGTAGAAAGCGTAGCCTCATGCACTACATTATCAATATATCGGAAGCTCGTCTGCCAGAGGTGCGTAGCGAGCGGAGGAAAGATAGCGTGCGCCACTGCCGGCTTATAAATCTCCGGTGTCCGAGATATCAGCAGTTCTACCAGCTTCGGCAGTTTCTCCGGCATCGCTGGCGGTTCCGGATAATCCTCCTCGGTACTTTGAACGTTAGGCACAGCCCTATTAACTGTAAACTGTAAACTATTAACTTGCTCAGCCCTATTAACTGTAGACTGTAAACTATTAACTTGCCGGCTGGCCTGTTCTGCGGTGGCATTGATGCGGATAACATCACGTGAGAAAGGTTTCGAACTGTCACCATATTTCGCATAGAAATCATGGATAAGTTGGTGGCAATCCGGCTCCTGATAATAGCTCGGCATTTTCTCAGCCACCACCTTCATCAGTTCCTCCTCGCTCATCACCCTCGAAGCGCCTGCGCTCATGATAGCCAGCAGGGAGGAATGTCTTGATCCTACGGAATCAATCGTCATCCCCTTCAGTCCCGCTGATTCCTGAAACAAATCAAAGGCTATCAGATTCTTCTCACTGGCCTCTCCCAGTTCACCAGTGCCATAATTGCCTCCAGGATTCCCGAGATGAGAATCATCAGCATGATTGCTATTACCAGATTGGGCAGGCTGAACAGCAGTGCCAGCAGAAGCAGCATAATCGCCATGATTGCCCGAAAGTCTATTGTTTTCATTATTTTTACTATTGCTATTAACTGTAAACTGTAAACTATTAACTTTTGCATCCCCTCTTCCGTCCACGGTCAGTCCACGGTCGAGAAACGCCTGCCTGCGCTTCATAATCTCTTCATTACTCAGCACTGCGCACCACATTTTAGACCGGTAGATTTCCGAGTCCTTATCCGTCAGGAAAATCATCCTCTCAGGTGTGATGCAGCTTTCATCATAAGGCACGCCCAGTGCCTCACAATACGCCTTCTGCGTCTCCTCGATGGTCATCCCAATCGGCATTCTAATCCCGATATGCAGTTTCTTTCTAGCGCTATAACAAAGATGCAGCAAACTCCCATTCCAGATACCCGAAGAGCAGTTCAGCTCGCGCGCCTTCTCGATAGCCTTCTCCACATACTCCTTATCATCCACATCGATAATCGTCTGGAAGAGAAAGCTTTCCGGCATCGCATTCTCCTGTCTGCGCACATTATTCTTGAACATGCCGTAATGCGGACAGAAGAAAGGCAGCTCGCTTTTCAGTCTCTCCTGCGCCTTCTTCACCGCCTGCGCATCGTTCAAATCCACTCCGTCAATCGGCAATTCACCCCGAATCTGCTGAATCATCTTCTTGATTTCTTCCGACCCGATGACCTTATCATAAGTATCGATATTGTAAGAAAAAACTTTCCCTTTATTACCTTTGCGATAAGGATTAATTGCCACTACATGTACTATCTCCATTTTACCTCCATATTTTATTAATCGAACACTTCGCTGTTAATCATGATATACCCGCTACCATAACTTACATTGATAGGCAGAATCAGCGAGTTATCAGAAATATCGTCAACCCCGTTCGCCTCGAAGAGCGAAGCATTCTCGGCATCATTCAGTCTGCTCTTGACAAAGCCTATTACCCATTTTGCAGCAATCTTCTCGGCAGCAACATGCCTGTCTACGAGGTCCTTCACCAGCTGTTCATCGCAGAAGTTGATATCCGCATTCACGTTCTCAGCCTCCGCTTCTTCCTTCCCCATTTCCTGGTTCTCGAAGAAGAGGTTATACTTGATTTTCATGTCCTTCTTCATCACGATGTTCAGATTTTTCAGTTCCCCCTCCGAGTCAGCAATCGTCTCATAGAGTTTCTGAACCGACTTCTTGAAGATGTTCTTCACGTCCATCAGGCAGTAATAGATTTTGCCTCCAATCACCACCACCCTCAGTTTTCCGTACTGCGGATGAGCAAAATAAAAAGGTTTCATTGCTTTCATTTTATAAATTCCTTTTTAAACAGTTGGGCGCTCCCACAACGGTTGATGTGCCTATACACAAAAGCCCCCGAAACCCAGACCATATCGGTTCTGAATTCCGGGGGCAAATGTACGGCGTTTTTGCGACACTGCTATGGTACTATCAGGTACGGTCGTACCACATCGTACCAAAAATTATCTCAAAATGAATAACTACAGAAAATTGCGGAAACAGCATAATACTGCTAAAACAAAAACTGCGGAAACACCCAATATCATATGTTAAAAAAGTGCGGAAATTCGATTTTTTCTATATTTTTTATTCAAATTTCATTTTTTCTCCGTATCTTTGCGGTGTAAAATGTGATACCAGTATCAAAAATAGTACTCTAATATGATATTTGAACGTAAAAAATACTTGGATGAACTTATTGCAGGACGTGGCAACGGGCTTGTGAAGATTATAACAGGTGTCAGAAGATGTGGGAAGTCTTTCCTACTGTTTGATATCTGGCATAATTGGCTATTGGAACATGGGGTGACTGATAGTCACATCGTCGAGATACAGCTTGATGATTTTCGAAACAGGCGGTTGAGGAAACCTGATGCCTTGCTCGACTATATAGATTCAAAGGTTGTGGATGATGGCAATCCTTATTATATAGTCTTGGACGAGGTGCAGCTAGTAGAAGAATTTGTGGAGGTTATTCTTAGCTTGACACACATGAGGAATGTAGATGTGTATGTGTCAGGCTCAAATTCTCGCTTTCTGTCAAGTGATGTTGTGACTGAGTTCCGAGGTAGAGGTGACGAGATACGTATCTGGCCTCTCACCTTTGACGAATACTTCAAAGGCATTGGTGGCGATATACGTAAAGCATGGCTGAACTACTATACCTTTGGCGGACTACCACAGGTGGCTTTGCTCGAAACAGAAGAAAAGAAAACAGACTATTTGCGTGGTCTGTACAAAACCACCTATCTGCGTGACGTGATTGAGCGCAACCATCTGCGCAATCCTGAAGGAATGAAGGAATTGGTACGCGTGCTAGCTTCAGGCATTGGTTCTTCAACCAATCCAACAAGAATAGCCAATACCTTTCAATCCGCACAAGGGGTAACCATAAAAAGAGACACTATAAAACAATATATTGACTATCTGAAAGACTCTTTCTTGATAGAAGAATCCTTACGCTATGATGTGAAAGGCAGGAAATATATTGGCACCGAGACAAAATATTACTTCGCAGACATCGGCATTCGTGCTGCCATTCTCAACTATCGTCAACAAGAGGAAACACACATTATGGAAAATATTATCTATAATGAACTTCGAAGCCGTGGATATAATGTGGACGTGGGATTAGTAGAACTTGGTGGTAAGGATGAGAACGGCAAGTTCATAAGAAAGCAGTTAGAGGTTGACTTTGTAGTAAACCGTCCTCCATACAGAGTGTATATTCAGTCGGCTTTCCACATGCCAACGCCAGAAAAGGAACAACAAGAGCGACGCCCACTATTGTCAATCAATGACCACTTCCGTAAGATTGTTATTGTTGGTGATGATATTCACCGCAAGGAAGACGAACTCGGTGTATTGACTATTGGATTATTGGATTTCTTGACGGACAAAAAACTGCTGGAGCAAGGCTAACTGTCCTTTTGTTCCATAGTTGCATTGCAGTGAGCATACTTCTATGAAAAGCCCCCGAAACTCAGACCATATCGGTTCTGAATTCCGGGGGTAAATTATCTCAAAATATCCATGATTTCCTCATCAAAATCATATTTATAAGCATGATCCTTAGCTTTATTGAATCCACCTCTCAAACTTTCTGCATCCATATCCCAGAAAATGCCAAACACTTTCCAGGTGTGCTGGATGTTCAGTTCCGTTGCCAGTATATCGGCAAGTTCCCCTCTTTTCCACCACGGCATTTTGTTGACGGGCTTGAAATCATCATTCAGGATTTGAGCGTCTCTAAGTAGTCGGAATATCTTTGTTGCTTTGGCATTGCAAAGTTCAAAAGGAACAGCCCTGCCTTCCAATAGGAAACAAGACGGTGTATGTTCTTCATCTTTTTCAGGTTTAGATTGGTCATTCACCACTTCCAAGTCGACCGTAGGAGCTCTGTCTCTCGCTCCTGCAGACCCCGTTCCAGTCTCTTCCTCTTCACTCTCTTCATTCTCCTTTTGCTGATCATCATCTTTACCAACAATCATTCTGGATTGATCACGGAAGACGATTTTACCTATTCTAATACTCATCTTCCATATCCATTAACTGTTTGAAACTAGCAGAATCAATAACCACTTTGCTGTTGCCACTGAATTCTACGTTAATAACTACCTCGATGTTTACCGGTCCAGTCTGCACTAGCCAGATTGGCAATCCGTAAAATATTTTAGTCATATATCTTCTCCATTTAAGATAGACTAAATTTACTTCCTCAATCTTGGAAGAAGAGGTGGCCCCTGAAAGTTTTCCAGGGTGAATCCTTACTTCGGAGACATTGAGCTGCAGAGCAGTATGAGGAATGCCTCCCCTAAATTTCATGTTGTATCTTTCATTTTTACACTGGTTAAGTTGTTGTTATTTATAAGAACTTATTACTCTCTACTGGTGTCAGACGACATAATCTCTTCTGCCCAGTTATATTTATTTTATTCCTTGCGTTACGAATTTACGCAAATCAATTTTCTTCTTATTCAGGTTTTTAACCACTTCTGCCCCTGCCCCAAAGATTTCTTCATATTGTCTTTTCAGATTTTTTATGAGTGCAAGTCTTTCGTCTCTATCTGTGATATGTTTTTTAGATTTGTAGTTGTCGACAGCCTCATATTCAACATGAAGATAATGACCTATAATGTGGCAAAATTTTGCAATGGTATCAAACTTTATTTTAGAATCGAAATTTAGGAACTTTCGAATCGTATCATAAGAGACATGAAACTCCTTCACGATTGATTTTCGAGGAGAAATATCCTCACCAATCATGATACTGAGAAGAGATCCAATCCTCTCTATATATGATAATCTCACCAATCTAACAGCCGGAGATTCTGAATTTTCTATTTCTTTTGTTTCTTCAACCATTGCTAATTTTATTTTGTTCGTGTAAAATTAACCATAATCGTTGGAACCCGCAAGCGTTTTACGTCCCCTTAGGACGTAAAAAGAGTACTACTTTTTTAATGATTCTCAGAAAAGTATACAAAAAAAGGGAAAAAGTGAGCAATTTACGTTACTCGCCTTCTTCCCCTTATTTTTATAAATTTACGGTAGGTGCATCGCTCTGCACAATCCTTATTTCGTCACTGCATCATACAATGCCTGATAGTCTGTGACAACATCATAAATGTAACCATTCTCGCTGATGGCAGCAAAATGCTTGCGGGCACACGCTATCTTGCTTCCCTCGATACCGCGTAGGTGTGAACCCTGGAGATCATTACCCTTGGTTTCTGCCACAAAATACACATGTTTCACGCTGCCTTCACGGAATGCCACAGCCCAGTCGGGATTGTATTTGCCCATAGGCGTGTTGATGTAGAAACCACGAGGCAGTTTGGTATAAACCACCACGTCATCCTCTCGTTCCAATGACTCGGCAAAGTTCTTTTCTACACCCATGCTGTCGAGCACTACGAGGTCGTAAAGCGATTTCTTCGATTCAATGGCATTGATGCCCAACTTGCCTCGCAGAGCATCCACCGTAAAGATGTCGGTAGAGAACTCATCATTCAGTTTCTTATATGTGATGCACTGGATAACAGCAAGAGCCTTGCAGTCGTTGATAATAAGACCGGTCTTGATGATAAATTCCTCAGGATTCATCTTGAACATGCTGAATGTTTCCGGCTTGATACCCTTCAGAATTTCCACGATGGTCTTTCTCGTCAACCCCGTAACAGTTACCAGCTGACCTATCAGGTCGTATGTCACTTCCTTGCCCACAGCTTCCGTTACATGGATGGTTCGGACATCACCCTGATTCATTGCCACGCCCGCTTCAAGCGACTCCTTATCTCTGATTTCATCCATCGAACCGCCTTCTACCACGATGCGGATTTCCGTAACCCTCAACTTTTCATCAAGTTCCTCGATGGCTTTCTCCACAAGATCAGAAGTATCAAAATTTACCTGATAGTAGGTGCGGCGGTTGATACGCTTCCAGAGATTCTGGAACTCCTTCTTGACAAAATTGTCCTTCTGCAACTTGGCAAGCTTAGGCTTTCTACCATTCTCCGGCGTTACTGCCGCTGGATCATATACGGTATCAAGGGCTGCTATAATGCCATCCCTCCAATCGTTAGCCTTCTCAAAATCAAGACTGTCATTGCGCTTATCCTCAAAATACTGAGCGGTCAAAGCACCGTTATCATCCACATAATCTTTGCGGATGAGGGCATTATAGATAACTCTCGCCTGATTGACGTCAAACTTACCATTGGTTCCATCTGCCATCGTATATGACCTGCCCTCGAAAAGATGGGCGGTGATAACGATTGGTCGGTCGGCACAGGCTTCAGCCATCTCCGTCTGCAGTTTCTTGGCGAAATCATCATAGCTCTCACTGGCTATCACGGTGAGGATATTGGTATCAAACACATGGTCGCCCAATACATCCGCATCCTGGCGTTCTCCCTTCTGGTTCACGCAAAGGCGCATTCCTCGTCCCACTTCCTGGCGTTTCTTGGTCTCATTGTCCGAGTTCTTTAGGGTACAGATCTGGAACACGTTTGGATTGTCCCAACCTTCCTTCAGGGCGGAGTGCGAGAAGATGAAGCGGACTGGCTCGTTTAGCGAAAGTAGACGTTCCTTATCCTTCATAATCAGGTCGAAGGCACGCTCTTCGTTCTCTCCCTGCCTTTCCTTCGATTCCACCGCCTTGCCCTTCTTATCCATGGAGAAGTAGCCCTGATGCACCTTGGATGCCGCATTGCGAGGGTCTGAAAGATAGCGCAGATAGGCTTCATCCGTAAACGATGGCAGCATTTCTGAAAGCACTCGGTTATATTCTTCCTCAAACATCTTGGCAAACTTACCCTTGCTATCCTCGCCTTCATAGAGGCGATAGCTATCCACATGGTCGATGAAGAACAGACTGAGCACCTTGATATGCTGACTGAACAGCTGGCGCTCACGCTCCAGATGGGTGCGGATGGTTTCACGAATCTGAATACGACGGATATAGTCTTCGTTCACACTGCCCACGGCATCGCCTTCATGCAGAGTCAAGCCGTTGAGGAAGCGGACGATTCCCTGTCTTCCGTCTATGCGTTCTACGATGAAGTTGTTGTCATACTCGGCAAGTCCCCCACTCTGTTCCTTCAGGTTGAAGCGCTCATCCACAAGTTTGCTTACCTGTTTCGTTCCGGTCTGCGTCTTGATGTCGAAGCTGATGCGAGCCTGCGGATTGCCCTTGCCGATGACGATTTCCTCCAGATAGACGTAGCCGTTGGTGGCGGTACTGCCTATCTGTCTGATACCCTTCACCTCAATCTTCTTCACCAGTTTCTGGTTGTAGGCATCGATGGCATCCAGCTTATACACCATATTATATATATCACCCTTGCGGTGGGTGGCGCTATACAGAAGGGTGAAGAGCGGTTTGAACATGGCAATACCCTTACGGGTCTTGTTCTTCTTGTCCACACCCAGCACCGACTGAGGTTCATCGATAATCATGATAGGATGGGTCTGTGCCAGCACGTCGATAGGACGGCGGGAGCCGAACTCATCACGGCGTTCGAAGATAATGCGGGCTGCCTTATCAGCTTTCTTCAACTTGCCTTTCTCCATCTTATCGGTTGACTTCTCTTCATCCATAGATGCGTTGAATGCCTGGGTATTGATAATCATCACGTGCATGCCGGCATCGCTGGCAAAAGCATCTATCTTACTGAGCTGCTTGGAGTTATAGATAAAGTATTGCATGCGCTTGCCGTATTCCTGGGCAAAATGCTCCTGCATGCTCTCAAAACTCTTCAATACGCCTTCTCGGATGGCGATGCTTGGCACTACTACCACAAACTTGGTCCAGCCATAGCGGGCATTCAGTTCATACATGGTCTTGATGTAGGTATAGGTCTTACCCGTACCCGTCTCCATTTCGATGGTGAGGGCAGTACCTACGCCTTGCAGCTGCTGCAGCTGTTCTACAGGTTTCAGACCCTGTTCTGTCTGTATGGCTCTTACATTCTCGCAGACGGCTTCCGGAGCGAGGATAACGTTCTTGTTGCCAAAGCCTTTTACCACAAAGAGGTCTTGATGAACTCCCTGGTCCACGATATGGTCGCTCTGTCCGTCGCTTTTGGGCTGACCTGTAAAGGCATTAGCCACAGCCAGCGCCGCTTCGGTTTGGAAGCGTTGATGTTTATATCTGAGTTTCATAGACTTAAATCACTCTAATATTCTTAACTACTTCCTGGTCGCTCCAATCCAGCTTCTGCTTGAAGGTCTCGTAGATATTAATCTTGTCAGCATCCTGGGCAAAGCAGCTGTCACGGAAAATGACACGCAAAGGCATCTTGTCAGCCATCGCCTTAACTACATCTTCTGATACGTTCTCGGCGAAGCAGGCCACCAGGTCGCCGTCATTTACGGTATAGATGGTCTTGCCATCCACCACTTCCTGGGTCATAGGCAGAGAGAGCTGAACGCCCCAGTCGAGCATGCATCCAAAGAGCAGGTCGAGGTCGTTTCGGTCGGCCTTGATATTGTTCAGGAACAGATCGAGCTGGTCTTGCTTGAATTCGTTTGGAGTACGCTTTACATCCTCGTAATTGCCTTCGTCGAGACGGAAGACACGGAAACCGGTATCGAGGTCGGCAGTGGTAAGAGGAGATTCCTCCTTGATTTTCTTGCCGGCACGGCGGATACGTTCCTTGGCGATTTCTGGGATGGTATTATAGCCAGCCTTTCTTGCCTCGCTATCTTCCGGTGTTTCTTCTGGAAGCTGAACCATAATGAATTTACGGTTGCCTCCATCTTCGGCATTGAGCTGCATCACAGCATGAGCGGTGGTGGCGGAGCCGGAGAAGAAGTCGAGGATGATGGAATTTGCAGAGAGATTTGCTATAGTCAAAATTCTGCTTATCAGACGTAAAGGTTTTGGACCATCAAAATAGCCTTTATTATCAAAGAGTTTTTTCAATTCCTGTCTTCCTTCTTGATTATGACCTACTTCCGTATATTTCCATATTGTTGTTGCGGTCATTCCTTGTTGAACATCACACAAGAATCTCTTAAGTCTAGGCATATTTCCACCTGTTTCCCCAAACCAAACTCTATTTTCCTGTATTAGTTTATCCATGCGTTCCTTACTTGTAAACCAACATCTACCATTTGGAGGAGACATAACAGAACCATTTGGTGTGACAATTTCATAGTCGTAATTAGCACTATATGTTTTTACCGTCATATTATCTGCCGTCCATGGTCCTCGTGGATCATTATCTGGATTTTTATAACGTGCATTAGCTTCTTCGGATCGTGGTAGAAGTCCTATTTGGAATTTGTCGATTGTTTTAGCAAATACCAACACATAATCATGACTATCAGAAAGGTATTTTGCATCATTTTTGGGTGCAAATGCTCTTTCCCAAATTATAGTTCCCACAAAATTTGAACAGCCAAAAATTTCATTAGAAATTTTCTTGAGATTTTCTTCTTCATGCTCATCTATACTAATAAAAATCACTCCATCCTCAGCCAACAACGTTCTCGCCACCATCAGTCTCGAATAAATCATAGAGCACCAATCCGAATGAAAACGTCCATTCGAATCCATGTTCTTGATATATTTATTACCCAATTCATCTACTGATCCCGAAGCCTCAGCATACTCATCAGCAGACATCGCAAAATCATCATGATAAACAAAGTCATTACCCGTATTGTAAGGCGGATCAATATAAATCATCTTTACCTTACCCAGATAAGACTTCTGGAGAAGTTTAAGCACTTCGAGGTTATCACCCTCAATATAAAGGTTTTGGGTGTTGTCCCAATCCACACTATCCTCCTTTACAGGACGCAATGTTTTCTTAGTAGGTTGCAAAACTTCGGCACGAGCTGCCTGCTTGCCAACCCAATTGAACTCGTATGCCTCAGGAGCATCTTCCACTGCGTTGTCACCAAGAAGCTGGCGAAGTACGTCAAAATTAACTACACGTTTTTGCCCCCCCCATATCTGGGTCGGCTACCTCCGTAAAGCACGAAGGCGCAATCTGATAAAGCGCATCCAGATTCAGCTGCGCTCCATCAGCCGACTGCAATTTCATTCTATTGGGTCTATCCATATTATCTATATTTTATAAATTATTCTTCATTTCTTTTTCCCATTCCGCAACCTTCTTCTTCAACGCCCGAGCCTCGTTGTTCAGCTCCAGCTGCCGGTTAAACTGCTTTTCAGTCCGAACCCGCTTCTGCAAGGCTGCAATCTCTTTCCTGCCCTTCTGTATCAAGGACTCCAGCTCCACCATGCGCTTGGTTTCCTCGCTACGGCTCGTGCCATAGCCGGAAATCACGCCTGCCATATTTTCATAGATGGCATCCATCGTAAGCCCCTGGATAGGCAAAGATAAATCTGCCTCACGGAGCCATTCCGAAGCGAAAGACTTCACTATCCTGAAGGTTCCTGCCGAGGCATCCAGCCATTCCTTATAGTTGAGCAGCAGCTTATACTGCCCCTCATATTCCAGAACAAACACCACGTGGCGAGGCATGTTCCTATCGATGAAGAGGAAGACATCATCCGGACAATCCTGCGACTTCAGCTGCGCAGAAAAGACCACAATCTCGTGAACCTCCTTGCCATCTGCCACATTGAGGGTGGAAGGAGCCAGCTTATAGAGCCATTTGATAGCCACCACATCATCTACAAAGTGCTGCTTCATCTTCGCATTCACTTCCAGATGCCTGTAGAAAGCGTTCTTGGGAACGGGCTTGCCTACAAACGTGGTTGGAGGATAATGTAAATCTATCATACTATCTGATAATTAAGAATGTTATTAACTCAAAGTCATCCAGCCCCTTGGCATCTCCCAGCAAGGCACTCGTCTCGCCCATGGAGAACAGGCTGTCGATATCCGACTCTTCCTTGACAGAAATGATACTGTCAACCGCCTTCGCCAACATATCACTATAATGGCTCATCTGTCGGCCGTCAGCCGTTTCCCGGTTGATGATGGCACACAACTCCTTATCAGGCTGACTCTTGCCTCGGCAAACGTGGCGCATCACATCGAGCAGTTTCTTAGGCTGCAGATGGTCGCAGATGACGGAGCCATCTTCGCCCAGATACACCATATAGAACGGATGCAGCAAGTTCTTCCTGTCGATATTGATATTCTTGTTTCTATTCTTCAGGATGAAGATAACACCCGGCTTGGCATTCTCCGAACTTGCCACCACCGCATTCATTCCAAACGGCGAGTGCTCTACATTCGGATTTTCCTTGACGTATGCCAGCAGGTCGAGGCGGAATTCATTCAAGCCCAAATCCATGATGTTGATGCCGGTATCCATATCCTCTATGTCTATCACCTCTTCCTGAAGCTTCTTGAGCTGGTTCTTGCGGTATTCCAGGTCACCCTTCTCGTTCTGCGACAACAGGTTGTCATCGCCCGTACTGGTGAGAACGGTAGCCTTCATACGGCTCTCTACACGACCTTTCAGTTCGATATACTGGTCCAGTTCCATATCCGGCCAATAGTTAACGAGCTGGATGACATCGTTTCTGCTGCCGATACGGTCCACACGGCCGAAGCGCTGGATGATGCGCACTGGATTCCAATGGATATCATAGTTGATGAGGAAATCACAATCCTGCAGGTTCTGACCCTCGGAAATGCAGTCGGTGGCAATCAGCACATCAATCTCCTCGGTGGCATTCGGGAAGAGAACAGCCCGGTCTTTCGATATGGGCGAGAAATAGGTCAGCACATTATTGAAACTCATCGGGAACTTCGGTATGGTGCATTTGCCATCCGTAGAACCCGTGATAAGCGCCACATTCAACCCACAATCCGCCTTGATGCGTGCTGCCAGCTGGTCGTACAGATAGTTGGCGGTATCAGCAAAGGCTGTAAAGATAATCACCTTCTTGTTGCCCGGATTGATGGGATGCTCAAACTTGTGTTTCAAATCTTCGATGAGCATCTGTAGCTTGGAGTCGTGCTCGGGAGAAATATCCTGAAGCATAATCTGAAGCAGGGCAAGATTCTCCTGGTCGCTGCGAAGATCACGTGACCAGCGAATCACATCAATATCCCGGAGGTTGATTTTGGAATTTCTGCCCACAAATGGGTCGTTATCGCTATCTGCGCTATCCAAATCATCCGTAAACTCGGTAACATCCACAGAACCGCTGCACCCATTGCTTTCAATGGTATTCAGCGTTTCGTCTATATATTCCTGGATGCGCTGCAAGGTAAGACGGAAGGAGTTGACGCTACTCTCCAGACGTTTGAGCAGGTTGGTGGCCATCAGCTTGCGGAGACCTTTCTCTCGTCCGTCGATAGAGATACCCGAGCCTTCCATATTGATTTCATAATCCTCCTTCACGCTATCAAAGATATAGAGTGAGGGCGTATAGATGCTCAGATTCAGCCTGTTAAGCTGTTCAGCAATCTCGCTGAAAGAGATGCTATCGCTCAAATCCGTCAACTTTGGGCGGCGGGATATAGGAGCCAATCTGGTAGGGAACTTACCGATATCCTTCGTATCGTAGTATTTCACGATGTGGCTTCGGCTTCGGGCGATAGTAACCGCATCCAGCAATTCGAAGAAATCGAAGTTCAGTTCTTCAAGCAGGCGTTGTGTGGTGCGCTCTTTGGGCTGCAACTTGGTCCATCGGTTGTATGCCAACTGTGCAGAGCGGAACACATCATCTATGCTGCGGTCGATGTCAAGAACCTCGTTGATTTGCTCTGCATGACCTTCGTATGCCAGCTGCAACTGGTTCTTCAGGTCGTTGAAGCGGTTGTTGACAGGAGTAGCACTCAGCATCAGGACTTTTGTCTTGATTCCTGCTCTAATTACCTTGTTCATCAGTCGCTGATAGCGGTTTTCCTTCTTCTTCTTACCATCATCCAATATATCCAGGTTGTCAGCCTCATCATCCTCATCATCCACATTACCGCCATTACGGAAATTGTGGCTTTCGTCTATGACTATCAGGTCGTAGTTACCCCAGTTGATTCGTTCAAGATCAATTCCGTTTGACATACCTCTGTCACGGCTTAAATCGCTGTGAAACAGGATATCATAGCGAAGGCGGTCGGCCGCAAGAGGGTTGTTTTTGTAATTAGTCTTGAAGGTACTCCAGTTGTCATAGAGCTTCTTAGGGCATAATACGAGAACCGACTTATTGCGGTTTTCGTAATACTTGATGACGCTCAGCGCCGTGAAGGTTTTACCCAGACCCACAGAATCGGCAAGGATACAACCATTGTATTTTTCGAGTTTATTGATGATAGCCAGGGCAGCATCTTTTTGGAAATTATAAAGTTTTTTCCAAATCACACTCTCCCGGAAGCCGGTCTTCTCGTTAGGAAGAACATCCTCGTTGATATCATCGAGAAACTCGCTGAAGATATTATATAGCGTAATGAAGTAGATAAACTCGGGTGAATTTTCCTGATAAACGGTTTCTATGTATTCCAGCACCTTGGCAGTTACATCTTCAAACTTATCGCCATTCTTCCACTGTTCATTGAATACGTTCAGATACTGCTCGGCGAAAGGTGAGGGCACAACCTGAACCATGGAATACAAGCTGTTTCCTCGCTCGCATCCCAACTCTGTGGTGGTAAACTCATTAAAAGGTGCATAGGCATAAGGGGCAGTGCCGTTTACGTAAATAAAGCCGCCCATCGACTCCTGTGACACATTTGATTTAAACTTCACCTTGCGTCTTATCCAGTTGGCGCACTCCTTGGCGATGGCTTTCTGCTCCAGTTTGTTACGGAGTTTGATTTCGAAGTCAGAGCCATAAAGATTGCGCTCACGGTTGAGTTTTGGAATGAAGAACTCACGCTTCTCCTTCTTCACCTTATCCTTGATGAAAGTAGGCGAAGTGAAGATAAAACGCAACTCATCAACGTTCTCCAGTTCTTCCTTCAATGCTTCGAAAGCATAGATGGAAAAAGAGGCTGCAGCTATTGACACACGAGATCCTTCAGATAATTTGGACTTCAAATCATCTACTACCCGTTCTGAAACGTTGTTTATAACCTTAATCAATTCCATAAGTTTCACCTAATAATCAGATAGTTACGCTACAAAAAGTGCATTTTCAATACACTTACTCCTTCAAAAGTACAACAATATTTCGAAACATGCAAGAAAATCAGGGAAAAGTTTAGAAAAAGTTATCAGGAAGTATTAGGGGAGGCTGGTATCACATATTGGCTCGCATCAGAACTGAAATTCAAAGTCACACTTCTCTACGTTGCGCAACTTCTCCAGTTGCTCAGCTTTATGAGCCTTCAGTCTCTTCACCCATTCTGCCATCTTGGGAGAAGAGCTCTTTATAACTATTGTTTCATTTACATATACCATAAGCCTATAGATTAAAATTCGAATATTTTTAAAGCTTTTGCCCTTACAGGGCGTTGGTTTATATTTCATTAATACCCAGGGTGTTGCCCTGGGCTAGGAGCTTCTGCCCCTTCAGGGCGTGTGGGGCAAGCCGAAAGGGAGCAGCCGCAAAGAAAGGTATCCATCTGTTCTGCATCTCAACGATAAAATGCTTGCCATCGTCGGTTACACAATAGATATCAAAGATGCAGCCACGGAGATCATTCGTTTCTCCAGGCAGTTCCTTATCCTTTCAGCTGCTGTAACTGACTCTCCGACAATCCTGTTATTTCCATCACCGTGGCAGCATCCATACCATTCGCCAGCATCTTTCTGGCAATCTCAAGGCTTCGCTTGTTCATGCCCTTCTCCATGCCTTCAGCCAAGCCCTTTTCCACTCCTTCTGCCAAGCCCTTTTTCATTCCTTCAGCCAAGCCCTTTTCCATGCCTTCAGCCAGGCCCTTCTCCCTGCCTTCAGCCAGGCCTTCTTCTTTCCCTTCTCGCTTAGCGGTATCTATCGAATTCTTGATATCACGATATGCCATCTTGCTGGCTTCAAAATTGATATATCTTTCTTCTACCTGCTTCATAATCCCAATGTTATTAATATTTCTATTGCATCAGCAAAGTTACGATTTTATTTTCATACCTGCAAGAGTTTTCTGATAAAAATTGAGAAACATGCAAATAATTGAGCATTTTACAATATTATTCCTTTCATTGATAATCATAAAATACGAGCGAAAAAAGTTATTTTGGAGCTTTCGAGTTACTACTAACACACGTACTTAAACCACTGCGATAATGACTCAGTTCCTCAGTTCCTCAGTTCCTCAGTTTTGTTCTAGGGGGTATACTTGATACTTACAAATTGTAAGTAATTATATTTTATTATATATATAATATATATTATATATATAATAAGCTTCTAAATTAAGATAAAAGTGAAGGGTCAGAGAAAAACTGAGGAACTGAGGAACTGAGGAACTGAGGAAAATTTCTTATGACTTTTTGCATCTTGTTAATTGCTGTGGATAAAGTATTTAAATGCTCAACTCTATGTTTTCAAATTCCGAAAGTACGTATTTTTTATAAGTGATTGAGAATGAGATAAGTTTTTATCTCATAA
>OOBU01000220.1_pt1 | contig 35984 bp, 64 predicted proteins | sample 1671501 | NCBI WGS metagenome assembly OOBU01 (sample SAMN06348163, study PRJEB24527) | human gut metagenome | biome: human gut; feature: ankylosing spondylitis patient; material: feces | host: Homo sapiens | place: China | collected 2015-10
GGGGACTGAACGGATATCACCGGAAATGCTGAACGGGTATCCGCCGGAATATGCAGGGATTTAAGTAGTTCTATTAAAAAAGGTACAACAACATACGATACCATCATTCCTTATGATAATAATCACATCCTTTTTTCATTTTACCAGATTGAGAATGTTTTATTTGCTTATAAGCCTGCTGAAGAAATAAATTCGCAAGAGGCAACCACTCCTCATTATGAAAAACGAACGATTTACACCAACCAACTGATACAGGATTTTCCTATCTACAAAACAAAATCAATACAAAATCCCAATGCGAAGAGTCCGTTAGATTTCTTTTTTTATACTTGGGACGCAATAAAGCCCGACGGTTCAAAAATTGTACAAGTCATGAGACATTTACCTCAAATAAATATCATAGACACTCAAACAGGCAAAATTACCAGTTACCGGATAAAAAACAATCCCAACTTTTCTCTTTTGGAAACATCTATGGAATCTATGAATGTTTTCTATAACCATGTACATGCCGATGATAATTACATCTACGCCACTTATTGGGGCAAAGAACCGTGGGACGACCGTTTTGGGGTAGAAGTACCCATCTTTAACACGATACATGTGTTTGATTGGAACGGGAATTTACTCTATAAGCTTACAACCGACAAATCATTTTTCCGTGTATGGAGCGATCCGGTAAGAAAACGATTATATACGATAGATATGAATACAGATGAGGTGTATTATATTGATTTGAAGGAGTTATAAATAATCAGGGAAACTACTTATGGCCTTTCAGGCACAGATCATTCGGATTTCTCAGGTCTATGAATTCTTTTCTACGCAATCCGTACCTAAAAAATGGAGGATAAAAGAAGGAGGATTTTAGGCTGAAAACCTTATATAAAGATTCTTTTCTTTACTAATAAAAAAATTGTAACATGAAAACAAAAAAAATTGTTCAGTTTATTACTTCTATCTATTTTCTACTCTTGTCAGGAAAGTGATAATGCGATCTATACCCCTTTGCCTGAAGCTAAGGTACTAACAGATTGTGAACTAATATTCAGATTTGATACTGAGTATCCACTGCAAGTACAAGAGAAAGACTCATTATTATTCTTAACAAGTCGAAAATCAGATAAATGTATTACAGTCATTAACAAAAATACAAAATCCGTCTCTCAAAAATTTGCAAACAGAGGGATGGGACCTAATGATGCTATCGACCCGGAATTTATTGTCAACAATTATTTATACAATGACAGCCTTTTATTGACAGATGCCAACAGCGGACGTTTTTTCACTATAAAAATGGATTCTACAAATCATTTTCAGCTAAACGGAAATGGATTTTTCCCAGACAAAATATACAGATCATCGAATCTGAATTTTTGCGATAATCTCATTATTGGCAGAGATGTAACATCCAATCAAAATATGTTTTTCATTTATGACCAAAATAATCAATCAATAAAAGAGATAAAATACAGACCTTTCCTTGAAGGATTAAAAGCTAATATGAATTATTATTCCGCAACAAACATTGCAGCTAATCCAGAACGAAACGTGATCGTTACTGCCATGTATCATATGGACTTAGTTCATTTATACGACTTTCAAGGAAACCTGAAGAAATCTATTCAATTTTCAGAAAACCCAGTCCCAAGGGTAAATGAAGAAAGAGAAGCACTTGCTTTGGAAGAAGGATACAATGGAACATCCTTTATCTTTCCTTCCGAAAACTACCTTTATTTAAAACGGAGTCACGTTGAAGTCGAAAAAAAGGGTGGTTCTTATATTCCTCATGAGACATTTACAATTGTTAAACTTGATTGGGATGGTAACGTTATCGGACACTATTCTTTTGATGAAGAAATAGGATTTTTCTGTGTCAATGAAAAAACCTCCGATTTATATATCATTGTGCATACAATAGAAGGAATGAACGAGTATTACGACTTAAAGAAATATAAAATATGATTGTTGTGCCGTTCAAATTGATGGACATTATTATAAGTCTCAATGTGAAGAATCTATCTGTAACACAACTTCAAATAAGAATATCTGAATTAAAAGTGAAGTATTAATTGATCCATAAAAAAGTCAGGGAATCAAGCTTTAACAGACTTAATTCCCTGACTTTTTATGAGCCGAAAGCGGGACTCGAACCCGCGACTTACTCATTACGAATGCAATATCCGACTACCCGTTAATGTATTGGTTTTTAATCTGTTATAAATATTTTTTGAAATTTAAAAGGTTCTTTTTTGGTATTCAGTTACTCTTCTAATAACATATTTTACAAGGCCGTCTTGATTTCTTTGCTTTCTCCAGCGATATTTCTTTAACATCACCGGAACAATTCCTAAGACCTTTGCAGTCTTTGTATTTATGATATACTTTAGCTTTTGGCCCGGTACAGATATAAACCGTATCTGATTTATCACTTTGTAAGCCGCACGAAATTAATGCAGCACATGCCATTATACCCAATAACATCTTCATAATCAATCTTCAAATTTTTTAAATGGAATAGTTAATAAAGAAATAAAAGTGATAAGTATAATTATTGTTAATGATATAGCTATTATCCATTGTAAAACACTATAATCCATATTAAAAGTCCAAGGAAGTTTTAACGAAGAGTACCCAAACAAAACTCCCCATATAATAGGTGCATATTTTATATAACCATTTTTTCTACACAAAACCACTAATGGGGTTGATATTAATGCTGAAATACTTGCAACAAGCATAGAAAGAAAACCTCCTGCAAAAATTAAATAAACAATAAATAATCCCCAACTAATAAACATTAAGTAAGGAGTTATCCAATAAAAAAATAACCAAATTAAATAATACATCAAAAAACTGTAAATCAGTGCTCCAATAAAACTTAATACTTTCATAACTATCTAATTATTTCATTGTGTTCATTCTTATACTAACTTTAACTAACGCCATTGCTCTTATTGAAGAAAGACGAAAATCTTTAGGTTGATAATATTGATTATATGACACTAGCTTTATCCATTCATCACCCCTTTCCGAATGATTAACGTATTTAACTGTTAAATATTCTTCTCCATCCATGTCAATAGAAACAAGATACATTTCACCATAAAAGATATGCTGAATATCTGGAGACACTATTTTATATGCAATTATATCTCCAGACTTTAATAAAGGATACATTGAATCTCCCCTTACATATACTGCGCCATCACACACTGGAATATTAGGAATTGATATTTCTCCCAAAATATTCTGATCTTTCTGGCAAAATAAAGAATGAAGATTTGCAGACGCTTCTAAATCATATAACTTTATTGGGTTATCTACCATTTTTTCTGTTCCTTTTAAAGGATAAACATGAATTTCCTTACGAAGCATTTCACCTGATCCAGTCATCAGCCAGTCAGAGGAAAGATCAGAAAAAAGAAGAAGAAATTCCCCAATCTTATCCGAAGAAATACCTTTAACTTTGGTCAAAGTACCTTTTGCCCATTGTAACATAACCTCTGCTTTTGTCAAACTAATACCTTTATAATCAAGGTACTGAATTAATCTCTCTCTTATATTCATATATCAAAGTTTAAAATATATTAATAAGAAGAATTTTTGCTTCGGTTTTCTTTTTAAGAAGAATATTTTCTTCTATCTTTGCACAGAACAAAGTAAGTAAGTAAACGCAAAGCAAGAAAAAAAGAGCGACTACCGGAGTAGGCACTACACACACATTCTATAAATACAAAGATAGGAAATTCTTTTGTTCTTGCCGCATAAACACAGGAAAATATGTCGGATAAAATAACAGTAACAGACATTCAGAGGATTGAGCCGGGTACCTCAATGACATGGACACTTCCTCCTGCTAAATGCTTGTCAGCAAAAGCAATGGCATACGAATATGCCTTCAAGAAGAAGGATCCTCGTATAGAGAGATACAAGGTAAGTATCAACACCAAAGAATCAAAGATAACCATTACAGCAATACCAGTTAAACCCAAACAATTATGATGAACAGAATTTCTAAAACAGCTTTAGCCGCTATTACGGCAATTATCTTAATCGGCTTTCTAGTCAATAACCGGAAAGACTATTCTTCAGATGTTATCAGCCAGATCAATAAAAATGCAAAGGCTTCCATCATGTACAAGCTGGGGCCGGATGCAACAGATACCGAGATCGCGCGTGAATACCTAACCAATAAAGACTTCTACGATGCTCAATGAAACGGCAATAATGATCACGATGAACAATAAGACGTTTGGCCTTCGTGAATCAGCGTCTATTGTCGGTGGAATGTCACGTTTGCAAAAGCTTCTTGACAATGGATTTATAAGGTCCCACAAGAAGAGTGACAAACAAAATGCCAAGACATTCTGCAATGCGTGGGACGTTCTGAAAAATGCTTCGATTGAACGTGCCATAGTAGGCCGTCCAAGAAAGTAAGATACGCTTTGTAGTTCAACGGACAGAACGGAAGTTTCCTAAACTTCAAATCCGGGTTCGATCCCCGGCAAAGTGACACAATAAAATAGATCTTTGACATGCTTAACATACAAACATGTACTGACTTAAGAAATGACATCTAGCGGAAACGCGGTTATGGTGTCTGGGCTTGTCAGTACATTATCAAGTCCAAAACAATTGCTGATTAAACGGCTGGGTATGTCCCTTAATGACAAGATAACGCTTGCGGCCACCCCTGTGGTAAGATTCCACCAGATTATTCTGTGACAGGTTGAAGCCTTCGAGGGGTACTGCCAAAGTTCATAAGGTTTTTTCTAAGCTAGGATTGTCTTTGGGGTTAATTTTGTTTAATAATGGTTTTTTATCTTTCCTGCTGGTCTGTGAAGATCGGCAGGTTTCTTTAAAAAACACGGATCAGTAGCTTAGTTGGTGAAAGCGGCGGCCTCATAAGCCGAAGATCCACGGTTCAAGCCCGTGCTGATCCACGCTTGTAGAAAAGCAATTCTATTTCTTAATCTTAACCACTGGACAGGGGCTGTAGATCAATGTAGATCATCACTTCGGTGAAGATGCGGATTCGTAACCCGCCAGCTCCACAATACTTGTAACTAACAGCAAAGGTGGTGTGAATGCGCCAGGGCTTGTGATCAAGGAATGCGTTGGGAATGCGTTGGGAATGCGTGTCTGGTGATATGGGGCCTAGTATGTCAGGCGGCGGCGGTGATGAACCGTGGGCACCGTGGAAAAGCGTGATAGATAAACAGAGCAAGACGTCCCGCAAGACGTCCCGCAAGATGTCCTTGAGAGACCAAGTACGCGAGCCAGTAAGCATCATTAATGGGAAGAGTTGCCGGTTAAATTCAATAGCGTATCTCTTTTTTTTAAAAAAAAGTCGTCCGCTAAATGGGAAAGCTACACCCTATTCCTAAAAAAACCTATCATTTGCTAGCAATTGCTAGCATTTGGTAGCATTTGCTAGGTTTGCTAGCAATTGCTTTCACTCGCAAAAAAAATACACTAAATTCTTCTATTTTTGGAAGAATAAATCAATTTTCGATGAAATATTTTTACATGGTTAATTAATTGTATTTCAGAGAGTAAAACATCATCAAAGAGGTTAAAGTCTAGCAAATGCTAGCAAATGCTAGCAAATGCTACATGATATATGATATATATAATAAGATAATATATATTATTAACCCCTTTATATTTCCCCTTAAAACTTTCAGCTTGTCCGGTCATATCCGGACAGGCTTTTTTTATAACCTAAAACTTAATCACAATGGAAGAAAAAAACATTCTGCTGATCGGACAGGATTCAAAAGGAAATCTTATTCTGATTCAACGGCCAGAAGATGGCAGTTCCTTTATGGAAAAAACAATGAAATTAAATGAAGAAGATCAGGTTCTTCTGAAAAACTATTTGTCAACCATTAAAACAAAATCAAATGAGTAACGTATCAATGAAATTAAGCGAATTCCAGAAGTTCAATTCTGAAAACATTCTGGAGTATGATGTAGTCCGGGAAAAGGTTGTTGAATTATACAACATGATCTGGGGGCAAGGCGGTGAATCCTTCATCGAACGTGAGACACAGAACTTCCTGAAGATTATCCGGGAAAGCAAAGCCTTAAAAGCATGTACGGCTTTCTCGGTATATACTTGCATGATTGATCTTGCAGTTACCGGCCTGACAGTTGAACCGGGCGCACAGGCAATGGCTTATCTGATCCCACGCAATGTATGTATCGGGAAAAGCCCAAACAACGGACAGGATATCTACGAATCGCGCTGTCAGTTGAAAATCTCCGGATATGGCGAATTATCCATGCGTACAGCTTCCGGCCAGATCCTTTATGCTGACAATCCTATCATAGTATACGACAATGATGATTTTTCCTGCTCAGTTTCCGGAGATGTCAAGAATGTGGAATATAAGTGCAACCTTCCGCACAGAGGACATCAGATAATCGGTTGCTTTGTCCGCATAGTAAGGCCGGACCACTCTGTCGATTATTCCTGGCTCCTTGAAGAGGAGATCGAACGGCTCAAAGGGTATTCCTCTAAAGCAAACAGAAAATGGAATGAGAGGGACAGAAAATGGGAATTAAAGGCTAATGATCTCTATTCATCTAATGATGGCCAGATAGATTCCGGTTTTCTTATTGCCAAGACTATCAAACACGCCTTTAAGACTTATCCCAAATTGAGGATCGGTAAATACACCAGTCTCCAGTCTGACGATAATACACAGGATCCGGCAATGGATATCTATCAGGTCCAACAGCCAGAACAGGACAGACCATTCGGTCCTGATGTGAACAACATTGCTCAGGGTGTCAGAATAGAACCTAAAGATACAGACCAGAAAAGTGATAATACACCATTTTAACAAAAATCATTATGGAAAAACAGCTAATTAACTACAATGACATTACTAGCATTGCGCAGATTGCGCCTGATGCGGTAACCAACAACCAGACTTCGGCAGCGGCATGTTTACAATACGGGGAAAATCTTCTCCGTATTGTCGAAGAAGAAGGAATGAATGATGAAATGGATGAAAAGCTAGCCAACTACATCAAAAGGTCCAGATCTACCATTCAGGCTATGACGGACCGGAGAAAGCCGGTTACCCAGTTGTTTGACAATATCCGTTCAGGATTTACTCAGCTTGAATCAAGCATAGATCCAAAGGTAGCCGGATCCCCGGCAAACAAAGCCCAGAAGCTTCGCGATGATTATGCGAGAAAGAAACATGAAGAAGAACAGAAAAGAAGGAAGGAAGCAGAACTTCTTGCACGGAAGCAACAGGAAAGGGCCAAGTACCGTGAAGATCTGGAACAGGAATTGTTCGGGTTCTTCAACCAGAAAACAACTCAGTCTATCAACAAGCTGATAACTCTTAATAAGTCAATCACATTGCAAACCTTTGACGCGGTTTCAGCTGATATACAATCTTTCGACTGTACTTTCCCCGTTTCCGAACTTTCCAGATACACATTCGGAGTAATGCTTCCTTCTTCCCTTGATATGACAGAGATACAGACTATCCAGAAAGAAGTTCTCCAGAAAGGTCAGGCAATGATGGAACAATACAAGTTTGACGTGCAGGATCAGAAGGACAGCATAATGCAGGTACTTCCTTCCAAGTACAACGAACTTCTTGCTATCGAAGAACAAAGAAAGACAGACGAACAGGCTGCCTTGTTGAGAGAAGAAGAAATGAAGCGCAAGGAAGCTGAAGAACAGGCCCGTAAGGATCTCCAGAGGAAACAGGAAGAAGAAAAGAAGAAACAGGCAGAAGAACTTCTTAAGCAACAGTCTGCCGCGGCCAACTTGTTTCAGGCTTCTTCTACAACTTTTGTCAGTTCTCCGGAAAAGAAGATTAAAGTCAAGAAATGTGTTAATGTTCTTAACCCGATAGGATATGCAGAGATATTCAACTACTGGTGGATAAATGAAGGCCAGCACTTGAATGAAGAAGAAATGAAGAAAATATTCAAGAAGCAGATCACTTATGCAGAGAAGGCTGCAAACCAGACAAGGCCAGACTTCATCCAGTCAGACAATATACAATACATTGATGATGTGAAAGCGAAATGAATCCGGATAATTACTACAACAGAAACGAAATCAGCAATTCGGATCTTACAGAGTTAAAGAATCTCCTTTATCCCCGGCTTCAGTTCGGGGATAAAGAAAAGATCTTTGCTTTCGGATCTCTTGTGGATGCAATAATCACGGAACCTGCAAGGGTAAACTACTTTCAGCTAAAGGTTGATGATGTTCAATATACGGAAGATGATTTTGCACTTGCACGCGAAATGCACAAGTCACTTCTGATGGAAGCCAGAAAAGATCAGTTCCTGGCTTACGTGCTTGAAAATTCCGATACACAGAAGTTCATGGTAAAGGAACGGGATTTTGACTATTGCGACTTTAAGTTCACTTTACCTACGCGATGTAAATGGGACTGGTTCCTGTCGGCTGCCGGTTTTGGCGGTGACCTGAAAACCACGTTCGCCAGATCGCAACAGGAGTTTGACGAAGCAGTAGATTTCTTTGACTGGGACAGAAGTCGCGCATGGTATATGGATATTGCCGGATCAGATAAAGACTTCATCTATGCGATAAGTAAGAAAAACTGCAAGATCTTCAAAAAATTCATTGAGAGAGGTGATCAAGTGTATAGACGTGGCTTTGACAAGTATAACGAATTGGCGTTCAAATATTATCTGTTTGTATTATGAAGATATTGTGTGTTGTTACTGAAAATGGTCTAGCCCCAAAATATGACAGTGACCGGGAAGAGTTTTCCCGGCTTAAAAGAAACACTGATGTTTTGGTAGAGGTGGGGCAAAAGAGAAATTATGAGTTTCACAAAAAATTCTTTGCCCTTCTTAAGTTGACATACGATAACTTCCCGGAATGGATGGAAGATAATCTGAATGTACATTCTGTTGAGGATCTCAGGACGCGTCTTAAGATTGATCTGGGCCTGTACGAAGTTTCGCATTACGGGAACCAGTCTGTAATTATACCGAAATCTATTGCATTTGACAAGATGGATGAAACTGAATTTGAAAAGTTCTACAAAATGTCAGTAAATCACATTTTGAAAAACTATCTCAAAGGAGTAACTAACGAGCAAATTGAGGAAGAAATATGGAAGTTCCTATAAAACTTAATATTACCCCCTATGATTATCAAAAGGAAGGAATTGAAAAAGGGCTGGAGTGGAAAAGGCTTTTTTTAGGCGATGAACCGGGCCTGGGAAAATCTCAGCCTTTAGATTCTGTAATTATGACACCTAACGGTAAAAAGAAAATGGGTGACATAGCCATGAATGATGAAATATTCGGATCTGACGGGGAAGTATATCATGTAATTGGCATTTTCCCTCAAGGAAATCTGCCTGTATATAAAGTAACTTTTTCTGATGGAAGTTCTTGTGAATGTTCGATAGATCATCTATGGAATGTAAGAGATGAGAACAGGAGAAGAAGGAATAATGGATATGTAACTAAATCATTGAAGCAGATTATTGATAGCGGTATATATCTCAAGTCAAGCGAAAAAAGAATAAGTTCAGGTAGAAAACCCGTTCCTAAATGGGAAATACCAATATGCAGCCCATTGCAATATAATGAGCGAGAATTGTTAATACCTCCTTATACTCTTGGGGCTATAATTGGTGATGGATATGTATGCAACTGTTCAAATGTTGGATTTTCATTCCCAGACGAAAAATTACACATCATGCAATTGATTACGGACGAACTTGATAATAGCATGATGATTTCGTGTAAAAGATTTGGAAATATAAACAGGTGTTTGTTGTCTAAAAAAGATTCATCGAACAGAAATCATGGTGCAAATGCTTATATGAAATCAATAAGGGATATGAGGCTTGATGTGGCCAGCGAACATAAGTTTATTCCTGAAAAATATAAATACAGTTCTTATAAGCAAAGAATGGGCCTTTTACGAGGATTAATGGACACTGACGGTTCCTGCACAAAAAACAAGACTAATTATCACACCATAAGTAAAAAGCTTGCATACGATGTTAAGAAACTGGTAGAATCTCTTGGAGGAATTGCCATAATAAAGTCATATGACAGGACATCAGAAGGTAAGAAAGTTGAGTATCAAGTCAACATACGTACAAATTTTTGTCCTTTCACCCTGAATTCAAAAGCAAGCTCATGGAGGGTAAACAAAAGATTTCTTGTAACAAGGTATATATCTTCGGTAGAATACATAGGTGATAAGCCATGTCAGTGCATACGGACTTCTGCTCCGGATGAATTGTATTTAACTAACGAATGTATAGTTACACATAATACATGCCAGTCTATTGGTATTGTTAATACCGCAAAGGCATACCCTGCTCTGGTAATCTGTCCATCTTCCCTTAAGATAAACTGGAAAAGAGAATTTGAGAAATTCGCCGGGGCCGAAGCTATTGTTCTTAACGACAATATAAAAGCTACATGGGGGTACATGCTGCAAATGCACAACATGGACGTTTGCATCTGCAATTACGAAAGCCTTCGAAAGTATTTTGTTTGGGAGTATAAAAAAGGATACCGTCTGAAGGATATAGTATTCAGCCCATTTATCAGCCTGTTCAAGTCTGTAATTATCGACGAAAGCCACCGCTGCAAAGATCCGGGAGCGCAACAGTCTAAGTTTGTAGCCGGTCTTGCTGCCGGGAAAGAATATGTTATGCTGCTAACCGGTACACCGGTAGTAAACCGGCCAAGAGATCTGATAGCCCAGCTTGCTATTATGGACCGCTTAAAAGAGTTTGGAGGAACAAGCTATTTCACGGCCCGGTATGGGGATGGCGAAAATCTGACAGAATTGTCAGAAAAGCTATACGAAACATGTCTTGTCCGAAGGGAAAAGAAAGATGTTCTTACCCAGCTTCCGGATAAAACAAGAATGGATATCTATATCGACATAGAGAAGGAAGCACCACAAGAGTATTATGAAGCTTACAAGATGGCGGAAGAAAACCTGAAAGAGTATCTATTAACATACAAGTCATGTACTGAATGGCAAGCGCGGGCAAAGATGCGTAACAAAGCCCTAGTTCAGTTCATGGAGTTAAGATCTCTTGTTGGAATATGTAAGGTCAAACCTGTGATAGATTTTATCAAAGATTTTGTTGCAACAGGGAAAAAGATCGTTGTTTTCTGTTCATCTCATTCGATTGTTGATTCCATAAAAAAGGCTTTTCCTAAAGCGGTAATGGTTACCGGCCGCGAAAACTATGTACAGAAGCAAGCAGCGGTAGATGTGTTTCAAAACCGACCGGAAATCCAAGTGATTATCTGTTCTATAAAGGCTGCCGGTGTTGGAATTACCCTGACAGCTTCTTCTACTGTTTTGTTCATCGAACAGCCGTGGACCTATGCTGATCTTGTTCAATGCGAGGACCGTTGCCATCGTATAGGGCAGAAGGATAACGTAACCGTATACAATGCTCTGGGAAATAACAGCATTGATCACAGGATATACAATCTAATACAAAACAAGAGAAGCATATCCAATCAGATAATGGCTTCTTCTGATGACATACCAAAGGATGAATGTTATTTTGACGAACTTGTAAATCTCGTATTGAATGACACAAAAAAGCAAAATAGCAATACTTGAATGCCTTGAGTATGTAATATCTCTTTTCCCGGAAACAAACAGAGGTTACAATGCATCAAGGCCATATCGTAAAGCACTGAAAGAATTTATCCGTGATAATAATTTAGACCATGAAAGAAAAGAAAATACCATTCCGGAGAAAATCTCCGCTTCGGAAGGTAAGACTAAGGAGAACAAGCAAAAGGCAGGAAGCACTGAACAGAAAGATATCGGCCATTAAGAGAGATCTTTCTCAAAGGTGCTGTATATGTGGACGTGAAGCGGTGTATCCCGCTCACCTTCTTCCGCGTTCAACTTATCCGGAATATTATGCAGAGAAATGGAATATAGTTCCAATGTGTAGAGAACATCACAGACTATATGACAATAATCTTGAATTCCGTCAACAACAGATCCAATTGTTTAACATCGTGCTGGAACATGATGAATGTGCAGCACGCAGATATTTCAGAATATATGGCACTAAAGGATAAAATACAATATTCTGTTGATCTTTTACTGAAATGTGAAGAGATGGCACTGAGAATGGATCCTGAGAACGGCTTTTATCTGGCTTTTTCTGGTGGGAAAGACTCTCAGGTTCTCTATCACCTTGCATTACAGGCTGGAGTAAAATTCAAGGCTCACATGAACCTTACTAGCGTAGATCCACCGGAAGTTATACGTTTTGTAAAAAAGAACTATCCCGATGTGGAACTGATAAAACCACGCATGAGCATCTACGAAATGGCAAAGATAAAAGGAATAGTTCCTACAAGAATAGCTAGATGGTGCTGCGAAGAGTTTAAAGAAATGTCCGGTGCAGGAAAAGTTACTCTGATTGGAATACGAAAGTCAGAAAGTGTAAGAAGGTCAAAGAGAAATGAAATTGAAACGGGAGACCGTAAATTCTCCGGAACATTTGACCAGTGGAGCGAACATCAGGAAAAAATGGTGACATGTGTAGGTGGAAAAGACAAAATACTGGTTTCTCCGATCATTTATTGGACAGAGAAAGATGTATGGGAATATTTAAATAGCATGAATATTCCGCACTGCGAGTTGTATGACAAAGGTTACACCCGAATAGGGTGTATTTTATGCCCTATGTCAAGTTATAAGCAGAAAGTGAAAGAAATAAGAGACTATCCTCATGTGAAAGTAAATTGGATAAAAACTATAAAATGGTTAATTGAAAACAAATGGACAAGAACAACCAAATTATCAGATCCCCAAATGGCTTTCAAATGGTGGATTAGCAAGAAACCTTTAGATAAGTTTTACGCGGACGAAGTAATACAACAAAAAATTGAATTTTAAATTTTTATTATGAATATAACAAAATCAATAGCAGAACAAGTAGCATTAAGGATGATACAGCCTATTGCCGAACGCATCAGTAACGAAAATGAACACAATCAATAAATATAAAAATAATTAAGTTATGAAAAATTACACACCTGAAAAAATTACAAGCCTTAAAGAAAACGAAGTTTTTGTGTTTGGATCAAATCTCAATGGAAATCATGCTGGAGGTGCTGCCTATTTAGCGGTAGAAAAATTCGGCGCGCAAATGGGAAATCCTGAAGGAATACAAGGCCAGTCTTATGCTATTCCTACATTGGATAAAAATATGGATCGTATTAATCTTACTGACTTGGAACAGTCAATATGCAGATTTTACCAATATGCCGAGGAAAATCCGGGTAAGGTATTCTATATGACAAAAATAGGTTGCGGCATTGCCGGATATGAATTGTCAGATATTGCCACAGTAGTTAATTGCCGTAATATTCCGGATAATGTAATTATACCAGAAGAATTTACACATATTCCGGGGTATAAGGGATTTGATGAGAATATGCAGTGCCGTGGATTTCAGTATCAAGAAGGTAATACATATCATGAAGATGGTAATATAGAAGCATGTCAGAGTGGATTCCATTTTTGCAAATATCCTCTTGATGTTTTTAGTTACTATTATCCTGCTAAGAACAAATTTTGCAACGTAGAAGGATTTGGTAAAGTATCTAATGACACGGATGATACGAAAGTGGCTGTTTCCGACTTAAAAGTAAAGGCAGAAATTGGTATATCAGGCCTTGTAAAGGCCGCTATTGAGTACACAAGAAAGAGGTGTACGAACAAGTGTAATGCAAAAGAAGGAGAACCAGCGACCGCCGGATATCGTGGCGCAGCGACCGCCGGATATCGTGGCGCAGCGACCGCCGGATCTTATGGCGCAGCGACCGCCGGATATCGTGGCGCAGCGACCGCCGGAGATAGTGGCGCAGCGACCGCCGGATCTTATGGCGCAGCGACCGCCGGATATCGTGGCGCAGCGACCGCCGGAGATAGTGGCGCAGCGACCGCCGGATCTTATGGCGCAGCGACCGCCGGATCTTATGGCGCAGCGACCGCCGGAGATAGTGGCGCAGCGACCGCCGGATCTTATGGCGCAGCGACCGCCGGATCTTATGGCGCAGCGACTTCACGAGGTAAATCATGTACCGGGGAAAATGGGTTGTCAGTAGCCCGTGGAAACAATGTAAGAGTACGAGGGGGAATGGGAGCAATATTGGTAATTGCGGAAGAAAACGAAGATAATTATAACATTGCATCATGGAAGGCAGTTGTAGTTGATGGTGTTAATGTAAAGCCTGATACATGGTACATGTTGCAAAATGGTGAATTAGTAGAAGATAATAATAAAAATTAAGTTATGGCAAAGAAAAAGAATCAAACCAGAGTAGAGACTAGAAAGGATGAAATTAGGGTTACCACAAGAGATCTCAAACAAATGCTCAACAAGTACCTTGTTCATAATCTGTTCAGGAAATGGACGGAAAATTTCATGGATCAAGATACCGGGGAAGTTGTAAGTCTTGACAGAAACGAACTTATTCTTGAAGCCGGAACATATCTGGGTAAGGAAGAATGCTCTACTATCAACTTCTACATGCAGGAAGGATCAATAACGGAAGTGGAAGTATCTAACCAGAAAAGAATGGCATTCGAGAACGACCGAGACGCGCTAGTTCCTTACATCTCACAGGTTATGCTGGACAAGAAGAAAAAATTTCTGTTGAAGGCTCAAAATATTGATCAGGCAAGAGAAATAGTAAAAGACTATACAGAACTGAACTTTAAAGGCCCCTATCGTATAACTCTTCTTAAAGAATTTGACTATTGCACAATTCTGGTAGACAAGCTTTCTGTTACCCCAATCGACGAAATAGGCAAACTTGCTATTGAATTTTCTGATCTTTACTCGGAAGAACAGATCAAAGCCCTTATGGGAGAAGGTGAAGAAGATATTCCGGAACCTAAATTCTACAACATCGAAGCAAGAATAATACTCACCGGACCTAAAGAAGAAGATAAAGAGGAAACAAACCAGACATTTGTCGTGGAAACCTATAATGCGGAACGTGCAATGCTAATCATTAATAAGTATCTCAATGATAAGCAGGATGAACTTGAAAAAGCCGCAAAAGAAAAAGGACGGGAATTCGATAGAAAGATCATTCACGCAAGTATAGAACAATCTTCCATCATTCCTGTGAACTCATATATTCCAGAAGAATTCAGTATAGCCTATGCAGAAAAATAGAATTAGCCTTACCGATTTTCTAAAACAACAGAAAAAATCATCTGGTAAGCATGATGATGAAGAACACCGCATACAATGTTCTTGTGTAAAATGGTTCAGGATGCAATATCCCCAATACCAGAATATCCTGTTTGCTATTCCTAATGCTGCAAGAAGAACTCCCCGAATTGGGGCTTACATGAAGGATGAAGGTATGCTTCCCGGTGTAGCTGATCTTATATTTCTGAAAAGTAACCGCAATTACAGTGCGCTATGTATTGAGATGAAAACTAAAGACGGAAGGCAAAGCGAATCACAGAAGAAATGGGAAAAAGCTGCAAAGGAAAATGGAAGTCATTATATCGTATGCCGGTCGTTTGACGAATTCAGAAAAGTAGTAACAGATTATATCAATGATATGTAATGAACCGAAAATCATTCTTGCTGTATCTCGATACGCTGGACGTTATTCAGGAACTTACCGATGCACAGATCGGTAAACTATTCCGGGCCATCGTATCTTATCAGCACGGACTTGATGATCCAGATAACAGAGAATATGAAGAATTGCTGTCCGGAGATTCCCTGTTAAAGATTGCGTTTACTCCTTTCAAATCCCAGTTTGACAGAGATTTTATTAAATACAAAGAAGTGTGCGAGAAAAGAGCAAATGCCGGAAGGAAAGGGGGAATAGCAAAAGCAAGTAAGGCACCTGCAGGACCGGTAAATCCGGTTCCTGCAAAGCCTGTTAAAGCTTTTGGAGATATTATCCAAGAACTTAATTCCGATCAGTTATGGATCGAACAAATGTGCCGTCAGTCCGGAATAGGCGCAAAGACATTTCTGGGAATTTTACCGGAACAAATTAATAAGTTCTTTGACTATATCTCTGCAACCGGACAGGAAGATACCGTGCTAACCACATCTGATGCAAAGAAACGGTTTTTCTGGTGGTGGAAAAATCAGGGTATAGAATCTATTAAACCAACCAATAATGGAAGAAAAACAAACATTAGCACAAAACCAGATATTCAACCTAGTAAACCGGCTGAAAAAGACTATTCAGGTTCATTCTGAGTATGACTTGACCGACTTTGATGAATTTGACCGGCATTGTCTTATGATTGAACAGATAGGTGCTGCATACATGGGGCGAGAATTCAGGGAGTTTGTTATTGACAGTTACAATAAAGATGTTATAAGATTTCTTGTTTACTACTTCAACAACTGCAAGCTGGCTGAGAGTATCTTTCCCGACAAAGAATTTAAAGTTTACAAGAACCTTATGATCCTGGGATCTCCGGGAACAGGAAAGACATTGCTTATGCAGATATTCTCAGACTATCTTATGCTGACAGGAAACCCCAACCGGTTCTATAACGTGTCTGTAACCCAAATGATGAATTACTACAAGATGAACGGGCATATAGACCGGTATACATATAACGAGAATTCCGGCAAAGGAAGTATAGAAGGTGATCCATTCAACATCTGTATTAATGACATCGGTCTGGAAACAGAGAATCAGAAAAGCTATGGTACTTCACTTGATCTAGTAATAGATGAATTCCTGTATGCCAGATATGAGATATTTCAGAACCAGTTTAAGAAATGCCATATAACCAGCAATCTTTCACCTGATGAATTCAAAGAAAGGTTTGGATATCGGCTGGTAGACCGGTTCAAGAGTTTTAACGTAATACCTTTATTAGGAGATAGTAGAAGAATATGATCAGACAAGACCAGTTTCCCCTTACATCATATCCCGGAAAATCATTCCAGAAGGAATACAGGGGAACAGATATCGTAATAGTGATATCTGCAGGACGCGGGATAGACTGCATTGTTATGAAGGACAATAAGGTTTTCTGGAAAGATCACCGGAAGTTTATAAAAGTCAGTGACTATTTTAAACAAGCAGAACAACAAATAGATTTCTTGATCGAAGGAAGAACAGATTTACGCCTTCAAATGATGCAGCAGCAGCTTGATACGATTAAGGATAAAGCTATGCGTGCGGCAAAACAAGCTATGGCTACCGCTTTATCATTATCGAAAGATCGCAAAGATCTGATGGATTTTTTTGATTTTGAAATTAAAAAACAATTTGGGAAAATATGATAAACGATAAGCTAATGTCATTTATGTGCTCAAGAATTCCTTTCGGGTTGAAGGTTTTTTCTTCGGAATATGGAATTCTGGAATTGGAAAGTGTAAGCCGTGATGGAATGGTTGAACTTAGAGGGAATAATGAATCTTCTGTTTATACCCAATTCTTTAACGTAAAACCAATATTATATCCTGCTGAAATGTTTTTGAATGATGCTGTTGTATGCGTCAGTCAAAGCACTGTGAAATATGTTATAAATGGTATTTGCCCATATTTTACCGACCAGCTTGGATTTGTCAATGAAGGTCTGGCCGTCTCGGTTTTCGATTTACCTTTTGATCCGTACATGAAATATGACGGGAACCAATTTAAAGTAGGAACACAAAACATAGTAAAATGATACCTCTAGGATTTATTACAGCCTTACAAGGCTTAGAAAGTATTCTAGCCAAAACATATAACAAAAGTATATATATGGGAACAAAGTTAATAACACTTCCTTATTCTGAATATCAGGAATTACTTCAAAAGGCAAATGCCACCAATTACCAGTTGATTAAAGAATCGGAGAACATCAGGAAGGAATACGAATCACTCCTTGAGAAAAGCAACAATTTATACAAAAATTATTTTGAACTGTATACAAAGCAAAAAGAAGAAATCAAAGAAATGGAACGAGTAATTACTCAGCTTAAAATGGAGTTAAGCAAGAAATGGTGGAAACGTATCTTTAATCATAAAAAACTGGAATTATGACAAAGGAAGAAGCAAACAATATCATAGCAGAAAATGAAGCTATGGTGATCGGATGCACTTACAACGTGCTATTTACAAATGATATAGTGATAGGTCTTACGATAGAAGCTGTTGAATCTATCAGGAAATCTCCATTATACCGGTTTGATACCAAAAGAAAAGTAAATATAGTAGAGAAAGATCGCTTGAAATATGAAAGGTTGATAAATGAAGTAATTGGTAACACAAGTTCTTTCTTTGCAGACGCTAACGACATTTTTCTTGAGGATATTCAGAAGCATGTAGATATACTGTACTACTCGATTAAAAGAGAATTTGATAAAGTGAATTTATCTTTTTCCGGCATAATAGCACGCATGGAACTTGCCAGAACATTGTGTGAATTCTCATGCCTTCAACTGGATAAAAGAGAAGAGGAACTTCAAGAGAAGGACAAGCGTTTCAAGAAATTCGGCATTGACTATTTACGTTTGACGAATCTTTTACGGTCGTTATCCGAAACAATGAAAACCTTAAATGTACCTTGTACGGTAAATCTTAATACTGAAGAATGTACAAAAGCAATTAATATATTATCTGTTAAACTTGCTGATGCGAATACAATCGCAAAAGCTATATCCGCATAAGTTATGAAGAAATCACAAGATCCGATAGTCCAGCGTAAAGTAGATCTGGAAGAAAACCCTAAAGGAACCATGCTCAAAGTATCTCAGCAAAGAGATCTGGAGGAAAACGGAAGATATGTTCCAGTTCCGGGAGATAAAAATCACACAATGATTTTCGTCCGTAATGGTGATGATCCAGAAAAGAGAATTGCTGCATATCTGGAAAGAACTAGATATTAATTTTTAAAATAATACATTATGAAAAATATAACCAAACAGCAAGCTGTTGAAATTATTAAGGAAGCATTTGATCTGAAAGATTTTAATAATAAAGAGGATGGTAAATCTTTTTACTGTGAGGATGGCGAAAATGTTTCCTTCTTCTTTGACAAAAGACAGTATGACAGATTCACAGTGATAAATACACTGATGGAATGTTTTCAAGATAAAAATATAGAGCAAGGCCAATGCCGTATAGAAAACATTACGTTGCTATATACTGTGGCACATGTAGAGAACAGGAATGTTAAGTGAATACCCTAAAGAAAGTAACTATGACAAATAAAGATATCAAAAAAGCAGCGGAAAGAAGCACGGAAAAATATGTAGAAAATGGAGATTTAAGAGGCTTTCGCGGTTCTTACCGATTGGGATTTATTTCTGGTGCAGACTGGCGCATTAATTCAGTATGGCATGATGTTAAGGATATACCAAAGGAATCATCAGCTATCCTTGCAATTAGACCTGATGGTAGCACAGAGATCGTTTATTTTATAAACCTATTGCGATGGAGATCCTTAATAAAAAGATGCGGATTTTTTCAGTGGGCATACATTAAGGATCTAATACCAAATAAGGAGGGAGAACAATGATAGATGAATTACCTAATAATATACACCCCGATGTTTTACGGAAAGTCACATCATTAAGATCTTATGCAAGAGATATAATTTCAGAAGCTAGATATCAACTTGGTGGAGAGTTCCCAAAATGTAAAAGGGTGGCAATAGCTAAGTCTGTACCATTTAGTGATAATCTTAGAATGATTGAGACTAAACAAGCATTTGAAGTGATCAAGAGGTATTTAAGACGAAAGTATAGCCGATTGCATTATGAAGAATATATGGGAGGATATGAAGTACGTTTCTGTATTTCGTTTTATACAAATAATGAGAACTAATATATGAGAAAGTATTGGTATTATACATACAAGACCATTAACAGTGTAGGAAGCGGAATCTGCTGTTCTGATGATGGTGAGTTTGATATAGTTGCAAGAATTAAATTTCTAGAAAAAAATATTCTTTAGGCAAAGGCACTATTGTAGTTATTGATAACTGGAAAGAAATATCTTCAACTCAATACGAAAAATTAAATAGTTACTTTGATGAAATGAATAAATGAGGACTGATATCATGCAAAATACAGAATATAAAGTAGGAGAAGTGTTTCAGTGCGGACTAATTAAATTAAGATGTGAGGAATCACGAATAATTGGGAGTTGTTGTGAAGGTTGTTTTTTTCATTTTTATTGTTTTAAGGAGACTACTAGGAATATAGCAGGGCCTTGTGCAAGAACTCAAAGAAAAGATAAAACAGATGTTATTTTCGTAAAAGTGGAGGAATAAATTATGAAACCAATTCTTGATGCTTGCTGCGGTGGAAAAATGTTTTATTTTGATAAATCAGACAATAGAGTTTTATTTCAAGATATTCGCAAAGTAAAGACAACTCTTTGTGATGGTAGAATCTTTGAAGTAAATCCTGATGTTCAATGTGATTTTACTAAAATGCCATACGGAGATGATACTTTTTCTATGGTAGTATTTGATCCACCTCATTTAGTTTACAGCCCGGGAAAAAAGTCTAAAATGGTTGACTTGTATGGATCCTTAAGTGACAAAGCAATGCCAACAGGGTATCAACAAATTAAATATGGAGCATTATATTCCGATTGGCGAGATATGCTTTCAAAAGGTTTTAAAGAGTGCTTTAGGGTATTAAAATCAGGTGGATTTTTGATTTTTAAGTGGAATGATACAGATATAAAGGTTTCTGAGATTTTAAAGTTGACACCTGAAAAACCTGTATTTGGTCATAAATCAGGAAAACGCTCTAATACTCATTGGATTTGTTTTATGAAAGAATAATAATGCTTAAAAGGGGATCATTTTCGGTTAAATTCCTCGCGGAAGGTGTATTGTTCCGTGAGGAATACGAACTTCCTTACAGAACGGAAGAACCGGTTTACTGGGCAAGAAATATGCTTAATACACATTCCACTTTATACCAAAACGCCTTAGAAAGAATTGCGACAGACTTAGGAATATCTTTTTCTTATAAAAGAAAAGGATGGGAAAATAGAAGAATGGTTTGTTTTCTAGGGCTTGGATTGAAGGGGATTGATATAATTGAGATTAATGAAATACACAATCATTTAATATTGGAGGACTGAGATATGAAAGCAAAAGTAAAAGCAACCGGAAAAGTAGTTGAAGCAGTAATAGATAAATGTTCTGTACCTGTATCCGGATATGGAGCAAAGTTTGTTTATGACTGTTCGGATGGGAAAAAATATTTTGATACCGAATTGGATTTTATCAATGTTTACCCAGATTGGCAGCATATAAGAATACAGGCTTCAATTGCAGCAATGCAAGGATGTTTGGCGAATAATACTTTTTATGCTACCAAAGAAAATATTACAAAGTTGTCTGTCGGATTTGCTGATGCGCTGATTGAAGAACTTAAAAAAAAGTAATATGGGAAAGGAAGAAAAAGCAATGAGATACGTGCAGGATAAGATGTTCCCGCACATTATTAATGCTTCACGAATAACTGATCCATGTTTTACGAGGGATGATCTGAGAAAAGCGTATGAATCCGGATATGATGAGGGCTATTCTGAAGGAAGAACAGAAAATCTACTTGATCAATTAAAAAAGAATAAAGATCAAGAAGCAGAATTGATCTGTAAGAGAAAACAGGATGAAGCGTGGACTGAATTTAAAAAGATTTTCTATAATATGGAGACAAAGGAAGATAAAGCAAAAAAGTATGCTGAAGGACTTAATAAAGTAGGCCGGTCTTTTGATATATATTATGTTGAGCAAGCTTTTCTGGATGGCTGGGAAGAATGTATGAAATATCTTCAATCTTTACCTTTAGATGAAGCTTCTAACAGAATTTTATATCATGGGACTAAAATAGGTGATAAATCAACTTTTAATGATTAAGTGATATGAGCAACGACATGTTAAACATACAAGGAACACCACAACCCCTTGATAAGACTTTAAATCAAGCATACATTGATGCGCTTAAAAAGCATATAGAATTGCTTGAAGCAAAGAAAAGAGAAGTAGAGAAAGTTATTATAGATCACGGTATGACTACCGGCTACACTAATGGAGTTATTGCAGGACTTAATTTTGCTATTAATCAGCTTTGTGAAAATATTAATCAATTAAAAAAATAAGTAATATGAAAACAAAATATGTAAGAGTGTCATTTGATGTTGAATTATGATAACTGGTAGGAATAGATATGCAAAAGATAATGTTCAACGACAAATACGGCTTAACTAAAGCCGTATTGGAAGGAAGAAAGACGCAGACAAGAAGAATTATCCCAAAGGAATTTTTCACTTTGCAATGGGACGTAAGGGATGATACTCTTGTTGTAGAGAACGAATGGGGTGATTTTATTGATATAAGAAACACCAAATTCTGCATGTTTAAGAAGGAAGAAATAGTGGCGGTTGCTCAAAGTTACAAAGACTGTGGAGGTTTTATGGAGGATGGTACTCCAAGATGGGATTACATATCATGTATTGTCGGAAACAAAAATGCAGGTTGGTCTAACAAGATGTTTGTAAAGCCAGAACTTATGCCGCATCAAATTCGCATGAAAAACGTAAGAATTGAGCGTTTACAAGATATTTCGGATGAGGATTGCTTGGCTGAAGGAATAGAGTTTGACGCAAAAGCGAAATCATTTTATTGTGGGATGAATGTATTGAACAATTCTAAAATTTGGCTAGGTTGTACCCCTCGTGAAGCCTATGCTGCATTGATTGACAAAGTAGGCAAGAAAGGTGATTGGGAAAGAAATCCCTATGTATTTGTTGATGAATTTAAACTGATAAAATAATATGAATAAGAAAATATTAATCAGTAATTTAAAGTCATTTATAGGCAGATTGAAAGCATGTTACTATATTCTTACACAGCCTAAATATTATGTATTTGCTTTTTGTAACGAATATAAAGCAAGTGCAGTATATATAAAAGATCCTACTGATCGTATTGATAGGGCTATTGTTAATTTCTTAGAGAGTGAATATTATAGACAACGTGTAAAAAGTTGAATTATGGAATTTAAAGTCGGTGATATAGTAAAGGTAAAAGATATTCAGGATTTGATTAAAAGAGGTAGATGTGACGAAGAACTTGCACGCCAAATGTCAGGTGTAAAGTTTAAAATTAATGCGTTTTTTATAAAACCTAATCAATATGAACTTAAAGCCAAAACTGGTTTAACAGTATATTGTTATGAATATGAAATGGAAAAATGTGAGGATATCGAAAACGAAAGCATAAAGAACGACCGGAAAGACGACAAGGTTATGATGGAACTTCTGCCTTGGCCGGAACTGGAAGAAGTCGGGAAAGTATACACAGCAGGAGCAAAAAAATATGGCCCCAACAAATGGCGAAACCTTCCAGACGGATATCAGAGATATAAAGGTGCCATGCTCCGGCACCTTACCGAACTGGAAAAGGGTAATGATATTGATCCGGAAACAGGATGCTTGCACGCGGCTCAGATTGTATGGAATGCAATTGCCATGTTGCACTGTAAAATGGAAGAAATGTCTTTAAAAAATAATGTTTGCAATGGATAGTTTGAATACGCCAGAAAGATTGCTTGATAGTTTTACACTTATAGCAATGAATGGGAGAGAAGTTAATGAAGTTGTCTACAAACATATAGCTTTAAAAGCTGTTCAAATGGCTAGACAGGAAGGATGGATTTGCCCTAAATGCGGAAAGGTTTATTCTCCCAGTGTAGATACTTGCTCAAGCTGCAATGGGGTAAAAGCAAGTCAATATGACAGGGAAAAGTTCCAAAAAAGACTACATGATTTAGGCATAAATATAGATAAGGTATGTCGTATAAGGCTTTATATACCAGATATTGATTCGGTTAAAATTGAGGATGAATATTGGCTTTTTAAAAGAGATGGTGCTGAATTTAAACTGAATTTTTCAGATATGTCAGTCTTGCAATATGTAAAAGACGAATACATTATAACTGATCTTTCAAGAACATTGAAAGAACTTATAAAAAGGCACTTAATATGTTGATTTCCCCAACTTGTCAACGCTGTAATACAATAATTCAGTTAATTTGCTGGTATGGAAAATGTAAAGATACAATTTAAAGGAATAACCCGTAACACGGACGATGGAATATGCCCGGACGGGGAATGTATGGAACTGATCAACGCAAAGGTAAACAATTCCAGTATAGAACCTATTGGAAACCCCATTCAGCTAAAACAGACGGTTCATACATACAAGGAAATATATCACCATGCGAACGCTAAGAGATATATCGGAATAACCGAGGATGGTCAAATGTACGAAATGCCGGAAGATCTTTCTTCTGAAACAATTATGACGGAAGATGTAAAGGCTAAAAGTATTCAATTCATAGGTAACACGGTGTCAGTATTAACTGACACCGGTGTTAAATACCTTCTGTTTAAAAACGATGGATATGTATATCTGGGTTCTCTCCCTGATCTTCCGGAGATATCTATTACTAAAAATTTTACCGTACACACAGAAAAGTCAGATACTCAACTTGTATACGGAAGAGGTGCTTCAGAAGAAGAAAGAGATACATTTAACCAAAGTGTATACGGATATTACCTGAAATGCATATCATGGCTTAACAAAGAAGCATTCTATATTCATGCTACTGAAGTCAGAATTGCTTATCGTCTGTTTGATGGATCGTATGTCAAACATTCACCGGTAAGACTTTTGTATTTTTCACCGAACAAAAGCATAAAGGTAAACATTGGAGGGCCGGGTGGAAGAGTAAAGGAACTTACCTTTTCGGGAAGAAACGAAATGCAGTACACCGGTGAATCCGCATTTTCCGGAGAAACAGATGAAACAGGAAGGATCACGGAATACGTTTGGTTCTCTGTAATGGGATTTAGCCTTTCGTTTAGTATAAGTAACTGGGGAGACACTGATCTTTCAAACTGGAGCGATATTATAGCTTCTATTGACGTGTTTTCTACTCCTAATATGCCTTACTGGGGATCAGTAGCTAGCAATGCAGAAGAAACACAACCTAATCCGGGTGATCTTATGATTTCAAGATCTCTTTTTTACAAGATAGGTCAGTTTAACCTTAATGGAGAATACGCTCAGGATGATAAAGATGTTTCTTCTGATATTATGGCTACAAGAGAATCCTTAGATGATGATCAGGGAACACATAATTTTATTATACCACAGAAAGCATATTCTTACAATAACAAACTTCATTTGTACAACTATGTTCAGAAACTCTTTGAAGGATATATAAAGGACTACATTTATGACGCATATACGTCATATCCTGGGAACGGATCTATAACTGTAACGGTTTACATCAATACTACTAATGGTGGTAAAGTGGTGCAAAAATCCTTCAGCGGAGTTAATATACCTGATGTATTCCCTTCATTTCTGGTATATCCCGATTATAGGGCATATAAAATGATTGTTGTCATAAAATACAGTGGTAACATACGGTCTAAAACATTTTTCCTTAAGCCGCATGGTACTTTGAATATGGCTTATTATTTTAATGCAACATCATCCGGATATTATGACGTCGAGCCTAATAATATAGAAGATTGGAACAAACTTGATGTACTTGTAAATCCTTCCAATGATACTGAAAGCTTAGATAATGTTCTTAAAGTGTCTAACGTAAACAATCCGTTCTACTTCCCTGCCGATCAGACCTACCAGTTTCAGACACCTATTGTCGGGGTGCAGTCAAATGTGATAGCAATGTCTCAGGGCCAGTTCGGCCAGTTCCCTTTGTATGTGTTTACAAAGGACGGAATATATGCAATGTCTGTCGGATCCGGAACACTGGCCTACTCTACCCAGACACCGGTAACAAGAGACGTATGTAACAATCCGGATTCTATATGTGGCCTTGATACAATGGTAGCCTTTTCTACCGAAAGGGGCCTTATGGTAATAGATGGTGCTACTACCCAGCTGATATCGGAAAAGATATACGGATTTCTGCCTTCATGTTCCATATCTTCACCGATCATTACCCGTATACTCGCTGTTGCCGGTCTGGATTCATGCCTGTCAAGCGTTGTGTTCCCGGACTATCTGGAAACGGCAAAAGTGGGATATAACTACGAAACAAAGGAAGTCGTGGTAGCAAATGGGGACTTCCCCTACTCTTATGTATATTCCCTTAAAACCGGAGAATGGCATAAGATCTCACAACAGATAGATTCTTTTGTGAATTCCTATCCGTATACCTGGGCAATGATCGGAACGCAAATACTTGATCTGAATAACATGCACCGGAGTGTTTCAAAGATAGCCCTTGTTACCAGACCTATCAAGATGGGAACACTTACGCATAAAAGAATACTCCAGACCGCCTTAAGAGGAATAGTCAAGAGAAGCCTGTCGGATCTTTACATAAAGGGAGAACCGGTAATGTTCAGAGGTGAAGGAGTAGATATCTTCTCTGATGTAGGAATGTACATTCTGGCTTCCAATGATGCGGAACATTTTGAACTTGTTGCAAAGAAAGAAAAAATGATTGATATCCGGGATCTTGTCACTAAGATGAACAAGAGCAAACCATACAAGTATTTTATGATATGCCTTGTCGGTGGTGTACGAACTGACGTTTCAGTGAACTACATTGAAATGATGGTAGACGAAAGCTTTACCAACCGGCTCAGATAAAAAAGGGGGAAGTGAAAACTTCCCCTTTTTTCATATCCCCATTTCTGCGGCCCTTCGCCTTACTTTGGGTGCTAATGCACAAATACTGTTTTTAAGCCGGTCCAATGCCTGATCCTTTTCTGTCGGATCTACATTATAACCGTTGTCCGAAAGCCATTTGTAGGATATGTATTCTACCATGTAATCACCCAGAAGCCGGTCAACACATTTGGTTATCTCTTCCTTCTTCGGCCTTTGGCTGGTTATTTCGATACTGTCCTCTGTGATTATAACTTCTACCAGCCTTTTCTGGGCATAGAAGTTTATTTCGTTCAGGGCTTCATCAAAATAATCTCCCAGAATATCCGATTCGTCTTTGCTTGCCTGAATGATTTTTGACAAAGGATTTTCCTGCTTTTTGGCTTCGCCGATATAGTAGGTTTTAGTGAAAACCTTGTCTATTATTTGCTGTTTGTTCATGTCCTTTCAGGTTTAAGTCGTCTGGCCGAAAGCTGAATAAGTTCCGTTTCCAGACGGATCAGTTTTTCATCAAATCTCTTTGCTTCATCGGACTTGACTGTATTAAGCCAGTTCCGCAAAATGGAAGTTGACATATAATTCGTAATATAATCTACAAGCTGATTCTGCAGGTCCGGTGTGTTGGCTGCGGCTTTTATCGTAAATGTGATATTTTCACCTTCATTGGAGTAGCTTGTCTCTCCCAACATTCTTGACAGCAGGTTACAAACAACCGATGTAGCATCTGACACAAAATCTTTCAAAATCGGATCATCATCATCTGAAGCCTGTATCTTTGCGGATATTCCCACCAGACGGGGATCTGATTTCGCTGATTCACCGATGTAATATGCCTGATCCTTTACTCTTAACAGTAAAGTCTTGACGGCTATCTGCGGTGTTAAACTTTTACTTCCTTCCATTATCTCTGCGGTTTTTTACGTTCACACAATAATTTTTTTATGTTTGTAGCATTAATTACAACTTTGTCTGCATAATACTTCACATCATCCCTGTTGGTCATGGCAAACCATCTTTGACAGATTGAGTTAGATATATAGTTGGTCAGACACTGGGTAAGTGTAGTTAGTGCCGCGTCTTTCCAGTTTACAGGAAGATCAAAGTCTATGCTTATTTCTCCCTCTCCAAAAGACAAAGTACCATACGAAGATATTACATCACTTAATTCTGCGGCAGATTCCTTCATAAGCGGCTGGACAATCTTCATTTCATCTTCCGTAAGCGAAAGCTTGTCTATATTATCCAAAGCCTTTCCGGTGTGCGCGGTTATTGCATACACATCTTCGTATATCTTACTTTCCTGAATTGTTACGTTTACTTCCATAATTTCCTGATAAAAAAATAATATATCAGATAACCGGATCCGGCCAGAACTAAAGACCATAAAACCCATGATATCCATACCGGATTTACTTTCTTCTCTTCTGTCTTGCTATATTCTGTTTCCGTATAGGTAGAATCCCTTATGTTAGATCCGGACTTGATCTGTTCCTGACTGAATACTTCCGTCTCGTTCCGGGAATTTCCGGTGTAATCTGTTTCTGTCTGAACAGTAGAAACAACATGCTGTTTGCCTGTGCTGTCTGGTTCTGAAAAGAACGTCTCGGTCTTTTTGATCTTATAATTTCCAAAGACTACTTCTTTTTGGAACACATGATCATTCCTAGAGGAAATAAGAGAATCCGATTTGCTTCTCACATTCTCCAGAGAAGTGTTCAGCGTTTCTTCCGATTTGTACTTTCTGGAAGCACAGGCTGTGAAAAGCAATAATACTATGAATGGAAAAACTTTCATGCTTCAAATTTAAATTTGTTGATACGGTTCATCCATCCTTTCTTGTATTTTTTGTTGGTCGGCCTTGCCTTGCAGATTTCATCAATGTATTTAATACGGTCATTTTTGATCTTGAAGAACAAAGACATGGGATCCATTGCGTTCAATGCAGCAATAGTCTTATCACCTACAATTCCATCAACCGTTACGCCAAGTATTTTCTGTGGCCTTTTAATTCCATGAACACCGGAAGCCCACACCCAATCAACAAGTATATTGGCAACAGACTGATTTTCTATCCGGTCAGCCTGCCATCTGTCCCAGAACATTGTTTTGAGAATTTCCGTCCATTCTTCATCACTGATGTTTTTCAGATCGTCAATAGAAGGATCTGGAAGCCCTTTCCTTTTTCTGTATTCCTTGTATGTGGTAAGGGTTATTCCCCTGTTGGTTGCTCCACCCAGATCATCCGGATCGTTTACAAAACCACCTTCACATTTCAAGATAAATGGTTTCAATTTATTCACGTTTGCCATTGTTTACCTCCTTATCTTCTTTTAAAATGCACTTGACTTCTTCATCATTTACGTCTACTGCTTTTTTCACAAAGACACGTGCGGCTCCAAGCATATCAATCTTAATCCCTTTAGGTTTAAGAATATTGCCTATAATGCTGCATAATTCGATAAATGAGACCAGCAAACAGGCGTATACGTCTATATCCCAGCCTTTACCGCTTGCTACATTAATCATACAAACCGCACATACAAAAGCAAAGTATGTGGTTATTTTACCCATAGTGGCGCGTATAGCACGCGAAAAGCGAACCGTCTTACCCATAAGAAGGCTTTTCCTTACGCCAAATGCCAGATCTGCCATGATAACAACAAAACTAACAATTAACCAGGGGATCATGTGTTGTAATGATTCCATGATAAATGCAGTTGCTACACTGGCAAAGCTTCCTTGAATTGTTCCTGAAATAATACCTTTTTCTTCCATGTTGTCGTGTTTTTGACAAAAATAGTAATTATATGCAAAAACAAAGAAGAGGTACAAGCAATTATCTAACCGCCTGTACCTCTTTGATAAACATATTTCCCAATTCAACTACATAGGGGAATTGCTGTACATTTTCCCTTTGAAGTATTTCCTTACATTAAATCCCATGTCTATATCCTTCAGCTTTTCTACGGCTTTCCGGTAGCATGACAAAGCCATCTTTTCATTGGGAACTTTACGGGGATCATCATAGCCCATATCCATAGCAATGCTCAGACCGTGATCACTATAGCATACGTTTGCTGTAACGTACAGGGCGTATGAATTATAGTAAGGCCTTTCTTCAACCACACCGTTAAGAGATTGAACCGCTTTTGTGAATACTTCATAGGTCCAGTGGAAACCTTTTGTCCCGTCCTGATTAACCGTCCGGTTGCTGATGTTTACAGCTTCTTTGTCCGAAAGATAATTCTTCCAGAATACTTCTTCAAGGTGTGACAGCCAGCTTTCTGCCAGATCCGGATGAACTTTTGCTACTTCTTTGAAAACCCACATTTCAGATTCTCCGAAAATCTTCATGTTGGCCGGATCCTTTGAGGAAACCATCTTGTGATAGAGTTCCTCGTATCTCTGTATCATTTCGTCCGCTTTCATCATATCTTTTGTTTTAAGTTATCCCCACCAAATACTGGTGGGGAGTTTTTAACATATACTACTTATGCAGGATATGTAGCGGCAATGGTCAAGGGGGTTGCCATACTTACACCGTATGCCAAGTTGCAGTTGCATTTATCCTTAATGTTGTCAGGACTGATTACTGTCTGCAATGCTGTTAGTGCAATTGTAGGCACTGCATTTTCGGCTCCGATAAACGCCACTCTAAACTGTTCGTTAAACTGTTTAGGAATTGCCCTGCAAGAACCTTTAGGGGTGTAGAGAAAGCTTCCTGCTGCATTGATTGTTACTACCGTTTGAGTGCCGGTTGTTGCCTGGCTTAATACGGAAAATGTTACGCCTCCAGTGGGCATAATAGAACCCGTTGCACAGTAAGGCTGGCATACGTTTCTGACAATATCAACTAAATACTGTTGTGATGTTGCCGCAATTGTGATAGGTGCTAATGTTACCATATATCCAATTATTTTGTGTTTGGTGCAGGACTTTCAGCCGCCTGCGCTTCGGCTTTCTTTGTATCACTTGTTTTTACTACGTAGTCTGTCGTTTGGCCTACCGGAAGGTTGTAGTTAAGCAAATTCTTCAGTTCTGTCAGATCTTCTTTGTTAAAGGTCAGTTTACCTTCCATAAGTTTCAATTCGCCTGATTCAAGGGCCTTGTCAACAATCCCGTGAGCCATAGCCGGGATAGATTCATCAGGCACACTTGAAAGGTATTTACCCAGCATTGGCTGTACAATGCTATTGGTGATAGGTTCTATCATGGGTGCCAGTTCTTGAGTAAGTGACCAGTTGGGAGAAACAATACCCATCTGTCGTACTTTATTCTCAATCATCTGTAATGCCGGGAATGAGGACATTTTTGCTTGTGAAAGCTGCAACACAACCGGCTGCAACCATCTGTTCAGAACCGCCGCTAGTATCTGAGAGTTAGTATATTGCATAATGTTTGTCGTTTTATAGGCCGGAGCGTATTTAAACGCCCCGGCCATTTAAAAATTGATTTTACTGGTTGCTGCAACAAGTGTCGCACACTTTGTTCTGCGGAACAACCAACTGAGACAGAGATTGCAGCTGTGCAATTTGCTGGCCCAGACAGCCGATGTTGGCAGTAGCAGTAGCGTTGTAAGTAGCCTGCTGCAAGTTGACAGCGCTCTGTGCGTCTCTGAAGTTTTCCAGTTTTGTAGCAACCTTACCGATTTCACCCTGCAAGTAAGCAGTAGCTTCAACGATCTTCTGATCAGTGTACACCTGAGAACGCAACAGGGCATTTTCAGATTTCAAAGAATCAGCTTCGCGAGTAAGGTTCAATTCATAACGGTTTACAGCCATGTTTTCAGAACAGCCGCAGTTTCCGTTGTTCCAGCCACCGAGGAAGTTTCCACCGTTCAATCCCAAGAAAGAAGCCGTACCGAGTGCTCCTAAAACCGTGTTCAGATTACCCTGTCCCTGTCCGGTGACATTGTAGTTCTTGCCGTTTACATCTAATGTCATAGTGTTGTGAATTTAATTTGCCTTCTTATTGCTTCCGGCATTGCAAACTAGGATAATTATTAGTATCTTAGATGCAACAAAATTACACGACATGGATAACACAGAAAATAAGGAAAAATCCGTATTTTTAAAAGCGGATAATGTAGATGCAGATCTTCAAGAAGTAAAACCTGATGAAGTTGAGGAAGATCTACTAACAAAAAGAGAGAAAGAAATTTTGGAATGGATCGGTCATGGTAAATCACAAAAGGAAATTGCAGAAATACTTCATCTGGCTCCTAAAACCGTAGACAAACACATTTCAAATATGAAGGAAAAGTACAATATCAGTAAATCTACTGAAATGATGGGTAAAAAAGTCGAAGAAATTCGATGTTGAACTTCTTCGACAGTATGGTTTACAAATATTCTTTATATTAATTAATCTGTGTGATGGAGGCACACCTCGTCTGTAATTCGGTAGAATATCCTAAAAACAAGAAAACATATAATACCGGCACAACTTAAACCGGTAGCTATAAACATGTAGGATATACTGTCAATGATGTTCAGGTATTTTGCAAATCCGGACAAGTTGTTTAACAGAAGGCAGGCTATATTTGCCATATACCATTTACACAATCCGGATGAATAAGATATTATTCTTGCAATAGTAAAAAGTGAGCATCCACCTATAAGAGAAAGAATGAAGGCCCTTCGATCATATTCTTCCTGAGTTATTATAGGCTCTTCGGAGAAGTAATCACACGTATATGTTATGGAGAGGATGCACAAACATAACGAGTAAACAAAGGGTTCATATAGCTTTAAAAATATCCTTGCCCGTTTATTACGAAGCAAGGATATTACTCTTCCGATGATCATTTTTTGTTTCTGTCTTTAAGATCACCTGGTCCGACATATCCTCCACCTGCCGGATTTTTTACTTCTTTCGGTTTCTTCGCCATATAAAGGAAATTTTAAGTTAAACATCACGACTACAAATTTACATAATGGTACATACATTATCAAATAATAGCGAGATTTTTTGCAGAATCCGGTTACACCTATACTTTTTGAACGAATCCACCACTTACAAGGTCTGCAAGGTTATGAGTTACCTTGTTGCCTGTATTTCTGATACACTTATATACTACTCCGCTTTGGGTGTAATACTTGCCTTCTTCCAGTATCATTCCCTGCCACATCGGATTTAACTCTTCGTTGTAAGGTATCGGGTCTTCCAATGTTCCTTCGTGATCTTCTACTACTTCAACCCATAAAGACGACTGGTTTCCCGGAGACCAGTTAGATTGCGTGGTGTGATCCTGCACTACTTCGTAAAGTTTCCCGTTGTACTCATACTTTTCTCCTTGTTTTACCTGAACGCTGTCTGCCGACCATTCGGGATAAAACTCTTTAACCGACAAGGCTTCCGTGTTTGACATCTTCATTGTGTTGATATTGGCTTTTGTTTCTGCCGTAAGAATCTGCATAGCTTTAACCTTTGCATAATCTTCATTAGGCTGAACATAATCTTCTCCGTGCGTCCATGCTTCTGAGTTCATCAACTCAGTAAATTTCGGACTATCAAATTCATATCTAGTAAGAACATCAAATTCATCAATGTTCTTAACATACTCTTCATGCAGGACAACCTGTGTCATATCTACACTCTGTCTCATTGTAGGGATGATTTCAATCCCGTGTGCTTTTGCTTGATTAATTTCACAAATTACAAATTTCATAATTACTTATTTTATTCAGTTGTTTGTTCACTAGGTAACAGATATTCAGAATCTATGTACTTTCTGATAAATTCTTTTATCTCTTGTTCGTCTAGACTACGGTTAAACAAATAAGCAAAATAGAAGACTCCATCATATAATTCACTTACTCCTTGATTTTCTAATGTAAAATATCCTCCACCAATCGCAATACCTTTTGTTCCTTGATTGGTTCCACTATTTATATCAATACCATTAAATTTATATTTAGTTTGATAATTTATTTTTTGAGAATAATCATTTATATTGTATCTATAACTATATCCAAAATTATAATTTTCAACATAATTTAAAGAGTCTATATTTTTACCTATAATAAATTCACCAAAAGAATTTGCTGATCCTCTATCTCTTTTACTAATAAATCCGCCATTACCTGTTTTACTACCACTTTTAATTTTATAAATAAAAGTATAATCGTCTAAAATAGGCATATTTACATTAATACCATAATCATTTACTCCGTCAAATACTAGAGCATTAACAATGGTATTTGTTCTATTAAAACATTACATTCTCCTGAAAATTTATGAAAACCAAAACCACACCAAATACCATTTTCAGGCATATAATCTACAATAAAATCATTAACCCCATTATAAAGTCTTTTACAATAAGATAAATTGTCGATTTTTCCAAAGTATAAATCCATTTCATCTGTTAGCCCGCTAACATTTACATAAACTCTGTAATTATCTTCATTTTTTATTGTTGGCTTAAAAAGCGGACTTGCTTTAGGACTTGTACAATTAGTAATTATTAATTTTGTAGATGTCTTAGAAAATCCATAGTCATTATTAGTATTATAAGCATATCCCACTAACCAATTATATAAATATCCCCCATATCCACTCATTTCAGAGAAATTAAATCCAACTAGACGTATATCATGTCCATTACCTGTAAGGTCTTTCAGTATTGCTCTATCTTCATCATCATTGGTCTTACCTTTAGCTGACCATGCAGCGATCAGTCCGGGATAATTGATCCCCGAACTTTTCTTGAGTGCATTGGCTATCATCAGCCTTCGTCTGTACATGCTCATATCACGCCCCTCCCAATACTGCTATGTTGTTGACTATGCTGACTTGATAAGTCTTGCTTGCTTCAATGGTATTGTCTCCCATCCATTTTACCGATTCGGGGAGATTCAATGTAGTCGGTGTTGTTCCCGAAGTAAATTCAAACATATACTCTGCCAGCTTACCTTCTTCTCCGGCCGCAAGAGTAATGGTAAGTGAAGCCTTCTCGCCAAAGATATAATATCTGTTAGGCTGGATTTCCTTTGTATCTTCCGATACATTCTCGGTAGATACCTTGTCGGCCTTGTCAGCTAATTGTGTAGTTGTCGCATAGCTTCCTTTGGGCTGATAATATCCGTCCGCTTGCGGCTTTGTGATAAATCCGCTTACATTGGGAATATCACTGGGTTTGGCCAGCTGGTTTGTTTCTATAAACTTGGGCTTTCCGCTTCCGTCAGAAACGTAAATCCTTTCCTTTCCTTGTATATTGCTAACCTGTTCGGTTAATTCACTTAATTTCTTTCCTTGTATTGCCATAATGTCGTGTTTTAAAATTTCCAGTAACTCCTGTTAATTCCTTGCGGCTGCTCTCCTTCAAGCTGGAAGTATATACCATCTTCCATAAGGAAGGGCGTTCCGTCCTCCATAAGAAGTGCATCCGTTATATTCTCTTCCGGTGGTGCCGGAGATCTGTTACTTTTTATGTCACCAATGACATTCGTATTGATAACAGATCCTATAATGTTTGTTTTCATGCTGTCGTGTATTCTGCTGATGTTACTTTGGAATAACTGATAACCTTGATCTTTTTCGGGATAAGAACCTGTATATCCACATCAATCACGGTTTTGTTGGCATATCGTTCTGCTTCAATAATATCACCCCATTTCTCACCGCTGGTTTTCTGCATGATATTAAGCTGTGCCGCTTTTTCCCTTTCTATGTGAAGGTTGAAGTCTGATGATACGGATATCTCATCGGATATCCATGCAAGTCCGTTCTGTGTAAAATTGAGTTGTGCCATAATCGTTTTATTTTGTTTTCACAAATATAGTAAAAAAGCCTGCCGATTAATATAGCAGGCTTTGTTTTAGGAAATAAATACCATTTATCGCAAGTATCTGTTAATCAAGCATGATTTTCAGGAGATCCAGTTTAGACATAGGCCACTTGTTTTCCTTTGCCAGTTGGATCGCTCCTTCATCGGAAATCTTTTCAAGAGTTACTTCTACTTCCTTTTCAAGTTCCGGTTCACAGGCTGCATCTACCTTCTTCTGGTATGGCGCAAAGAAATTGTTAAGTTCTTCCTTTTCACTCTCCGGAAGTTCATTCCACTTGCGGGCCTTTTCCTGCATTTCGTCAAAGTTCTTAGGCTTGAACTTTTCCTGTGCATCCTTCAGAAGTGCATCATAGGCTTCCACATGCTTGCGCATTTCCTTGCGGTTCTTAATAATACTGACTGCATCTTTGTCGTTTACACTTGTGATCACTGCATCATCCAGCATTTTATATGCTATCACTAATTTCTCCAGTTTCATAATTCCTG
>OOBU01000221.1_pt1 | contig 35715 bp, 33 predicted proteins | sample 1671501 | NCBI WGS metagenome assembly OOBU01 (sample SAMN06348163, study PRJEB24527) | human gut metagenome | biome: human gut; feature: ankylosing spondylitis patient; material: feces | host: Homo sapiens | place: China | collected 2015-10
CAACCCTCGCCCGCGTCAGCGGGCGTCAACCTTCGGGAATACAGCCACCTGCCGCTAGCGCCTCAACAGCCAGTGACTCCATTACCTCAACGGCCCGCCTTTTCCACCATATCCAGTGCCCAGGCGGCGGCATTTCTGAAATCCTCTTCATTGGGATGCTTTTCCGCTTCCTGCAGGCGTTTCAGCCTTTCCGGCGTCATGGGATGGACCTCTGCCTTGTGTTCACTCCGCTTTCCTACATGGAAGGAGTGAACCCGTCCCTGGCAGATGAAGGTGCCAAGGCAGGTAGAATCCTTTGGCAAAAGGGCAGCGGCGGCTTCCAGATAGTCCCTGGCCGCCGGTGAATCGGGGTAGGTGCCGGCGGTGGCGTAGATGGCCACTTTCCGGTTGTGGAGGCCGGAAAGGGTTCTTCTGGCAGCCATGTCGGCGCCCCGCCTGAAGCCCCAGAATCCTACAAAGATGATGTCATAGCCGGAAACATCCTTTTCCCGGCCTTCTTCTATGATGTCCTTATCTCCCGGAAGGGCGTCATAAATGGCCTGTGCCACGGCTTTCGTATTCCCTGTGCGGGATGACCATAATACTAATGATTTCATAGCAGTTCCTCCTCTGCTTTTAAAAAGAATATAATTTTCCCTTTCCCTATCATACCTAATGCAGAGAGGTCCTGTCAAAAGCCTTTGGTCTATGGATGAGTGAGCCGGTGAATGACCGCTATCCGCTATCCGCTATCCGCTTACCGACGGACAATGGGCTGTATTCCCGGACGCCGGTAAAGGAGCGCCGCTGACGCGGCAGGCTGCGCAAAAGGTTAAGTTTTCTTTCGCTTCAGGAGGCCGGAAGCGGACAGCGGACAGCCGATAGCCGGCAGCAGTTACTTCTTCTCTTCCAGCCAGAATCCCTTCTGCAGGGCCTTTTTGCCGAACCTGGCCTGGATTTCGTCCATGGCCCGGGCGGCCCGGTTTCTTTTGTCCCTCTCTTCGGAGAAGAGGGAGGCCATGGAGAGGGGCGGGCCCAGGCGGGAGGCGGTGACGCCGATGAGGCGCACCCCTTCGGTCAGGGGGATTTTACCAAGGAGGTCCATGGCACAGCTGTAGATTTCTTCCTGCAGGCTGGTGCCTTCGTCAAAGGAGATGGCCCTGGTCACCGTGCGGAAGGAGGCGAATCGTATTTTGAGGGTCACCGTTCTGGCGGTGAGCCCCTGCTTTCTGAGCCTTTGGGCCACAATGTCGCTGTGGATGGCGATTTCCCTTTCTATGACGGCGGGGTCGGAAATATCCGTTTCATAGGTGGATTCATCGCCGATGGATTTGATTTCCCGCTGTGCCTCCACCGGCCTGTCGTCCACACCGAAGGCAAGGCGCTTCAGGAGTCCTCCCTGGTTTCCCAGAATGGCGGCAAGCTCTTCCACCGAGGCGTCCTGGATATTTCCTATGGTCCGAAAGCCTGCTTTGATCAGTTTCCCTTCCGTCACCTTCCCCACGCCCCAGAGGCGGCGCACCGGCAGGGGGCGGAGTATTTCCTTTTCCTTTCCGTAGGGAATGATGAAAAGGCCGTCGGGCTTGTCCATGTCGCTGGCCATTTTGGCCAGGAATTTGTTGGGTGCAATGCCCACGGAAGCCACCAGCTCCGTTTTTTCAAGGATTTCCTTCTTAATGGCCCTCCCGATGGCGCCAAGCGTGGGATACTGGCTTCCCATGGCCGATATGTCCAGGAACGCTTCGTCCAGGGAAATAGGTTCGTAGGCCGCGGCGTAGTGGAGCATGATTTCATGAATCCTGTCGGACGTTTCCTTGTACACCTGAAACCTTGGCTCCACGAAAATGCCGAAGGGGCAGAGCTCCCTTGCTTTAGAAACGGGCATGGCCGAGTGAACGCCGTATTTCCTGGCTTCATAGGAAGCGGTGGCCACCACGCCGCGGCGGCTCTTCCCGCCGACGATGACCGGCTTTCCCTTCATTTCCGGGTGGTCCCGCTGTTCCACCGACGCGAAAAAAGCGTCCATGTCCACATGCATAATCCATCGTCTCATGGCATCACCTCCTTTTCTTCATCATAGGGGAGCATCCATCATCCGTCAAGTTGGACTCTTCCTGCCGCGGCCATTATAATAGGGACAGGGCATGGGCCCTATGAAATTTTCAATAAAGAGGTGCTTTCTATGGTCAATGAAGAACGAATGAGAAAGACTTTTACAGACCTGGTCAAAATATACGCTCCCAGCAAGGGAGAGCGGGAGGTCTGCGATTACCTGAAGAAGGAGCTGAAGAAACTGGGCGCTTCCCGGATTGTGGAAGACAACGGCGGCTCCATTAACGGAGGTAATGCCGGCAACCTCATCGCCACTTTCAACGGAAACGCAGAGGGCCTTCCGTCCATCGCCTTAACCGGCCACATGGACTGCGTGGAATGCTGCCGGAACATTGAGCCGGTGCTGGAGGGCGGCGTTTTCCGCTCCAAAGGAAATACCATCTTAGGCGGCGATGACAAAGCCGGCGTCACCGCCATTCTGGAAGGGCTCCACCTGATGAAGGAAAACTACATTCCCCACGGAAAGATTACGGTCATCTTCACGGTGCAGGAGGAAATCGGTCTCTTCGGCTCCCGGAATATTGAGGAAGAGTATATCCAAAGCATTGACTTCGGCTACACCCTGGACGCCGACGGCCCTGCAGGCTCCGTCTTTAACGCAGGCCCCTCGGAATACACCCTGGACTTCATCTGCCACGGCGTGGCAGCCCACGCCGGCATGTGCCCGGAAAAGGGTACCAGCGCCATCGCCATGGCGGGCCTTGGCATCGCCGCCTGCCCCAACGGGCGTATCGATGAAGAAACCACCTGCAACCTGGGCACCATCGAAGGCGGCACCGCCGTCAACATCGTCCCCGACCGCTGCGTGGTCCACGGAGAAGCCCGGAGCCGCAGCAGCGAAAAGCTGGAGAAAGTAGTTTCTGACATGGAAAATGCCTTCCGGAAAGCTGCTGAAAAGTTCCCGGAAGGGTCTCTGGAAATTAAAAAAGAAAAGGCCTACGACGCCTTTCTGGTCAAAGAATCGGATCCGGCCCTCCGCCTCTTCAAAGGCGCCTGCAGCGCAGCGGGATTCCCTGTCAAAGTGGCTCCCTCCGGCGGCGGCAGCGATGCCAACTGGTTCGGAACCAAGGGCTTCCCTTCCGTGCTGGTGGGCGTAGGCATGAACGATTTCCATACCAATAAGGAAAACCTGAAGGAAAAGGATCTCTATGATGCCGGTGAGCTGGTGTATCGGCTGATTGAGGCAGAAAGTCACTTCGGGAAATAATGAGCTGGTGAGGCAATACGGCGCTTGGCTGTATTCCCGAAGGTTGACGCCCGCTGACGCGGGCGAGGGTTGAGCCAGCCGCCGGGCCTGCGGCCCTGGGCTGGCAGGGTTCTATCCGGGACCGGCTGGCGCCTCCCGGATGGGTTGAGTGCCTTCGGCACAGGGAGTTATGAAATACGCTGTGTGCGTATTCCGCATGGAATACGCAAGTCGGGCGAAGTTGGCCTCTAGCCTGCCCAATAGGAGGCCTTCCTTTTAATCGCCCGACCGATTGGCGAGGTACGGCGCCTGCGGCGCCATTTTATATGCCGCTTCGCGGCAGTTTTTCCGCCGTTAGGCGGTATTTATACTGGCACCGGCAGGTGCCCACATCGCCAGCGCAGCGGTGCTATATAACTACCCTGGGCGGCAGCCCTCAAACTGTCCGGAAGGCGGAGCCGATCCCGGACAGAACCCTTGGGGCCCAGGGCCGAAGGCCCGGCGGCCCCATCAACCCTCACGCCCGTAAGGGCGTGTCAACCTTCGGGAATACAGCTGCCCGCCGAAATCGCATAAAAAAGCCATCCCCCGCGGGATGGCTTTTTTATGCGTCTCAACTATGTTCATCAGTTGCCGAATTCGTCTTTTCCGCCAACCTGCTGAGGCTGGGCTTTGACGTACTTAATCTGTTCGCACACGCATTTATCCTTCATTTTGTACAGTTCCGGAATGAACTCCATCATCTTATTGAAGGTATCATCGTTAATGGAATACTTGGTCCACAGGCCCTCTCTTCTGGCATTCACCACTTTAGCCTCAATCAGGATCTTCATATGATAGGACAGGGTGGACTGGGACAGGGTAAAATTTGACAGAATGTCGCAGGCCGACATTTCACGGCAGGACAGCATATCCACAACCCGGAGACGGGTCTCGTCGGAAAGCGCCTTGAAAATAGTGGCAAACTCTTTATAGCTTGGTTGGAAATCCATAATAAACCCCTTTTCTAAACATCTGATTCTTCATTACATTTTATAATTATATTTCATAGACTTAACGGCCCATGAGGCATGACGAATCGACACATTTAAATCTATTTTTGTCCATTTTATAACATCGTCCTGTTCTTGTCAATCCAGTTTTATCGATTCAGTGCAATTTATTTCCATTTCCCCTATTTTACCCATGAGAAAAGGCCTGCCAAAAGGCAGGCCCTTTCAGGTGGATTATGATGGTACCCCTTATTTTCTATTACATACCGGCCAGCATGAAGTAGCGGACTTCGATGTAGATGCTGGTGACGATAAGGGACATAATCATCAGCGGGAAGCACCATTTCATGAAGGTGCCGAAGGAAATGTTATGTCCTTCCTTCGCTGCAATAGCCACCATGATAACGTTCGGGGAAGCGCCGATCATGGTGCCGTTGCCGCCGAAGCAGGCGCCGGTGGCCAGAGCCCACCACATGTAGTCTGCATGGGGCAGGTTCATGAGGGCCTGCATATCCTTAATCAGAGGAATCATGGTTGCGGTGAAGGGGATGTTATCAATGAAGGCAGAAGCAACGCCGGAGAGCCAGAGAATCATGTAGGTAATGAGATGGTTATCCCCGTTGGCCAGAGCCACGCCCCAGGAAGCGATGGCTGTAATGACGCCGGCATTTTCCATGCCGCCTACCAGGATGAAGAGGCCCATAAAGAAGAACAGCGTATCCAGGTCCACTTCCTTCATGGCATCTTCCGGATTAATATGGCATGCCAGCATGGCAACCACGCCGCCGGTCATGGCGATGGTGGCAGACTGCAGACCGAAGCGGGAATGAAGGACGAAGCCTACGATGGTGAGGCCAAGGACGATGAGAGAACGCTTGAAAATCATCTTATCTTCCACAGCGGACATGACATCGATGGCATCAATCTGTTCCTGGGGAAGGTGTCCATGGGGCAGCTCTTTTCTGAAGATAAAGAGGATGCCGATGAGGGTTGCCACGATGGTGATGACAACCACCGGAGCCAGATTGATAAGGAAATCATTGAAATCCAGATGGGTGGCAGAACCGATCATAACGTTCGGCGGGTTGCCGATCATGAGAGCCGTACCGCCTACGTTGCACATGAGGATTTCCGAAACCAGTACCGGCACCGGGGAAATCTTCAGCATGCGGCAGAGGGAAATGGTCATGGGCGCAATCAGAAGGGCCGCGGTGACGGAATCGATGAGGGAAGCACCTACGGCTGTCACGCAGGACAGGAGCACCAGAAGCTCCCTCGGGGACCCCTTGGACCTTTTCATTGCCCACAAAGCAAGCACCCGGAAGAAACCGGATTTCTTCACTACGGAAATCAGAATCATCATGCCTGCCAGAAGACCAAGGGTGTTCCAGTCGATATATTTCCCAAAGGCTTCCGACTGAGTCACATACCCGGCATAAATCATCGCGCCGCCGCCGACCAATGCGCAGATGGTTCTCGGGAACTTTTCAGACATGATTCCCACATACGTGAGACAGAAGATGATGACGGCTAGGTAGAATTGAAATGTAGTCATGAAATACCTGAACTCCTCTCACTGCCCTGAAAAGGGTCGTAGATTTTCATTGGGAATGAGGGACCGCGTTCCTCCGGACCCTTCCTTTTCCGGAATTGCGGAATGTGAAATCACGACGTCCCCGATGAAGAAACACCACATCGCTTGATAGTTTTATTCTAACACAATGCATGGAAGAAATAAATAATACATAGCGAGGAAGATGAAAATTAATATATAAAATTTAGTTTATGATTATCATAAATCATTTTTATTACTTATATGTCTATGGATTTATGGAGCCGAAAAAATGGGGCTCTGCGGGGTTTTGGGAGAAGTTCAGCGCCCTTCGGGCGCAGAGTCCGCGGCTTCGCCGCAGGCTGCGCAGAAGGGCTGTGTAAAAAGGTTCTTAAGATGGGCCGGCCTGTCGGCCGGAAGGTTCAGAGGGTTTTGGCGGTGCCCTTACGGGCGCATTATAAAAAAGCGCCGACCGGGATTTATCAGCCAAAGAGGCACTAGGGAAGCACTCAGATTCTTCGCCCGACCGATGCAGAATGACTGTGAGGCGGTAAACGGATAGCGGATAGCGGATAGTGGTAAGCGATAAGCGATAAGCGGGCAGCGGTCCTTCGGGCCACGCAAAAAATCCTGCAGAGGGCTGTCTGCAGGATTTGATGACTGGCAGGGGTAGGTGGAGTCGGACCACCGATAACGGAGTCAAAGTCCGTTGCCTTACCGCTTGGCGATACCCCCATATCAAGGAGCCGGTGCCTATTTCACCCGGAATCCCTGTTTTTAGGTAAAAAAAAATGGGGCGAGTGGTGGGGCTCGAACCCACGCATAACGGAGCCACAATCCGCCGTGTTAGCCGCTTCACCACACCCGCCACATATGGAGTCATATGACAGGCGTCATATGACGTTGTTTATTGTACCATATCCATAGAAGTGAGTCAAGAAAATTATTTGGGCAGCTGCCGGGCAGTGCCCGGCGATTTCCTGTCCGGCATGGTGCCGCTGTGTCTCACCGCGACAGGAAACTTTTCGCGTATAGTTTCCTATCCGACATGGTGCCATTGCGTTTCATCTCAACAGGAAACTATTCGTAAATGGTTTCCTGTCCGGCATGGCTCCATTGCGTTTCATACCGACAGGAAACTTTTCGCGTATAGTTTCCTGCCCGACATGGCTCCATTGCGTTTCACCTCAATAGGAAACTATTCGCCTATAGTTTCCTGTCCGGCATGATACCATCGTGCTTCATCGCGGCAGGAAATTTTTTGCCTATAGTTTCCTATCCGGCATAGCTCCATTGCGTTTCATACCAACAGGAAACTTTTCGCGTATAGTTTCCTATCCGACATGGTTCCATTGCGTTTCATCTCAACAGGAAACTTTTCACAAATGGTTTCCTGTCCGACATGGTGCCGCTACGTTTCATCACGACAGGAAACTTTTCACAAATAGTTTCCTGTCCGGCATGCCACCATCGTGTTTCATCGCGGCAGGAAACTATTCGCGTATAGTTTCCTGCCCGACATGGCTCCATTGCGTTTCATACCGACAGGAAACTTTTTGCGATTGGTTTCCTGTCCGGCCTGGCTCCATTGCGTTTCATACCGGCAGGAAACTTCTCGCGAATAGTTTCCTGTCCGACATGGTGCCGCTACGTTTCATCACGACAGGAAACTATTCGACCGGAGATTTCTCGACTCCGCTTCGCTCCGCTCGAAATGACAGAACGGCATGTCACCATTGCGTTTCACCTCAATAGGAAACTTTTCGCCTATAGTTTCCTGCCCGACATGGCTCCATTGCGTTTCATCTCAGTAGGAAACCTTTCGCATATAGTTTCCTATCCGGTATGACTCCACTGTGTTTCATCGCGGCAGGAAACCTTTCGCATATCGTTTCCTGTCCGGCATGGTGCCATCGTGTTTCATCGCGACAGGAAACTTTTCACAAATAGTTTCCCATCCGGCATAGCGCCATTGCGTTTCATCTCCATAGGAAACTTTCCCCAATCCGTGTATAATAGTAAACAAACCACTGCGGCAGCGCATGGGTAATCTGAACATCGAGGTGTATGTGTATGGAAAAGAAAGCTTTCCGTGAAAGAACGATTAATGATTTTCTGGATGACCTGGGAAGCCGGTCTCCGGCCCCCGGCGGCGGTGCAGCTGCGGGACTTCTGGGTGCCCAGGCCTGCGCCCTGGCGGAGATGGTGTGCCATCTCACCGAGTCCAATAAGAACTACGCCCAGTTTCATGAAAAGGCAGGGGAGTATGCAGCGGTATTCAATATGGCCCGTTCCATTTTCCTGGATCTCATGGATGAAGATGCCGCCAATTTTCTGGAGCTCATGGAAACTCTCCGTTCCATCCGGAATCTTCCTCTGGAAGAGCGGCAGGAGAAGCAGCTGGAAGCCTTCAAGAAAGCCATTGCCGTTCCCCGGCAGATGGCCCAGACCATGAGCGAACTTCTTCCCAGCTTCACGAATCTTCTGCTGAAGGGAAATAAAAACGCCCTCAGCGATTCCATCATGGCTGCCCAGAGCGCCATCGCCTGCATCCAGGCTTCCATTATTAATGTAAAAATCAACATGAAATATATTGATGATGAATTCTATGAACATGAAATGAAGGACACCATCACCAGCTGGGAAAACGCAGTGTCCGCCATCGATGCGGTACTCACGTACCAGGTGGATTTGTAAGGGAGCCGCTTTCCGGCCCGGGTTCATGGACACGCCCTTTGGGCGTGAGGGTTCAAAGGGTTCAAAGGGTTCAAAGGGTTCAGAAGGTTCAAAGGGTGTGGTGGCGCCCTTCGGGCGCATTATAAAATGGCGAATGGCGCCTCCGGCGCCCACCCTGCCTCCACGGAGTGGGCTTTATAACTCCCTCTGAACCAGCCCGGAAGGCGGAGCCGATTCCGGGCTGAACCCAGGACGCCCAGGGCGACAGCCCGACGGCGACTTGAACCCGGGCACCGAAGGCGCCTGAACCCTCTTTCTTTCGGGAATACAGCCCATGGTCCACGGTAAGCGGACAGCGGGCAGCCCCACTGTCTCACTGTCTCACTGTCCCACTGTCCCACTGTCCCACTGTCCCACCAGCCCACCAGCCCACCAGCCCACCAGCCCACTAATACACTATCCCAAAGGAGGCCTATCATGAAAGAAGATCCTTCTTCCCAGTCATTAAGCAGGCAGCTCTTTGAAACCTATGTTGCCCTGGATAACTGGCATAAATTCCGCCTCCGTCTGTTTATAGAAGGCATATTCGTCGGCATTTTCGGCGGGCTCTGCATCAGCCTTTTCCGTTTCCTTCTGGGAGAGGCGGAGGCGCTTCGCATTTTTGTGTACAATGCCTTTCTCATTCCTTCTGCGGCGAAGGAAAATTTCGTTCCCCTTCTTCTGTGGGGAGCGGCCCTTGTGGTGACGGGATTTCTCCTGTACCGCATGTGTCTCTATGCCCCCATGGCGGGAGGCTCCGGCATTCCCCAGGTGAAAGGGGTTATTCTGGGGCTGTATAAAATGAAATGGTTCCGCATTCTCTGGGTGAAAATCATTGCCGGTGCCCTGGGCATCGGCGCCGGTCTTTCCCTGGGAAGGGAGGGGCCTTCCATCCAGATCGGCGCCGTGGCGGGCCAGGGGATTTCCCGTTTCCTGGGCCGCACCCGCATGGAAGAGCGCTACCTCATCACCAGCGGCGCCAGTGCAGGTTTGGCGGCCGCTTTCAATGCGCCCCTGGCGGGCATGATGTTTGCGCTGGAAGAACTGCACCGGAATTTCTCCGGTGCCGTGCTCCTGCCCACCATGACCAGCGCCATCACCGCCACCATTGTCACCCATTTCTTCTTCGGACGAAGTACCAGTTTCCATTTCATCAACCTGGTGCCCATGCCCGCAGAGCATCTGGGGCTGGTGGTGCTCATTGCCATTTCCGCCGGTTTTGCAGGCATTCTTTTCAACTACGGCCTTCTTCATACCGGCAGCTTTTATAATCTTCCCGTTTTCAAAAACCAGTATGTAAAAATCCTTTTTGCCCTCTTTTCCGCCTGCCTTCTGGGATTCTTCCTTCCCCAGGTGCTGGGCGGCGGCAACACCCTGGTGGACCAGCTGGCGGCGGGCCGTTTCAACAGTCTTTCCTTCCTGCTGCTCCTTCTTTTCGGGAAATATATTTTCACCCTCATCAGCTATGGCTGCGGCGTGCCCGGCGGTTTCTTCCTGCCCCTTCTCGTCATCGGCGCCCTTTTGGGGAGCGTGGAGGCCAATGTGCTGGTGTCCCTGGATTTCATCAATGAAATCTATACGCCCAATATCATCATCATCGGCATGGTATCCCTCTTTGCTGCCAGCGTCCGCTCCCCCATCACCGGCACCCTCCTCATCCTGGAAATGACCGGCGACTTCGGCCACCTCATGGCCCTGGCCCTGGGAAGTGCGGTGGCCTACATTACGGCGGAGCTCCTGAAGGGCCAGCCCATCTACGATGCCCTCCTCAAGAAATCCCTCTCCGCCAAGCCCGATAAGACCTGTGAGGAAGAGAGAAATATTGTGGAAGTGCCGGTGGGAAGCGGTTCCATTCTGGAGGGAAAGAAAATCCGGGACGTGCCCCGCATGAGGCAGACCATCATCATCGACCTCAAGCGTCACGGCCAGAGCTTGATTCCGGACCCGGACATCCGGCTCCAGGCAGAGGATTTCCTCTACATCCTCACCGCCAGCAAGAATGCGGAAACATTGAAAAGGCTTGGCGAGGAACAGGTACCGCCGGATTCTGTGAGGAAGAAATAATATCCATCAAAAAACGTGAAACCAGGATTTCCTGATTTCACGTTTTTATTATCTTCTGCCTCTCCGTCTCTGGATGGTCCGACCGGGGCTGCCTCTCCGGATGGCCCGGGAGGGTCTTACTTCTTCGCCCTGGGAAGCGGCGGCTTTGCTTCCGGTGCCCAGTTTACCGGTGCGGATGGCGGTTCTCTTGGCGATAAGGAACCAGCCTGCCAGTTTGTCAGCGGTCTTGCCTTCGCCGCTGCTTTTGGCGGAAGCATCTTCGGGATAGGCCTTCTTGTAGTATTCTACGGCGTTTCTGCTGTTCGTCTTGTCATCGGAGGCTACGCTCTTGAAATCAAGCAGGTTCTTCCCCAGAAAGAGGATGAGCAGCACCGGATAGGCCGCCAGGGGATACACATTCTGCACAATGGAAAGGGCGATGATGACCACGGCCACTGCCATAGCCGCCATGGCGGTGTATTTCTGCATGGACAGCATTTTCTTGAACTTGTCATCCATGGCAGAGAGCCAGATATTGCCGCCGGCTTTGAAATAGTGGATAAATTCCTTATCCCTGAAGCTCCGGTCCCCCTTGTGGTGTTCGATGATCTGGTCCACGATGCGGGCCACGTTCTTCTGCAGCCGTATCATCTGGTATCCGATGAGGAAACCGATGGACGTGATAATGACTGCAATGATGATGAAAGTTAAAGATTCCATAGAAACTCTCTCCTGTCAAACGATTTCAGATTTGCATTCCTTTATTATACTCGCCGCCGGAAACGATGAAAAGACAGGGCGGTAAAGAAATTTCATTTCCTTCACCGCCCTGTTCCCCACGACTCCTTTGTCTTATATTTCTTGAAATTTTTCAAACGGCAGCAGCCTGTCTGAAGTCTGATTGTCTGACAGGGCTGCATCGTTTCTTCCCGGGCCTGCGGATTACTTCAGCCACAGGTGCATGGCGGATTTCGCCGCCTCCTCCGGCGTAATATAGCCTTCCTGGGCCATGAGGGCCAGCACCATAGTCATGCGCTTCGCCCCTTCCTGGGGATGGCTGATGGGGTCGTAGGCAGAAGGCGCCTGGGGCAGCCCTGCCAGCATGGCGCACTGAGAAAGGTCCAGGTCCTTCGGCGCTTTTCCGAAATACACCCGGCTCGCTTCCCCTACACCGTAGGCACCATGGCCGAAATAAATGGTATTGAGATAGAGCTCCAGGATTTCCTCCTTGGAATAATTCCGTTCCAGCTGCACCGCCAGCGCCAGCTCCTCCAGCTTTCTCGTCATGGTCCGTTCATTGGAAAGGAAAATGTTCTTCACCGTCTGCTGGGCAATGGTGCTTCCCCCTTCCAGGGTCTCGCCGGCCATGGAATTGGTGATGAAAGCCCGGCCTACGCCGATGATGTCCACCGCCCCGTGGTCGTAGTACCGCCGGTCTTCGGTGGCAATGATACCCTTCTTCAGAAGGTCCGGTATCTTGTCATAGGGCACAAACTTCTCCCTGTGCACCCGAGATTCCAAAGCCTCTTTGAAATGGGCCACGTCGTCCCATTTCTCGCGGAGCGTACCGGACTCTGCCTTTTCCTTCACCACGGTTGAAGGGGATGCCTTCTCCGTCTTCTCCACGGTGCCCTGGGCCGTGGGGGAGGAGGACATGCCGGAAATCAGGGTGGACACAGTGTCCTTCACTTCCGCAATGATTCCCTTCTCCTCCTTTTCCGGCTTCACCGGCCGGGCAGCCACAGCGCCGCCATGGGAGGCCTTCGCCTGGCGGCTCAGGTCGTCGCCCTGGGACATGCCCCAGTATACAGCCACACCCAGTATGATTAGAAGAAATAGAAATTTTTTCATAGGATTCCTCTTGCATGGTAAAAATAGAATATGCCTATCTTTTTATTGTACCATATCTTATGAAATTGGAGACAGACGCAAAACGGCGCTAAGCTGTATTCCCGAAGGTTGACGCGCCTGCGGCGCGAGGGTTGATGGGACCGCCGGGCCTTTGGCCCTGGGCCCCAAGAGTTCTGTCCGGGATTGGCTGACGCCTTCCGGACAGGTTAAGTGCCTGACGGCACAGGGAGTTATATAGTACTGTGGAGGTCCTGCATAGGACCTCCAAGTCAGCCGAAGTTGGCCCATAGCCTGCCCATAAAAGGACCTACCTTTTAGTCGGCTGACCGTGTCGCTGGCGAGGTACGGCGCCTTTCGGCGCCAGTATAAATACTGCCATCAGTCCCGGCAGTGCCGTCCTACTGCATCACGAAAGGATACACGCGTCAATCTTCGGGAATACGGGTAAGCCCCGTATTGTTGTTCAATCGCCCGCTCCCATTTCCTGCAGGAATCTCCCGTTTATGCTATAATAACTATATAATATAAGGTATATAAAGGCAGTGGACCAATTCAGGAAGCACTGATGCAATGGCCCCTGTATTTTTTTGTCAAGGAGTGTTCTATGTCTGAAGAAATTCATGAAATCCAGGCCCGCCATGCAGAAGAGAATGGCAAGAGCGATTACGGCGCGAAGGATATACGAGTACTGGAAGGGCTGGAAGCGGTACGCCTCCGTCCGGGCATGTACATCGGTTCCACCTCCGCCCGGGGCCTGCACCATCTGGTGTATGAAGTCGTGGATAACAGTATCGATGAAGCGCTGGCAGGCTACTGCACTCACATCGAAGTCACCCTGAACGACGACGGCAGCTGCACCGTCACCGATAACGGCCGCGGCATCCCCACGGGCATGCATGAAACCGGCAAACCCGCCATGGAAGTGGTGCTCACCGTCCTTCACGCCGGCGGCAAATTCGGCGGCGACGGCTATCCCATTTCCGGCGGCCTCCACGGCGTCGGTATTTCCGTGGTGAATGCCCTGTCCGAATGGATGAAGGTCACCGTCCGTAGAGAAGGCCATTTCCATGAAATGAAACTTTCCCGGGGCGACGTGACGGAACATATGAGGACCTACGGCGAAACCGATGAAACCGGCACCTCCGTCACCTTCAAACCGGATATCCGGATTTTCAAGGAAGGCATCGACTTCGACTATGAAACCCTGAAAATCCGCATGCGGGAACTGGCTTTCCTGAACAAAGGACTCACCATCACCTTAACGGATAACCGGGACGGCGCCACCCATCAGGACGTTTTCCACTATGCCGGCGGCATCACTGAATTCGTCCAGTTCCTGAACGAAGGCAAGGATCTGGTGGACCCGGCGGTTATCGCCTTTGAAGGGGAAAAGGACAAGGTCATCGTAGACATTGCCATGCAGTACCAGACCGGGTACAGCGAAAACATGTACACCTTCGTCAACGACATTAATACCGTGGAAGGGGGCATGCACCTGGCCGGCTTCCGCGCCGCCCTCACCAGGGTGCTCAATGATTATGCTCGAAAGAACGGCATCCTGAAGCAGAACGAAGACAACCTCTCCGGCGACGACGTGAGAGAAGGCCTCACCTGCGTTATTTCCGTGAAGGTGCCGAACCCCCAGTTCGAAGGCCAGACGAAGACCAAACTGGGAAATCTGGAAGTCAAGAGCATTGTGGACAACATCGTTTCCGAAGGCCTGAAGACCTATCTGGAAGAACATCCCCAGGAAGCCCGGGCCATTGTGGAAAAAGGCATCACCGCCAGCCGGGCCAGGGAAGCCGCCAGGAGAGCCCGGGAACTCACCCGCCGCAAGAACGCCCTGGAAGTATCCAGCCTCCCCGGCAAACTGGCGGACTGCACGGAGAAAGACCCGAAATTTACGGAAATCTACATCGTCGAAGGGGACTCCGCCGGCGGCTCCGCCAAGTCCGGCCGTGACCGCCGCTACCAGGCCATCCTGCCTCTCCGCGGTAAAATCCTGAACGTAGAAAAAGCAAGACTGGACAGAGTCCTCAATTCCGACGCCATCCGCACCATGATTACCGCCTTCGGCACCGGCGTAGGCGAAGACTTCGACATCACCAAACTCCGCTACTACAAAATCATCATCATGACCGATGCCGATGTGGACGGTGCCCATATCCGCACCCTGCTCCTCACCTTCTTCTACCGCTACATGAAGCCCTTAATCACCGAAGGCCACGTATACATCGCCCAGCCGCCGCTCTACCAGATCCGTAAGGGACGGCAGAAATACTACACCTACGACGACGATGAACAGAACCGCATGCTTGATGAAATCGGCCGCGACGGCTGCGTCATCCAGCGCTACAAAGGCCTTGGCGAAATGGACCCCGAACAGCTTTGGGACACCACCATGAACCCGGAACAGCGGGTCATGCTGAAAGTGGAACTCACCGACGCCATCGAAGCAGACCGCCTCTTCACCATCCTCATGGGAGACAAGGTAGAACCCCGCCGCCGGTTCATCGAAGAACACGCCAAGGAAGTGACCAACCTGGATTTGTAAAGGCCGCCCTTTGGGCGCAAAGGGGCACGGCTTCGGCGTGAGGGTTGACGGTCCTTGCGGGCCGAAGGTTCTTCAGGTTCTTAAGTTTGACAGGCCCTAACGGTCAGTCGATTAAAAGGAAGGCCCTTTTATGGGCAGGCTATGGGCCAACTTCGACTGACTTGCACATTCTCTGCAGAATGTGCACAGGCCGAGGGTTGCGGTGGCGCCCCTTGGGCGCAATTTCTAATCAGCGTCGTATACTTTCCTTCCCGCCTCTCGCTGTCATCCTGAGCGCAGCGAAGGATCTTGGTACATGCCGCTGGTGACGCACTCTTGATAACTACCGGTCGGCGGGAATACCACAGATACGCACCGCCGGCAGCTCACGCCAAACGCCAGCCCACTCATAAATCCACAAAATAAAAAACTCTCCTACTGCCTGCAGGAGAGTTTTTTATGCATATAAGCCATCCCCATGGCCTTCCCGCCACCTGAGCGGAAGCGAACATAACCTTTCTACACAACCTTCAGCGCAGCCGCGCCCCATCTATCCTCTGTCGTCTATCTTCTATCTTCTATCTTCTATCGTCCTTCCGCTTCCCGCCGAACGGTATTTACCAGCCATTGAAACACTAACGGCATGCACCGAGATTCTTCGCTTCGCTCAGAATGACGACGTCCGGCGGATAGCGGTTGGCGGAGTAATCCGCTGTCATCTGTCGTCTGTCCGCTTTCCGCCGAACGGTATTTACCGGCCTTTGAGACACTAACGGCACATACCGAGATTCTTCGCTTCGCTCAGAATGACTGTGTCCGGCGGATAGCGGACAGCGGTTGGCGGAGCAATCTTCTATCTTCTAACTTCTTCCACCCACTGATCTATCATCTGCCAGCGGTGGCTTCCGGTCTGCCAGCCGAAGGAGAGTTCATAGCCTCCTTCTTCAAAGTGCAGGACACGAAGTTTCTCCCAGTCCTCCTTTGAAAGCAGGGCTCTTGCCAGATTTTCCGGGCAGAAATAGGCACCCCTTCCCAGAAGGCAGAGACGGAGCATGGTACCCATATTTTCCGACTCCACCGCCACATGGGGCGCAAAGCCGGCCCGCCGGAAAAGCTGCCTTGCCAGGGCACCGGCAATATCATTTTCACTGTTTAAGAGAAAAGGACAGTCCCCGAAGGGCAGGGAAAGGCCCTTTTTCCTTTCATCTCCCGCAAAAAGGGCTTTCTCCTCCTTTCCCCACAGCTTCTCCGCCAGCTCCTTGGCCATGAGGAGCACGATTTCCTCCCTCATCCAGGGCCGGTGGGAAATCCCCGGCATTTCCCCGGGAAGCCTTGCCATGGCCACGTCGATTTCATCCCGTTTCAACCGGTTCCATATATTTTCATTGGCCATTTCCAAAAGCCGTATGCGGCAGTGGGGATAGGACTTCTGGAAACGGTCAATCACCGGCGGCAGCATCACCTGTCCCCGGGACGGTGCAATGCCGATGCGGAGAGTCCCTTCGACCCGGCCGGACACATCGGAGAGCTCCCGCTTCAGGGCCCGCTCATTTCGGGAAAACAGGCGGGCATAACGGAGAAACACCTCGCCGCTGTCCGTCAGCGTAAGCGGCACATGGCGCACAAAAAGCTTCGTCCCCGTCTCCTTCTCCAAAGCAGCGATATGGGCAGACAGGGTCTGCTGGGTAATATGCAGCTTCTCCGCTGCCTTCGTGAAACTCCTCTCCTGTGCCAGCATGAGGAAATATTTCATGGATAAGAAATTCATGGCCCCTCCTGTTACTATATTTTATCTGTATTATATACAAGAAATAACAGTTTTCCAATGTAATTTGCAGTGGATATAATGGATATAAAGGGCCGCTCCGCGGCCCGGGTTCAGAGGGTTCAAAGGGTTCAGAAGGTTCAGAGGGTGATGGTATCGCCCTTACGGGCGATGAGTATGAAGTCAGCGTTACGGATTCACCTTTCTGTGTCATATGGTATGATAGGCATTCTGCAGATTGGCTCGCTGCGCTCGCCACCCCCCTATCCGGCTCCGCCGGACTTCCCCCTATGCAGGGGGCAGAATAAAACACCGCGAAACACTCTCTTCATAAGCGGCTCTACAGTAAGCACGGGTTATAGTGCCCCCGCTTGCGGGGGAAAAGTGGTGGCGCCAGCCACCAAAGGGGGATTGCATTTCCGACGCCCGCAGGGCGGTTGTAAAGGTTTTATACAAACTGGCGCCTTCTATCAATTAAAAGGCGCCCACCACCACCCTTTGAACCCTCTGAACCTTTTGAACCCGGGCGCCAAGAGGCGCCTGAACCTTCAAGCCCCAAAGGGGCTTGTCCATAAAAGAGGTGTTTTTCATGAAACAGAATCTTGCATTAATCAGCGGCCCCGCCGCCTTTTGTCTTTCCGCCTTTCTTCTCACCGGCACCTTCGAGCCCGCTGCTGCCCTGGCCCTCTCCTGCGCCTTGTGGATGGCGCTGTGGTGGATTTTCCGGCCCGTTTCCATCTACGTCACTGCCTTTATCCCCATCGTGGTGAACTCCATCTTTAACCTCATTCCCATGGCCCCTGTCATCAGCCAGTATTTCTCCGAAATCGCTGTACTCCTTCTGGGCAGCGACCTCATCTGCCTCACCTGGACCACCACGGGACTGGACAAACGGATTTCCGTGAAAGCCCTCTGTTCCATCGGTACCTCCATGAAGAGCCAGATTTTTGTGTGGTTCCTGGCCTCCACGGCCCTGTCCGTTTTCCTGCCCAATGTGGTGGTAGCCGCCATCTTCTGCCCCATTGCCGCCGCCATGCTCCACTTCGTGGGCGAGAAGGATATCAGCAAAAGCAAAACCGCCATCCCCATCCTCCTTGCCATCGGCTGGGGCAGCGGCATCGGCGGCTTCGGCTCCCCCATCGGCTCCTCCGCCAATTTGGTGGCCGTTTCCTATCTGGAAAAATTGACGGGCCACGAATTCATGTACTTCGACTGGGTCATCCGTTTCCTGCCCATTCTCATTCTTATTTTCCTTATGAACCTCCTTTTCCTTCTTCTCCTGCCCTGCCCCATGAAATCACTTCCCGGCACCAGGGACTACTTCCGCTCCATGTACGCCTCCTTCGGCCCCATGAAACGGGGCGAAATCATAGGCCTTACCCTCTTTACCGCTGCCACCGTGCTCGCCTTCCTCCGTCCCCTCTTTGCGCCTTACCTGCCGGCCATGAAACCGGCCTATGTATTCCTCTTCCTGGGCCTGCTCATGTTCTTCCTGAAAGATGAAAAAGGAGAACCCATGCTCACCTGGAAATACGCCGAAAGCCATGTCATGTGGGGCATGATTGCACTCTTCGCCAGCGGCCTGGCTCTGGGAAAACTGGTCATTGGAACAGGGGCCATCAAGGAACTTTCCCTCCTCATCGCCGGCCTCCATCTTTCCCCCGGCCTCCCTGTCATGGCCATGGCCTGCCTCTTTGCCTGCTTCATGTCGGAAATCTCCAGCAACACCGCCTCCGCCTCCATTTCCATCCCCGTGGTCATCGGCATGACCACATCCCTTAACCTGAACCCCATCCCATACATCCTGGGCACCATCGCCGCTGCCAACTGCGCCTACATCCTCCCCATTTCCACCAGAGCCATCCCCATAGGCTACGGCCTCTCCGCCTCCGCCCAGATACGATACGGCGTCATCCTCTCCCTCCTCACCGTCCTCCTCACCACTATCCTCTGCACCGCATTCATGAACTTTATGCCCCTGTTCAGTGAACTGTAAAATGGACTGCAGCAAAAAAGCCCGTCCCCACGAGGACAGGCTTTTTATTTATGAAATTCGATTTCCCCTCTCCAGACTAAGCAGGGCCTTCTTCATGGGAAGACCACCGCCGTAGCCGGTGAGGGAACCGTCGCTGCCAATCACCCGATGGCAGGGGACGATGATGAAAATGGGATTTGCGTTATTCGCCATGCCCACGGCGCGATAGGCCTTCGGATGGCCGATGGCTTCCGCCACCTCTTTGTAGCTCCTCACCTCCCCATAGGGAATGGCCCGAAGGGCTGCCCACACCTTTTCCTGGAAAGGTGTGCCATGGGTCCGCAGGGGAATGTCAAAGGTTTTCCGCTTCCCCTGGAAATATTCATCCAGCTCCCGGAACACAGCAAGCGCCAGCCCCTCCGGCGCCTCTCCCACTGCTTTCTTCTCCGCCATCTTCAGCGCCGTCACGGCGTCTTCTTCATAGGTAAGCTCCATATCTCCAAAGGGAGAATGATACACGGCAGTCTTCATGGCCCTCTTCCTTTCTTACATTTTTACACAGAGTATCATCAATTCTTTTGCTGAATCCAGTATACCATGGAAAAACAAAAGAAAGAGCCGTTGGCAATGGAATGATCTAACAAAAAGAAAGCCGCTTCACGGAAAAATGTGGAAAACCGGCATCATAATGCCCTAAAAAATGTGAAAATTCGGCAGTTTAAGCTGTAAAAAGCGTGCTCATTAATCTTTAATAAATATATTTCCATCCTATACAATAAGCAAAAGTAAAAGCCCTGTCATTGAATCGACAATGCAAGATGTAGTATAATTTTGCTCAAAAAGTTTTTAGTAAAATCTATATGACTAAAACGTCAAGCAGGAGATAAGTCCCTGTCCATAGGAAAGGTGGAAATGAAATAGCTTCACAAAATACATGGCTCCCCAAATCAGGAAGCGGTGCTGATTGATGAACAGCGGCAAATCAATAAAATTGAACTGAGTTTTAACAAAGTTTCATAATAAAATAAGGCAGAGACACCCCCTCCCCGTAAGTCAGCCCCTCTCCTGACCACCTCATATCCCCGATGTTCGAAGAAAGGTCTGTCCGTGATAGACGTATGAGTAATAACCGTATGCCCGGCAGCTTCTTCTAGCAGGGCACAATGGACAGAAGCAATTCCTCTATGCTGATATTCTTCATGAACAAACAGTCTGTTCAGATAACCGAACCGGTCCATATCTCCAAGCCCTACAATTACACCCTTTTCCACAGCTACTACCGTATGATGGACCAGAAAAGACGCATTCCACGCCTGCAGATCCACCGCTCCATCAGTCCAGCTGCTCCTCTGTGTAGTCTTTGGCATTCACACTGTGCACAGGCCGGAAAACAAAGCGGCCAGATGCCCGCAGTCCGATGGCCTGTAATTTCGTAATATCATATTCCTTTCGGGCCCATATCGAACGCCCCATCTCCCCTTCATGCTGAAAGCCTGCTCACTATTCGCTATCCCTATCTTATCATATCCCGGAGCGCCGGCCGCCCGCACACGAACTGGTTACGCGGGCGTCATGATGGAGAAAAGTGAACTTACAAGGAATTTTCCTATTCTAAAATTCTCATATTGCCTATGCTATAATAAATAAGTAAATATTGAAGAAATTATGGGTGGTTTTAACCATAATATCATTTATGCTTTTTTATCAAAAATTACTGGCTGTAATTTTTATATTTTTGCTGCCGACCATGCTGCTTTTTACCATATTCAGTTAAGTCTGAAGGGAAAAATTGCTATACAGTATATCAAAAGTTAAGTGAGGAGTTGCTTTGTTATGGGAAATGCTATTTCGGGAAAAGAATATCCCCTTGCAAAGATTTTTGGAGAAGATTTTGAGTATCATATTCCTGCATATCAAAGGCCTTATGCATGGACGCAAACAGAAGCCACGGACCTGTTTGATGATTTATATGATTTTTACCAAAAAGAAAAACAAGATAGCTATTTTTTGGGAAGCATTGTACTTATTAAAGATGAGAGTAAGCCTTATGCCGATGTAATTGACGGGCAGCAGCGACTCACTACATTATCTATTCTTTTTTCTGTGATGGCTGATTGTTTTACAGATATAGAATCAAAGGAGGACTGTAAAAGGCTTTTACAAGAAAAAGGAAATAAGTTGACGGGCATAAAAGCGAAACCGCGACTTTTTCTGCGAGATAAGGATCAGCCTTTTTTTGAGAAATATATTCAGAACGTTAACCTTCCGGAACTACTGGAGCAAGATGCCGCGACATTAGAGGATGAGGCCCAGAAGCACATCCAGGAAAATTGCAGAATACTCAGGGAAAGGTTTAACGAATCTTTTTCAACAGACAAAGAGTTGCAGAAATTCAGCCAATTTCTTTTAACTCGTTGTTTCTTGATTGCAGTTTCTACGGAAAACCAGGAATCGGCATTTCGGATTTTTTCCGTAATGAATAGCAGAGGACTGGATCTGCTTCCTTCGGATATTATTAAGTCAGAAACCATTGGAAAGATAGATACGAATCTTCAAAAAGAATATACAAACAGATGGGAAAAAATCGAGATAGAAACCACGCGGGATGGCTTTAACGAAGTATTTACCCATACAAGAACTATATTCGCCAAGGAGCGGCCAAAGAAAAATCTGCTGGAAGAATTCCGAGAATCAGTATTGAGCCATACCACGCCTCAAAGTTTGATTGATGAGTATCTAGAACCCTATGCAAATGCCTATATTCAATTGAAAAATTGTGCTTATCTATCCACCAAGCATGCTGAAGAAATTAATGATCTTTTGGTTTGGCTGAATAAAACCAACAATTATGATTGGATGCCGCCAGCCATTAAATTCTTGGCAGAACACAGTAATGATTCCGCTTATGTGCTTTGGTTTATGCAGAAATTGGAACGGTTAGCTTCCTACCTGCTGGTAACAGCTAGAGATGTGAATCAGCGCATGGATAGATACAAATGGATTCTAGTGGAAATGGAAAGTCAGCCTAACACTACTTTAACCCATCCTTTGAAGAATGTGGATTTAACAGAATGGGAGAAAAAACAGTTTAGGGATGCGCTGCGGGGAGAAATCTATATGATGCCTTCGCAACGGAGGAATTATATCATTCAGAGATTGGATTCTTTTTACAGTGATGGCGGTGCTTCTTACAATGAAAAACTATTTACTATTGAGCATGTTCTTCCTCAAAACCCGAATCCTAACAGTGAATGGGCCAAAAGTTGGTCAAAAGAACAGCAGGCAAAGTGGTTAAATCGACTAGCGAATCTAGTACCTTTGACCCGGCAACGGAATTCAGCTGCGCAAAATTATGATTTCCAGACAAAAAAAGAAAAGTATTTCCAATCCAAGAAGGGAACCAGTTCCTATAAACTGACTACTCAGGTGCTTTCCTACCAGGAATGGACACCAGAAATTGTAGAAAATCGGCAAGAACAATTATTGAATAAGCTTGTGGAAAAATGGAATCTTCAGGAAAATTCTCATGGGATAGAAAGTCCTGATTTCATGATTGCCGGTCGTGGGGGAAATGCAGTAGGCACCCCCAAAGATGATGGAACATTTGTTGTGAAAAAAGGGAGCCGAATTGCAGACAGCAGTACGGCGGGACTCCAGAAAAGCTATGCAGAAATGCGAGCAACGCTTTCCAAAGGTGGCGTAATACAGAGAAATATTTTCCAGAAAGATTATCTCTTCGACAGCCCAACATCAGCAGCCGCCGTTGTTTTGGGACGTTCAGCTAATGGCAGGAGAGAATGGACAAAGATAGATGGTCGATCCATCAGCAAAGCCGCACAGTAAGAAATAAGGTATAAGATTGAGTATGGATACAAGAAGTTTACTATGTCTCCTGTAAATGAAATCGTCAAACTTTCAAGAGAAGGACGGCAACAGGAATGGCCCATTCACTGCCACTTTTACTACTTGAAAGACCAAAGCTATGACCAGTTTCGCCTTTTCTACATAAATATATGAATTCAAAAAGCCAGATTAAATTGGCATAATTTGGCATAGAAGGGAGTTTCATGTCCATGATCCACATCCTTTTTATCTGCCACGGCAATATCTGCCGCTCTCCCATGGCGGAAATGGTAATGAAAGAGATGGTGCGACAGAAAGGACTGGAGGGGAAATTTGAAATTTCTTCCATGGCCGCCACCACCGAGGAAATCGGGCAGGACATGTACCCGCCCGCCAAGAGGGCCCTTACCGCCCACCGCATTCCCTATACAAAAAGAAAGGCCGCCCTTATCACCATGAAGGACTATGACTGGGCGGACTACATCATCGCCATGGACGAAGAAAATATCCATGACCTCTCCCGCCTCACCCACAGCGATCCGGATAAAAAAGTCTCCCGCCTCCTTTACTGGGCAGGAGAAAAGCGGGACGTGGCGGACCCCTGGTTCACCGATGACTACGAAAAGACCTATGAGGACATCGTGAAGGGCTGCCGGGCGGTGCTGGAGAGACTTTCGTAAAAAATGGATAACTTCAAGAAAAAAGGCATTGAAAAATGGATATCACTTTTCAAAGGTATTTAAAACGAAACCGGACGTATGTAGAACCACTGAACTAACGACAGATGCTGGAGAAAGTCCATCTGATACAGTCCGGAGCGTGTGAGGCAGGACACCGTATATACAGCTATCGCATGAAACATCAGGGACGGTGCTGGAGCCAGGAAGGGACGAAAACCATGGTACCTGCGTAACAAACACCAATTGAAAAACATATAATCAGTTTATAATATAGATACAAGATATGTAATATGAAATACGTAGTGGCAGCGTATATCCTATGGCTTGCAATCCATATTGCAATAGGCAAGCCTGAGACGAGCAAAAATCAAGGGGGGCAGCTTCATTCCTGAAGGGATTTATGCTACAGTTTGTGAATATTAAGATTTACATGTTTGGCATAACGGCCTTAAGGAAGCACTGATTAATTCGCAGAATCGAATTTCATATGTATTTTTATCCAATGCTACGTCATAAGTCTCCTTAAATAGCTCGCTATTCGCGTCGACTGATTCCTTGCATTGAATAAAAATACAAGAATGAAATCTGATAACGATTTAATCAGCGCTTCCTTAACTGGCTACATTACACCATATAGCACAGCGCTGATGGTGTTGCTGGGTTTTGAGTTGATTATTGCAACCACAGGGACGATTGCTACATCAACATGGATTGGTCTGGGGTTGTTGATACAGAAGTTCTATTTGAAACACTTCAGGATCATCAATATCGTTCTTGCTCTGACATTGCTTGAATGCATTTGGAGTATGTTAAGAGCATAGAGCTTATTGCTGTCATCACAGGAGACTGGTATGTAACTTCAGCATACCCTATATCCGGCTTCTACAAGTACTTCCAAGGACCGGTCAAAATTTTTCTTTTGTTCCATGGGAAACTTCTTTACATTCTCAACTGTAATATTTTAATTAATAATTATATACCGGCTTCATATACCGGCTTCAAATGATTATAATCATATTTCATCCATGAATGAAGGGGAGACTTTTATGATTGAACGGCCTACCACGAAGCAGTTATTGGCTGCTTCCCTCATTGAACTTGCTGGGAAGAAATCCGTTGACAAGATTTCGGTCAAAGAAATTGTCACCAACTGCGGCATGACAACGACAACCTTTTATAATCATTTTGCGGATAAATATGTACTATTGGCTTCTATCTATAACAAAGAAATTGAGCCCGCTTTCAGCCAACTCGGCAATAAAATCAGCTGGCGTGATGCGTTGCGCATATTCTGCACTACCCTTTCGGATAAACAGTCATTTTTCCTAAATGCGTTGAAAAACACATCAGGGCAGACCTCTTTCCGCTATGCGACCAATAACTACGCTATTGATTTACTGCGTGAGCGCCTGCGTATTTTAGGTAAAGAAGATGAACTTCCCATAGAAATTGATTTTTTGGCTAAGTACTATATGCGTTCTATCTCTGAGATGATTCAGGACTGGTTTATTGGTGGGCAAAAAATTCCTCTCGATAATTTTATCGAACTACTTGTCCTCGCCATGCCAGAACCATTAAAGAAGCGTCTGCTTTAAGGAAGCACTGATTAATTCGCAGAATCGAATTTCATATGTATTTTTATCCAATGCTACGTCATAAGTCTCCTTAAATAGCTCGCTATTCGCGTCGACTTATTCCTTGCATTGAATAAAAATACAAGAATGAAATCCGATAACGATTTAATCAGCGCTTCCTTAATGGCAGGTTGGCATTCTGCACAAAACGACAAGTTCGTTTAGAAACACACGATTTTCTAAAGGGATTCCGCCTTCCTTTCGTGCTATAATAAGTCCATTAAAAAAACAAGAAACATGTATAAAAATTGTGCAAAAAAAAAAGAGAATTTACTATGAGTATTTACGGAATGACGAAAGACACGAAATTGGCACCAATGATGAAGATGATGGCGCAGGGCGAAGCCAAGGGCGTCATGATGTACTATGCACTGGCACGTATTGCCAGCGAGCAGGGCATGAATCAGGAAATCGTTAATACGTTTATCGAAGCCGGCAATCAGGAAGCCAAGCATGCTGGTTTTTACGCGGCCATAAACGGCGACTATCCGCAGGATTTCTGGACGCTTGTCTACGGCCTTGCCAAAGCAGAAGCAAAAGGTGAAGGTTCAGTACAGGCTCTGGCAGATAAGGTACGCGGCGCAGGATTCGAAGCTGCGGCTGATGCCATGGAAGCCTTTGCCAAAGAAGAAGGTCATCACGGTGTTATCCTTGGGAGAATCCTTTCCAAATACGGTCCGAAGATTGATGTGGAAGGCAAGGTCCGCTATATTTGTGCGGTCTGCGGTTACGAGCACATTGGCGATATCAACGACGAGCCGGATGATTATGTATGCCCGATCTGCGGACAACCAAAGACAGTCTTCAAGAAAGCATAAGTTTAGAAGGCACGCGTAAGAAGTTGAAAAAAACAAGAAACCTACCCAGGAGGATTATCCATATGTCTGTTTTTCCAGAAATCATCCGCCATGTTCCACAACGTGACTATGGTATAGAAGGGCTGACGGTTCGCGTGGACCATACGTCTACAGGCACGGTCTACTTCGTCAGTGCGGAAAAAGAAGTCCATTTCCCAGAGCATGCCCATGCGGAACAGTGGACAATTGTTGTCAGCGGTAAATGCCTGTTGACAATGGATGGCGAAACCAGGACGTATCAGCAGGGCGATACATACGTCATCCCAGGCAATAAGAAACATCAAATCACACTTTGCGCTGGCTATGCGGAAGTCGATTACGTCGACGATCCGTGTGACGGCGAAGCATAATCTATTTTTGCGCGGCCTGCGGTTATGAGTACATTGGCGATATCAACAAAAAATCATAGAGGAGGAGAGCTTCCTATGAAAAAGATACTGATACTGAATGGTGGCCCCCGGAAGAACAACAACACTGCAAAACTCCTGGCATCTGCCAGGGAAGGTGCTGTTTCTGCCGGAGCCAGCGTCGGGACTATTGACTTATATAATCTGAACTTTACCGACTGTCGCAGCTGCCTGGCATGTAAGAATAAAAAGATGGCCGTGCCTTGGAAATGCTATTGGAGGGACGGCTTGACGGAAACGCTGCAGAAAGTCTACGAAGCCGATGCCATCATCATCGGTTCGCCCATTTTCTTCGGGGAGCCGACGGGCGTGGTCCGTTCCTTTATGGTACGCTCGACTTTTCCGGCACTATCCTATGATGATTATGAGAGCACGTTTACGGGAAAAATCGATGTCGGTATTATTCTTACGATGAATGCAGACCAGGACTACTACGATGAACACTACAAACCGCGCATGGAAGAATACTTCTGGCCGTTCCATTTCCTGAACGGGAAAATGGAAATACTGGCTTCCTGCGATACGCTGCAGGTACCGGATTACAGCCGATACCGTATGGCATCGTGGGATGAAACGAAAAAGAAAGCGCATCACGCCGAGCAATTCCCGAAAGACCTGCAGGCGGCCTTTGATCTTGGAAAGAGACTGGCCAGCCAGCAGTAACTGTTTTGTTGTGAAAGGATAAACTTTTATGAATACGAAAGATTTCCAGCCAGAGATTTTCAAACTCTTTGATGACCAGTGGGGCATCCTGACCGCCGGCGATAAAGACGCCTTCAATTCGATGACGATTAGCTGGGGTATGCTGGGAACACTCTGGTGTATGCCTCACAGGGGGAAGAATGTCTGCGCAGTATTTGTCAATCCGGCGCGTTATACGTATGGTTTCATGGAAAAGAGCGACTACTACACTGTCTCGTTCTTTGACAACAAGAAGTATCAGAAAGCTCTCGGTATCATGGGAAGCAAATCCGGCCGGGATATGGATAAAGCAAAGGCCAGCGGTCTCACCCCAAAATATCTGGAGCATGGCGTGACCTACGAAGAAGCAGAGATTACTTTTGTCGTCCGGAAAATCTACCGCCATGAGCTTCAGCTGGGGCAAATGCCAGCGGATGTCATCGAGGGATTCTATACCAAAGGCCGTGTGCCGCACACGATGTATATCGGAGAAATCATCGAGACCATCCGGTAAATCCCGGCTATCAACCCTATAAGCTTCACATAATCATAATCTCCCTTTTCTGTTATAATTATAGGGGAAATTTCACCTACAAAAATTACGGTGTAGGAATCATAGTCTTTTACGGCTTTGAGAGAAGTTAAATGATCTTGATCAGGATACTTTTCATCTGCCACGGCAATATCTGCCGCTCTCCCATGGCGGAAATGGTAATGAAGGAGATGGTGCGGCAGAAAGGGATGGAAGCGAAATTTGAAATTTCCTCCATGGCCGCCACCACTGAGGAAATGGGCCATGACATATACCCGCCGGCAAAAAGAGCCCTGGATGCCCACCACATTCCCTATACTAAAAGAAAAGCCTCCCTCATTACAGAGAGAGACTACAGATGGGCGGACTACATCATTGCCATGGACGAGGAAAATATCCATGACCTTTCCCGCCTTACCCACGGGGATCCGGAGAAAAAAATCTCCCGCCTTCTTGACTGGGCGGGAGAAGCAAGGGATGTGGCGGACCCCTGGTTCACCGATGACTACGAAAAGACCTATGCGGACATTGTGAAGGGCTGCCGGGCGGTGCTGGAGAAGCTTTCTTAAAAATTTGATAACTTCAAGAAAAGAGGCATTGAAAAATGGATATCACTTTTCAATGCCTCTTTTGTGTGCCACGAAAAAACTCCTGATTCGTCCCATGCTGATGCGCGGCAGGGTTCAGGCGTTCTGTTTCAGTGAATCGGCCACGGGCCGCGCTGATTCATGGGCTGTCTGATTTCATTCTTGAATTTATACGCAATACGAGGAATGGGATTCCGCGAATAGCGATCTATTTAAGGAATTCCATGACGAAGTAGTGCGTATAAATTCTTATGAAATCAGACTCTGCCAATGAATCAGTGCGGCCCGCAGGCAGCCGCCTAAGCGGAATATCTGTGTCGTCAAGGAAGAACTGGTATAGCCATAGTTGCCACCAGGATGGTGGGGGAGCACTGCTTAAATCGCAGAATTGAATTTCATAAGTGTTTTGCTTAATACTTCGTCATCAGTCTCCTTAAATAGTTTACTATTCGCGTCGACTGATTCCTTGTATTGAGCAAAAACACAAGAATGAAATTCAATAACGATTCAAGCAGCGCTCCCCCTCGCAGGTTTTTCTTCAGGAGTTCTTTGTGAAGTTTTGATGCGTCGGAGAGTTCTGATTCATATGAGGAAGTTCTTCCCGCCCTCCGCCTATCCCTTGGTAAGGTGTGTGCACGTAACAGGCAGGGAAGCGGGCGTCCCTTCCGGGCCCTTCAGTTCTCTCTGTCTATATAATCTCTTTAAAATAAAAAAGTTCTCATGGAAAACAGTGTTTCCTGATGACCGGTCGTTAGCGGCGCCAGTTCCTTTTCTCCACAAGCCGGGATTCTTCGCCATCCCTCAGAATGACGACCTCGAAGGAAGGCTCCCCGGTGTCTGTCATCTCCTCTGACTGTCTGATTATATCCTGCTCATCTTTCATGTTACAAGCCTGTACTTTCGTACAGGTTTTTTGCTGTCCATTTTTAGTAAAATAAAAGTAAGGCCGGGATCCTTGCGGAATACCCAGAAAACAGGAAAGATGCGTTTTCTATGAAACAGAATCATTCCGCCTTGACAAAGAAGGTCCTGCCCCTGCTTCTCTGTACCGCCATCCTGTCAGCAGGGCCGGAACTTTCAGCAGAAGCGGCGCAAACGCAGGGGGGATACTGTCACGATCAAGAAATTCTGAGCCCCAGCCCATGGGAAATCTGCATTCTCAGCAGGATCGTGCCGGTGCATACGTCGGGCTGCGGCGGCATAATCAGTAAAGAGATTCCCAGAAGCAGGAGGTGTCTGATAATGAAAGAGCATGGCAAAATCAAATGGATGAGGCTTATCAGGTGTTTCTTTTTAGGGATCCTGCTGGTCCTGACGATGACTCCGGCGGCCCTGGGGGCCCAGAAAACAGTGCTGGTCCACAATGTAGACGAAATGATGGAATCACTGGCGGACAATACGGAAATCGTTCTGGCACCGGGCGAATACAATCTGTCAAACTGGGAGAAGAAAGAATTTTCAGAGCGGCTGCTTCGCTGCTACGGCTACTATGATTCGGCCCCTGCCGGTCTGTATCTGGGCGATGGTTACACACTGGACATTGCGGGGTTCAAGGATCTCACCATCCGGGGATTGGATACGGAGACCATTACAGCAGAAATTGTTACAGAATTCCCCTATACGCCGGTACTGAAATTCATCAACTGCCGAAACCTGAAACTGTCGCACCTCCGGATAGGCCATAAACTCAAAAAAGGATTCTGTGCCGGCGCCGTGCTGAAACTGGATAGCGTCACTCATATGACCATGGATCATATGGACCTGTACGGATGCGGAACCTATGGGTATGAAGCCCGGTTCTGCAGCAGCATTCTCCTCAGGGACAGTGTAATCCGGGAATGCAGCTACGGTTTGGTGTCCGCCGCAGACTGCCAGAACCTGAAATTCCTGCGGACCACCTTCAAAGATATGGAAACGGATCTTCCCCTCTTTGCTCTGATCCGCTCCCGGCTGGAGTTGACCGACTGCACCTTCCGGGATGTACGGGGAATCATCGACAGCCTCACCATGACCGGCGGCCATATCAGTGAATCCTGAAAAGACCTTCCGGTGCATCAAAACTTTTAAAACCTGCTGGCAGGTAAAAAACAGCCTGATGATGTAAGCGGGTCCCTGAAGACCATCATTTACATCATCAGGCTTTTCGGGCGGGCAGGGCCGGAAGGCGAAATACAGGGAAACAGCGGGTCTTCAGACAGTGGAGCAGCTGCATGAATGAGTGCGGATCCCGCTACCGTCCCAGCAGGGCGATCATCAGTGTCACCGCCCCGTCTACCAGAAGGGGAACGGCTCCGGTAATGTAGGCGGTGTTATCATCCATGCGGTAGTACATCATGTAGGCTGTAAGGGCGATGAGAGAAGCAGCAGCCACGGCGGCCCCGGTAAGACCATAGGCAGTGCCGGCAAGGCCGCCTGCTTCATGGAGCACTCCCAGTGCCATGATTTCCATGAGGGCCCAGAGGACCATGAGGATGAGTTCTGTGGTGGGCTTTCGTCCGAAGAGTTTCACGGAGCCCGTGAGAAGGATGAAGTAGACCAGAAGGGCCATGATGAAAAGCATGCCGCTTCCCGGCCAGGAGGCAGGCAGCGAAAGGCCGTGGATGCCGTGGACAGTCAAGGCGGTACCGGAAAGGCCAAAGGCTGCCAGGAGGAAGAAGAGGAGGGCGGCGAGGGCGCCTCCGCTTCTGGCGGAATCGGGCTTAAAGGCCGTAAGCCACCAGCCTGTGTAGAACAGGGCGCCGACGCTTAGAAGGAGCTGTCCCGTAATGATTTCTTTATATGCTGTAAGTCCGAACATGGTATCCCTTCTTTATGAAATCAAATTCCCCTTCTATTGTAGTCCTTTTTATGGAAAATGGCGCAAAAAAGGCATTGAAGAAATGACTGCCCATTTCTTCAATGCCCTTTTTGCGATGATTCTTTTAACGATAAGCTGCCTGCCGCTGTGTCATCTCGAGCGGAAGTCCGTGCCGATCATATAACCAATAGGCCCATGTGCTGTTATGGCTCAGAGTCGAGAGATCTCCGGCGCCAATGCGGCTTGTACCATTCCTTTTGCAATAGCAGCCGTTTCCCGAATTGATTGATGGAAGGTCAATCATTCATTATTGCTTCACTGCCTTTTCGCTTCGTCAAAAATGGTCTGGAAGGGCACATGCTTTTCTTCCGCCAGTTTCTTCACCGATTCATATTCCGGGTAGCGCCTTTTTTCGCTGCCCAGGGTGACTTCCTTCACCTTTACCGGACCAAAGGAGGTGTCCACCTCCTTTTCCTCCCGATGGAGGATGGAACGCATGAGGGAGGAGAATTCACGAATGCCGATGGTGGTGGTTTCACGGAAGATGATTTCTTCCATTTCCTTTTTCTTCTCTTCTTTGCAGATCACCGTGAGTTCAAAGGCGGGACGGTTCTTTTTCATGTAGACGGGGCTGAAATGGACGTCCAGGGCGCCGGCGTCCATGAGTTTTTTCATGGTGTAGCCCAGCACTTCGCCGGAAGTGTCATCGATATCGCTTTCCAGTTTCACCACCTCGTCCTTTTCCCAGTCTCCGCCGCCGTCGTCGATGAGAATGGCCCGAAGGATGTTGGTTCTTTCCTTATAATCCCGCTTTCCTGCGCCAAGGCCGGTCTTCAGGATGGTGAAAGAGGCAGGCAGGCTGTGGGACGTAGCAAGGGCCGCTGCAATGGCAGCGCCGGTGGGAGTGACGTATTCCCCTTTGGCGTCCATGATTTCCAGGGGCATGTGATAGGCGGTGACAATGTTCAGCGTGGCCGGAACCGGCACGGGAAGCACTCCGTGCTGGCAGCGGACGGTGCCGGTTCCTTCGGAGAGTTTCGGCACGATGACGCTTGTGATGCCCAGGCTGTCGAAGCAGACGGCGGCAGAAATGATGTCCACAATGGAATCGATGGCCCCCACTTCATGGAAATGGACTTCCTCTATGGGAAGGTTGTGGGCCTTGGATTCCGCCTCCGCCACGATGCGGAAAATCTTCTTCGCCAGGGCCCTGGCGGATTCGGTCATGTCCGTGCCGTCAATGACTGCTTCCACGTCCTTCAGATGGCGGTGCTCATGATGATGGCCTTCCCCGTGGTGATGATGGTGTCCTTCCTCATGATGATGTTCCTCTTCATGACAGTGGCAGTGGTGCTCCTCTCCATGGTCATCCTCATGGCAGTGGCAGTGATGTTCTTCTTCATGATGCTCATGGTCATCTCCATGGCAATGGCAGTGATGCCCTTCTCCATGGTCATGTTCCTCTTCGTGGCAGTGGCAGTGATGTTCCTCATGAACCTCTTCCCTTACCTCCGGCAGAGGCCCGTAAAGATAGGCCATGTCATGGTCATGGTTTTCATGGTCCCTGTCCAAAATGACGTTGAAATCGCAGCAGTCAATGCCTGCCTTCTGTACCCGTCCGATTTCCGCAGTAAACCCTTTGGCGGGGATGGAGGAAATAGCCCGGTCCAGGGCCTTCCTGTCGGCGCCCAAATCCAGCAGGGCTGCCACGAACATATCTCCCGCAATGCCGGAGGATGCTTCCAAGTATAATGATTTTCCCATTTAAATCTTTCCCCTTTCAGCAAGCCGATTAATCTGGGTGGCCACGTAGCCCGCGCCAAACCCGTTATCTATATTCACCGTCACTATGCCGTTGGCACAGGAGTTAATCATGGTGAGAAGGGCAGAGAGGCCGTGAAAGCTGGCGCCGTATCCCACGGACGTGGGCACTGCAATCACCGGATTTCTCACCAGCCCGCCGATGACGGAGGCCAGGGCCCCTTCCATACCGGCCACCGCAATGACGCAGCTTGCCTTCCGTATCCGGTCTTCCTGGGACAGGAGGCGATGGATGCCGCTCACCCCTACGTCATAAATCCGCTCCACGTGGCTGCCGAAGTACTCCGCCGTCTGGGCTGCTTCCTCGGCCACCGAAATATCGGCGGTGCCGCCGGTGCAGACCGCAATGCAGCCCATATGCTCCTTTTCCTTCTCCGATTTCAGGATATGGGAAATGGGATCGTAGGTAATGGACGGAACCGCTTCCTTCACCAGCTCATACTGGTGATGGGAAGCCCTGGTACCGAAGACTTCGCCGTCGGTGTCGTAGAGCTTTTTGAAAATCTTCCCGATAAAGGCGTCGGACTTTCCCTGGCAGTACACCACCTCCGCAAAGCCGGACCTTTCCTTCCGGTCCGTGTCCAGTTTGGCAAATCCCATTTCTTCATAGGGCCTATCCGCCGGATTCTCCCGAAGAAGTTTCTCCGCCTCTTCGATATCCATGGCGCCATCGGCGACTTTCTGCAGTACATTCTTTATATCCATAGTGCAATCCTTTGTGTTTGGAATGATTAGTAGGCTGGTGAGCTAGTGGGCTGGTGAACTAGTGGACTAGTAAGCTGGTGGGATGGTGGGCTAGTGAGCCGATGGGCTGGTAAAGACCGCTATCAGCTGTCCTCCTGCCTTCCCGCTGACCGGTATTCTTTAGTGAGCTAGTGAGCTAGTGGACTAGTTGGAGACAATGTCATCGCTTACCGAGATTCTTCGCCTGCGGCTCAGAATGACGGTGGGGCGGGAAGCCAGGCGCGTAACACTGTCTACAAAACTCATCGCCCGACAGGGCGATACCACCACCCTTTGAACCCTCTGCACCCTCTGAACCTTCTGAACCTGGAGCCGCGAAGCGGCTCCTTACGCGTCCTCCGGACGCGGCAGCACTTCATCCATGCTTCCCATGCGGTAGCCCTGTAAATCCATGGTTACGTAGGCAAAGCCCAGGGCCTTGAAGGTGCGGGTCACTTCGTCATGGAGGCGGAAGAGTTTCCACAAATCCTCCGGCAGCACTTCGATGCGGGCCATGTTTCCTTCATGGAGCCTTACCCGGAACTGCTTGAAACCTTTATCAAAGAGGAAATCCTCTGCCCTTTCCACCATGGCAAGTTTCTCCTCCGTAATGGTTTCCCCATAGGGGAAGCGGGTGGCCATGCAGGCGAAGGAGGGCTTGCTCCAGGTAGGAAGGCCCGCTTCTTTGGACAGGGCCCGGATGTCGGCCTTGTAGAGGCCGGCGTGGCGGAGGGGACTCTTGATGCCAAGTTCTGAAAGGGCTTTGAGACCGGGGCGGTACTGGGAGGCATCGTTCAGGTTGGTGCCGTCGATGACATGGGCAAAGCCTTCTTTTTCCGCAATTTTCTTGAGGGAGCTGAAAAGGAAATGTTTGCACAGGTAGCAGCGGTTGGCGGGATTTTCAGCAAATCCTTCGATTTTGAACTGGTCCATTTTCACCACTTCCTGCCGGATGCCTTCCTTTTGGCAGTATTCGATGGCATCGGCCACCTCCCTTTCCGGCACGGAGGCCAGGTTCATGGTCACCGCCATGGCCCGGTCCCCCAGCACCTTCCTGGCTTCATGCATGAGGTAGGTGGAATCCACGCCGCCGGAAAAGGCCAGCACCACGCTGCCCAGCTGTTTCAGGTATTCTTCCAGATGATTCTGTTTCTTCTGCAATTCTTCTGTTACCATAGGTATCTCCATTCTTTATATGCCTGCCCTGACTTCAGGCGCAGGCCGGAAGGATGGATGGGCAGGGAACAGGGCCTTCGGCGGCCCATGAATCAGTCATATTTTTATTATATCATTAATGAGAACAGGAAGAACATGCAAAAGGCCGGGCCGGTGCACGGAATCATTGGCACAGGGCATGAAGTTTCCGGGTTCATCTTTTCAGGTCTCATTAAGGAAGCACTGATTAATTCATAGAGTCTGCTTTTATAAGAATTTTTATGCACTGCTTCGTCATGGGACTCCTTAAATAGCTCCGCTATTCCCTTTCCCATTCCTTGCATTGCATAAAAATTCTAGAATAAAAGCAGACAACGATTTAATCAGCGCTTACTTAAGGCGGTGCTTTCTGTTTCCCTATTTTCCCCTTTATGATATAATTTATTTGAGAAATATTATCATAAAAGGAGGACCACCATGGGTACCCTGTTCACCATACTGATTACCGCAGCCATTGCCGGCTGGTTCTGCTACTGCATTTACCGCATGTGGCGGGGCGCCAGCGGCAGGGACTGCGCCAGCTGCGCCCTGGGCGGCGGCTTTGATTACGCCCTGTACAATGATAAAAAGGCGGCGCCGCCGAAAGCGGAATTCGTCACCGCCAGCGGCCACCACATCATCGTAGACGAAGCGGCCGCCAGAAGACGGAGAGAACGAATCCGGAAGATGATGGAAGGGCGGTAAGGAAAGAGACTGCGGAGAAATGATTGCCATTTCTCCGCAGTCTCTTTTTTTATTTTTTATGGGTTCAGAAGGTTCAGAGGGTTCAGAGGGTGGTGGATTGCCGCCGCTGGCGGCAATGAATTATAAAGTCAGCGTTACGGGGCTGGCTTTTGCGGCTCCATAACTGTATACGTCATTTCGAGCGGTGCTACTTATCGTTATGAATTACATGGTTCATGGAACCAGTGAAACGGAGTCGAGAAATCTCCCCGCAGAATGCTGCCTTTCGGCAGTCTGGACAGCATAGAGTATCATGCCGGCTTATCCGCTCATCCACCCCCGCGCCACTTCGTGGCCCTCTCCGCCCCGGTGGGAAGCATGTCACTGGATTTTCAGGTCGTTTCACTCCCCTACAAATCCAGTTCCTTTGCCACCTAAAGGGGGCGCAAGACGTTACGGGATTTTCTTCCTGCCTCACTCATCATTCTGAACGAAGTGAAGAATTCTAGGGAAGTGCTGATTAAATCGTTATCGGATTTCATTCTTGTATTTTTATTCAATGCAAGGAATAA
>OOBU01000226.1_pt1 | contig 35240 bp, 24 predicted proteins | sample 1671501 | NCBI WGS metagenome assembly OOBU01 (sample SAMN06348163, study PRJEB24527) | human gut metagenome | biome: human gut; feature: ankylosing spondylitis patient; material: feces | host: Homo sapiens | place: China | collected 2015-10
TTTTGTCGCTTTGCAAGCAAAATCCCACTAAACCCTATAGGTTGCGGATTTGAGGTATATCTGTTTTTTCCTCATAGCCGCTCGCCCAGCTTCTTTCAGAATGCAATTGCAGCGGCTACTTGTCTGCAAAAGTACAAAAAATATCTGATACCTTATTATATATATGAGAAAAACTTGCATTTCATGATAAAAACTTCCCTTTTCCTTTGGTGTTTTCGTACAATTTCTGTACTTTTGCACTTCAGAATAAACAATTCAACTCATTAACAAATGCAATACAGAAATATTGCAGCAACAACAATAACAAACCGGACTACCGATATAATGATGAAAAAATTTTTGATGCTTTATGCATTCTTAATGACTGCTCTCTCTTTGTTTGCTCGCGAAGACAGGGTTAGCAATTTTGAGCAACTGATGCGGTTGCCCCGCATCGCCGAAACCGATATGGTGTCGTATCCGGGAGGCAAGTGTATGATGTATCGTCTTTATCTCAGAGACAAAGACCTCAGTCACACTCCCTTTTCGGTAAGTCGCCCTGCAGATTTTCTCTCTCCCCGTTCCATAGAGCGCAGAAAGAGACAGAATCTACCCATCGATGTTACTGATCTGCCTGTGGCTCCTGCTTATGAGCAGGCTGTAAGCGAGGCAGGCATCGAGATTGTGGGCAAGAGCAAGTGGAACAATACCCTGCTGGTCCGCATTCATAAGGAGAAGGAACTACGGAAACTGGATGAACTCGATTTCATCACCCGGAAAATGAAGGTCTTCTCTGCTCCCGATTCTGTCAGTCAGCGCGTCAGAAGTAGCGTTCGCAGGGGATTGAACGATTGGACTGGTGGAGTAGGCGAATATGGTGCTGCCGATGCGCAGATCCAGTCGCTCAACGGCAAGCGGCTTCATGCTGCCGGACATCTGGGCAAGGGAATGATGATTGCTGTCTTCGACGGCGGATTCATGAATGTGGATAAGATTCCGGCGCTGCATAATATCAGATTGGCGGGCGTTAAGGACTTTGTGGTTCCTCAATCCAAGAATATTTTCGCCGAGATGGAGCATGGAACAATGGTGCTTTCTACGATGGCTGCCAACGAACCCGAAAGATTCGTGGGAGTGGCGCCTGAGGCTCAATATCTGCTGGTGCGCTGTGAAGATGAGCGTACAGAGAGTCTGGCAGAAGAGGATTACTGGGCTTTTGCCGCTGAATATGCTGACAGTTGCGGCGTGGATGTCATCAACTCTTCGTTAGGCTATCATGGCTTCGATGATGCGTCAACCAACCATCATTATTATGAGCAGGACGGCAATTCTACCCTCATCTCCCGCACCGCTTCGATGTGTGCTGACAAGGGAATCATCTGTGTCAATTCTGCAGGAAACGACGGAATGGGAAGTTGGAAGAAAATCAATTTCCCTGCCGATGCACGCAATATCCTTACCGTGGGCAGCGTAAACGAAATGGGCGAGAATGCGGCTTTCAGTGCCGTGGGACCTACTGCTGACGGCAGAATTAAGCCTGATGTGATGGCTTACGGAAGTCCTACCTGTGTGATTACGGGCCGTGGAAATATCATCAATGATAACGGAACGTCTTTCTCTTCTCCGCTCATCGCCGGAATGGTAGCGTGTCTCTGGCAGGCTTTGCCTCAGAAAACGGCTAAGCAGATTATGAAACTCGTGAGATTGGCTGGTAATAATCAGCATCATCCCGATAATGTATTCGGATATGGTGTGCCTGATTTCTGGAAGGCTTATCAGACGGGAAAAGCGATTAAGTAGTTAATAGTTATTAGTTAACAGTTGAAAGTTTATAGTTTACAGCAACCTTGCAAACGGCTAAACCCTATAAACTATTAACTTTCAACTATTAACTTTAAACAGTAAACTGTAAACTTTAAACAGCAAACAGCATGGAACGACTTCGATTATCACTTTTTGAATTAAACTCCATGGTCCGTGACGTCATTTCGATGTCCTTGCCCGACAGCTATTGGGTGGAAGCGGAACTCTCCGAGGCTCGCGAGGGCTACGGAGGCCACTGCTATCTGGAACTCATCGAGAAGGATGAGCGGTCTAATACGCCCATTGCCAAGGCGCATGCCTCCTGCTGGCGAAACCGATGGATGTTCATCAAACCGAATTTCGAGCGCATCACTGGACAGCGCATTCATGCCGGAATGAAAGTGCTGCTCAAGGTACACGCGCAGTTTCATGAGAACTATGGCTTCTCCTGGATAGTAGATGATATTGACCCGAACTATACGATGGGTGATATGGCGCGCAAGCGGCTGGAAATCATCAATACGCTGAAAGCAGAGGGCGTATTCGAACTGCAGAAGGAGTTGGTGCTCCCGATGTTCTGCCAGCGCATCGCCGTCATTTCCAGCGCTACGGCAGCAGGTTATGGTGATTTCTGCAACCAGCTTGCCGATAACGATTATGGTCTGCAGTTTCAAACCCGCCTCTTTCCGGCTACGATGCAGGGCGAGGGGGTAGAGCAGAGTGTGATAGCTGCCCTCGACAGTATCAATGCCGAATGGGAACAGTTTGACTGCGTAGTCATCATCCGAGGCGGTGGCGCTACGAGCGATCTTTCGGGTTTCGACACTCTGGCGCTTGCCGAGAATGTGGCAAACTTCCCGCTGCCTATCATCACGGGAATAGGACATGAAAGGGACGAGAGTGTGCTGGATATGATTTCTTTCCAACGTGTAAAGACACCGACAGCCGCTGCCGCCTTCCTCGTCAATCATCTTACCGAGGTTTATGCCCGTGTGATGAATGCGCAAGAGGCTATCGTGCAGAATGTGAAGCACCGTCTGCAGGTGGAGAAGATGAGGCTCGACAGATTGAGCAACACGATTCCTGTCCAGTTTTCGCTGGTGAAGACGAAGCAGGGAGCCTATCTCGACCGTCTGATGAGCCGTTTAAGCACAAATGTCCAGTCGAAACTATCGGAAGCCCAGCGCCATTTCGAGATTCTTTCTCAGAATATTCAGCCGATATTGGAAAGGAAGATGCTCAATGAGAGTCATCGTCTGCAGCTTCTTTCCCAGCGCATCCAGGCACAAGACCCCGAATTGTTGCTGAAACGTGGCTACAGCATCACGCTGAAAGATGGCAAAAGCATCCGTTCTGCCTCGCAACTGAAGTCTGGCGACATCATCGAAACGAGGTTGGCTGAGGGCAGCGTGAAGGCAAAAGTTGAATAATAGTTTATAATTTATAGTTAATAGTTTATAGCAATCTGGCTAAACGGCGAAGCCGCTATAAACTATTAACTCTTAACTAAAATAGGATTATGGAAAAAGAAGAAATGAAATACGAACAAGCCGTAAGAGAGCTTGAAGAAATCGTAGAAAGAATGGAGAATGATGAACTCGATATTGATCAGCTCTCCGAGCAGTTGAAACGTGCCAAAACCTTGGTGAAACTCTGTAAAGACAAACTCACCAAGACCGATGAGGAAATCAAGAAACTCCTCAGCGAGGATTGATTTTCTGAGTGGCGGGCCGATTTTTCTTTGATTCTTCATTGGATTCTATGGATTTTAAAGGGTTAATGTTTAGTTTTGCACACGGATTTCACGGATCTCACGGATTTCGGCTCCTTCGGAGTTTTGGCTGTGAGTCTTAGTGAGTACCGTTGCTTGCAACGAAGAAGATCCGTGAGATCTGTGAGATCCATGTGAGACTTCTCTTTCTGAATCACATTGCAAAGATACAACATTTCATTTTCCAAACTCACCGATGCTCACTGTTGCTCACCGATACTCACCGATTTCGACTTCTTTGGAGTTTTTCCATTAAGACCAAATGAGAATACCCGTTGCTTGCAACGAAAAAAATAAATCCGTGAGATCCGTGTGCGACTTAAATACTATCCGTAACCATGATACTTAGCCATCGTAACCATGATACTTAGCGGTCGTAACTATCTTGTTTACGGCCGGGGGGTAACTAGGGTGAGTAGGAAATCGCTTTTTCTGGGAGTCTATATATATACTATATCTTTCCTATAGTAAACGAACCTTTACATAAGGAAACTCTTAGAAAGTACCCTCCCCTTACTTACCCTACCCACCCGTAGAAGGGCAGGTCGGGGGCGGTATCCTGCTGCGAATAGTCATCCTCTGCTCTTGGCGATGAAGTCGGTGAAGGGTGAACCCCGATGCCAACCTTTAGCGTTAATAATGTGTTAAATATACCCTATAACCCATTGTAATATAGACTCTTATATTTCTAGCATGCGCTGTATATACAAAGTTCTTTTTACTAGGGTTCACCCCAGAGCCGAAAAGGTGAATGCTTGGGGCAAGTGTTCACCCCGCTGTTCACCATTTGGTAACTATCGACAAAGATACGACAAAAGGCTTCCTGTTTTATTTCAAGCAATGTTCGTTCATTGGCATTGGGGTTGTTGCATTATCCACTTCCTGTAAGAGGGTGTGTCATAAGTCTGGATAATAGTTGGTGTATAACAGTTGACTACCGCATGCACAACAGGTGTTGTGCATGCGCATATCAGCTGTTATGCAAGCGCACAACAGCTGTTGTGCGACCGAAGATACTGACTGTCTCAACAACATATCCTATCTCTTCCAACAACTTATTCTGTCTCTTCCAACAACATATCCTATCTCTTCAAGCAACATATTCTATCTCTTTCAACAAATAGAAGAGGGTGAATCATAAACTTATGACACATCCTCTTTCAATTTGACTTGAATAGAACGCAAACCAGCGTTTTACATGGTAAAGGTCTTGAAAATCCCTCACTCTGAGGAATTTCCGAACGCATATCAAGGCTAAGCCTAACTACAACCTTTGCACCCCACTTGTATTGTTTCTGCTTCTCGCAAATGTCCTCGCCCAAACTCCAGTAGAATTTGAGCATTTCCGTATTCACTTTGACAGCAGCTTTAAGTTGTGCCATGCGGAAACGTTTCTTCAGGTCAGACAATCACTTCACATAGTTCTTGTCTGCCATGAAGGAGTCGCTATTCACGAACTGCGGTATATTATCTTTATTTTTCATATCATTACCTTTTTTGAAATCCTTAGTTTCCTTTATATCAGAAAGTGTTGCTTCAATGTCTTCTATTGTAGGCAACTGGCTCTGTATGTTTTCAGGCATGAGCTTAGACATCCTTCTTGTAATTGTGCAACAAGTTATTGCACATTTACTTCGTCTAATTTGGAAACAGCTTGTTGTCAAATTGTAAGTTGCTCATTATAAAACTGATACCATTGTCTGATATACTTCAAGTTTCTGTATGAAAGTCCTTTCATATCTGGGAACTCTGCCACAACTTGTGGAAAGTTTACTCTAACAATCCCAACTCTTTCAGATAGCCCTCAATCTCCTTGTCAAGGTCAGCACGTTTGGCCTCCAGGTCCTTGATTGCCACGTAGTTTGTTTGCAACTTCTCAAAGTTTGTCAAGAAATTTCTGTTGTAATTCTTCGCTCATATCGTTATTTCTTTTTTATATTCAATGATTCACTGACATTGATATATTTTTCGTCTTTATCTGTTATATACTGATGGCTGTACTTTCCTTTTCCCTCATTTAGGATTATTACACCATTCCAAAAGGATGTCGGACTTATGGCATAGCTTGGGTCTAAACAGAATATTTTCTTGACACCGTCTTTTTGTTCTTCATACCCAATAGCAAGTACAGCATGAGCGCCACCTTTAAAAGACAGAGCGGTAATCAAAGGCGTGTCGCTATCTATTGCAGTCCTAAGTTCTTCTACAAAAGAAGTTTGGTCTGATAAAGATGCTGTATATTGAAGAGGCGAAGATGTAACCTCTTTAGCAAAAGAATGGGATAGCTTTTCTTTTATTTCGGAAAAATAAAATCCATCACGGCACAGTCCTTCTGTCACAAAGAACTCTTTGAAGAGTCTCCCTTTTGCGGTATTTCCCTTAAATGTTGTTTTCAAGTTGACAACTTGATTACGAGTAAGAACCTTTAGTATGAGCAGGTTCATCATCATGGAATATGCGGCACAAGCCCCATCCATTTCTCCTTGTTGTAAATGGACAGGTTGCCACTTGCGGTTAAATACACTAACACCCGAAGCCGTTATATCTAAATCTTTAATAATCTTAATCATTGTCGCTTTGTTATATATCTAAATCTTTTGTAATCTTAATCATTGTCACTTTGTTATTCCCAACTGAATGTCCTTATTATAGAACGCAGTTTCTTTGCCTTTTCAAAACATTGTGCCCACAAAGACACAGCAAGGTATGTTTCGAGTTACTCGAAACCTTTTGGGTTACTCCCAAAAGAACTTGCCTGTCGGTGATTTGTTCCTCCGTAGTCGGACAATTAAGATGGAAAGAACATATAAAAACAGCATAAAAAGTTTCTGATTTTTCTCATAGACAATTTAAATTTTATATTTTTGTGCAAAATTAGAAACAATGACAGAACTATTTCCATGACAGTCCTTTGCTGTCTAAATCTCTTGTGCTGAAAGGTGGTATAGCCATCAATCTCACCGTTTTCCAACTGCCAAGACTCTCGGTAGATATAGACCTTGACTTTACTGTGGATTGCGACCGAGAATCCATGCTCTCCATTCGCCAAGAAGTGAATAACGAGATTCTACGCTATATGGAGTCGGATGGTTCTCGAATCTGGTGCTGTGCTCGTCATCAATGATGCTTTTCTCTTATTCTTCTGCCAGTTCTTTCATCGCATCGTTTAATGTGTTGAAAAGAACGTTGATGTTTTCTTCTTCATTCTTGCATGCCTCCTTGAAGAGGGCAACAGGATCTTCGGTGCTGCTCTTGAGCGGAGTCTCGTTGAGCAGGATGTTGACATTGTTCAGCAACATGCCGTGAAGGGTAGGCATGTGGAGCTGGTGCTGTTCGCCCTCCTTGCTGCCACACTTCAGTCCGGCTGCGTATGCCTTTACGATGATGCGGACCAGGAGATGGATGGCCATCGGCTCGTCGGCGAGACTGATGAGAATGCCGTGGGTATAATCGCGTACATGCTCTTCAAGAGTGGTAAACTTGCCTTGAAGAAGCCAGGTGAAGTTACGCTTGTATTCTGACTCCATCGCCTTGTAAAGCTGGTTCGATTTGCAGGCTATGCGCAAGTAGTCGAGCATGGTTGGCTCAAAGGTCGGGTCAGCCTGTTTCATACTGTCGAAGTTCTTCTTCATGCGCTCGTTGGCTTCCTCGGCAGTCTTGTAGTTGAGGCGTACGAGGGTAGAGAACATGATGTCGAAGAAGTATTGGTTTACCTCGCCATAGTGCTCCAGCATCATCTGCTTGATCTGTTTCGGGTCGTTCTTCTTGCTGAAGTCATTGCCTTCGATGGTAGCATCGATAATGCCACGTGCGTAAGCTTCGAAGAAACCTCTTACAAATGCAGCTACTGCCTGATAACTGTTGATTCTTTTGCTCATTTCTTGTCTGTGTTTATTGGGCTGTTTCTGTTTGGGAATAACAGCTTCTTATTCAAAAGTCTTAAATTCATACCCCTGTTCCATGAGCCATTCTATGGCCTGAGGGAGCGCTGTCTTCAGCTTTTCAATGCTCTTCAGTGAGTCGTGGAAGGTGATGATGCTGCCATTGCGGGCATACCGCTTCACATTGTTCACCACATCTTCTGCCGTCATCCATTTAGAATAGTCGCGCGTCACCACGTCCCACATGATGACCTTGTAAGTGCGGTGCAGCCACCAATACTCACTTGGTCGCATCCAGCCGTGAGGTGGACGGAAAAGATGGGCATGGATGATATCGTTCGCCTTATTGGTGTTGAGCACGTAGGAGATGACGCGGTGCTTGAAGGCACCGATATGATTGAATGTATGGTTGCCTACCTGATGACCCTCTGCCACAATCTGGTTGTAAAGGTCATGATGGCGCAATACATTCTCGCCTACCATAAAGAAAGTAGCCTTGATATTGTACTTTCTCAGGGTCTCTAAGATGAATGGAGTTGACTCTGGAATCGGACCGTCATCAAATGTAAGATAGACAGAATGGTCTTTCTTGTCCATTCTCCAGATGGCCTTTGGATATAACCATCTGAGCCATTTGGCTGGTTGCTCTATGAACATGGATAAAACAGGTTTATATGAATAATGAAAAGTTTGGTGTCGTGTTTCGCGACACCAAACTTTTTTCTATTTTTTACTGATTGCCTTCCGGCATTCTGCCACCTCTGCCATGATAGAGACGGTAGAGGTTGTTGAGCTGCTTCTCATACTTCTGCTCCAACTGTGGACTAACCATTCCGGCAGCCTCGCAGATGCTCTGCATGATCATGATCTGACGGATGCAGTCGTGCTCTGCCTGGAGGAAACGGTCGTTTGGCAGCGAGAGATAGTAGTTGAGGTATTGTGAAGCATTCTTCCATACCGCTTCTATATATTCCTTGCCCTTGGCTTTCTGACCGGTCATCAGCCAGCCGCGAGCCATATCCAAGCCACCGCTCATGTAGTCGAGCGTAACATTGTAGGCAGGAATCTCGGTATCAGCCTTCTTCAGGATGTTGATAGCCTTCTGCTTCTTGCCTTCGGCGATGAGCTGGAGGGCTGTCTGGGCGAGCAGGCGACGGTGGGTATAACACATACGCATGGTTGTCTCGTCGATGTAGAGTCCCTTCTGCTTCAGGTTGCCGAACTTGAATCGGGTCATGATGTTGTGATAAGCCTTCTCTGTATCGAAGTTCTTGGCACCTGGCTTGTTGGTGGTGAACGGAGTGATACGGTTCACAAGTCCCTCCTGTACGAAGTTGTCACCGAGGTTCATATAGTTCTCTTCGCCTACGGTGAGTGCTACGTAGAGCGGACGGGTCCAGTTACACTGTGCCAACATTTCGAGCATCATGAGGTCGCCCTTGTAGAGTGCGCTCTTGCCGGCAAGAGAGATGACCATCTTGTCTGGAATAGAATCTGATGCCATCATCATGCCGCTCTTCTTTACAGCCTCCTTGTCGATGGTGACATAGAGGGTATCTGTAGGGATGAAGTGCATGTCAGGGTTCTTGCTGCGTACCCAGTTCTTCAGGATGTTCTTGAGCTCGAACGGTTCGTCACCAAACTGCTTCTTGGCGTTCTCAGGATCCTGCTTGTAGAAGTCGAGAATCTGCTTCTTTGCTTCAGGTTCAACAGATACATATTCGTTGGTACCTGAACAGAAGTCGAGACGTGACCAGGTGATTGGCACAGATGGTGAGTTGTATGCAGGACGCTTCATCTGGTCGATATACCAGTCGGTCTGCAGGTAGCTCAGGTTACATACGCGGGCATCTGTTCCTACGCCTTCTACCTCCTGGTTGTACCAGAGTGGGAAGGTATCATTATCACCATTGGTAAAGATGATAGGGTTGCCCTTCTCCTGGAGTGACATCAGGTAGTTCTGACCGAAGTCACGGCAGGTGTAACGGTTTGAGCGGTCGTGATCGTCCCAGGTCTGTGAAGCCATCTGGATAGGTACGAGAAGTGTGATGACTGCTACGATGGCTGTTACGGCAGTACCGCTGAGCTTCATCTTGCGCTTCAGAATGTCGATGATGGCGAGTACGCCGAGACCGCACCAGATAGCGTATGCATAGAATGAGCCGGCATAAGCATAGTCACGCTCACGTACCTGCATAGGAGTCTGATTCAGGTAGATGACGATGGCAAGACCTGTCATGAAGAACAGGAAGAATACAATCCAGAACTGCTGGATTCCGATAGGGAGGAGTACTTCCTCTTCCTTGCCGTTCTTCATTACCTTCTTCTTGCGGGTATACCAAGCCTGCCAGAAAAGTCCGATGAGACCGAGAATCAGCGGCATGCAGTAGAATACATTGTGTCCCTTGTTCTCCTTCAGGTCGTCTGGTAATTTGCTCTGGTCGCCATAGAGTGAATCATCAATGAATGAGAAACCGGTAATCCAGTTTCCGTGCTCTGGCTCACCATTGCCCTGGATGTCGTTCTGACGGCCGGCAAAGTTCCACATGAAGTAGCGCCAGTACATGAAGTTGCACTGATAGGAAAGGAAGAAGCGAATGTTGTCAAACTGTGACGGCATCTTCACCATCATACTCTCTCCGCAGCGGTCGTAAGGAATCTCTGTGCCTTCTACACCGCCCATCCAGTCTTCGTATGCCTGGGCATGAGCCGAACTGTACATACGAGGGAAGAGCATGTTCTGGGCATAGATATACTTATTCTTGTGACTTACTACGAAGTAAGAGTCCTTCTCATCAGCCGAAGCTTTCTCCTTGCGCTGGTAAACCGGTGCGCCTTCTTTCATGACAGGCTTGCACATGTTGCCGTCTACTTCGAGGGCTACCTGTGATGTATAAGCCTGGCCATAGAACAGAGGGCGGTCGCCATACTGGTCGCGGCTCAGATAACTTCCCAGGGTAAAGATGTCCTCAGGAGAGTTCTGGTCCATAGGAGGGTTGGCAGAAGAACGGATCACGATGAGTGCGTAGCTGGAATAACCAATCATCAGCATCAGCATGCAGAGCAAGGCTGTGTTCTTGACGCGTGCTGAGATGAGCGGCAGGAGCTGCATCTTCTTTTTGGCGATGCCAGTAGATTCGTCAACGCCTGTTACTACTTCCTGCTTGCGCTTGTAGCCGAGTACGAACCAGAGGATAACCAGCACGATGATACCGGTGATGGCAGCTGTCCAGCCATATCCGTAGAATGGGATGCCGAGCATGCCGAAACCGAGAACGAAGGCGATATTCTGCTTCTTCTCGTTCTTCTCTGATGCATTACAGGTCTCGTAGATGCCCCAGATGACAGAGGCTACAAGACAGATGATGTATACGATTTCACCGGTATTGAACGGACAGCCGAGGGTGTTGACAAAGAACAACTCGAACCAGCCGCCTACGGTGATGATACCTGGAACCACACCATACAGTACGGCTACCACTACGAGGAATGAAAGGAACAGCGCCAGGAGCGAGCCCTTGAGGTTGGCATGTGGCACCTTCTTGTAGTAATAAACCAATACGATGGCTGGGATACAGAGCAGGTTGAGCAGGTGGACACCGATACTCAAACCGGTCATATAGGCGATGAGCACAAGCCAACGGTCGCTATGAGGCTCGTCAGCATGGTCTTCCCACTTCAATATCAGCCAGAATACCACAGCGGTAAAGGCAGAAGAGAACGCATAAACCTCACCCTCGACAGCAGAGAACCAGAAGGTATCGCTGAAGGTGTAGATGAGTGCGCCTACCATACCGGATGCCTCGATAGCAATCAGCTTACTGGTAGTCAGTTCTTTCCAGTCGCTGATAACTAGTCGGCGAGCCAGGTGGGTGATGGTCCAGAAGAGGAACATGATACAGACGGCGCTCAGCAGGGCGCTCATCGTATTCACCATCTTGGCTACCTGGGTGGTGTCGCTGGCGAAATGTGTGAAGAAATTGCCTAAAAGCATGAAGAATGGTGCCCCAGGTGGGTGACCGATCTCCTGCTTGTAAGCAGTCGTAATAAACTCAGGACAGTCCCAAAAACTGGCTGTCGGTTCAATTGTGGAACAATAAGTGAACGCCGCAATGATGAATGCGACCCATCCGAAGATATTGTCCACTAATCTGTACTGTTTCATTATTGTTTAAACTTTAATGTATTATATTTCTTTTTGAATGCTTTCTCTGTTTCTGAATGCTTTCTTTGTGCCTTTCAAGAAAGGCACATTCCAGTTGCAAAGATAATAAAAAGATGAGATAATATGGATTTTTGCACCTGTTTTTTAGGCATTATTATATAATAAGCCTATACATTTAAGAAATGCTCTTCCAGTTTCTCTCTCGGCATATCTGCCGTATCGTGGTAGTGGAGATGATGATTTACGCAGGCGATGTGCTTTACGTTATTGAGCACTTCGGCTACATCATGGCTTACGATGATGATGGCGCACTCCCGGTTGATCTGTTCCAGCATCTCGTACATCTGCTTCTGGAAACGGCGGTCGATGTAGGTGTTGGGCTCATCCAGTATCACTACATCGGGTTTGGAAACAATGGCGCGGGCGAGGAGTACTCGCTGCAACTGTCCGCCGCTCAAGGCTGCGATATGGCGGTCTTTCAACTCCGTGAGCTGCATCTGTTCCAGACAGTCGAGTACCTGCTGGTGCTGTGCCTGGGTGTATCTCGAAAAGAGACTTTTGGTCTTGCTGAGTCCTGAGAGTACCACTTCATAGACGGAGATAGGGAACTGTTTGTCGAGATGGTTGTATTGGGGCAGATATCCCATGCTGATTTCCCTTACTTCCTCCCCGTCTTTATAAAAGCGGATGCTGCCGTCTGTGGGTTTCATCAGTCCCAGAATGAGGCGCATGAGAGTTGTCTTGCCACCACCGTTGGGACCGATGATGCCAAGATAATCGTCTTTGTAGACGGTGAGGTTGATATCGTTGAGCACCTGCTTGCCTTCATAGCCTGCAGAAAGATGCTCGATTTTTATGATTGGAGTCATATTATTGTAGTTTTTACTTCCCAACAACGATTTTCTTGCCCTGTACTGCGGCTGCAGCTTCCTGCATCGCCCAGTTCCAGTCGCCCTGCAATGGGTTGATATCCATTGCCTTGGTCTGGCTTTCCTTGATGAAAGTGTTGGTGTTGCGGTTGGCAAATTCTGCTTGTATCAGGCAGAACTTTATATTCTCTTTTCGAGCTCTCTGGATGAGGCTCTTCAGCTGGGCAGCACTCGGCTCCCTGCCTTCCTCCTCAATGGCAAGCTGCTCCAGCTGGTAATCACGGGCAAAGTAGGTGAGGATAGGGTGATAGATCACAAACTTGCGTACCATCTCGGGATGATTCTTGAAACCCTCTCTGATGGTGCTGTCTCGCTTGTCGATGATCTTCAGCAGCGACAGATAGTTCTTCTCAAAGAATGCCTTGTTCTTCGGCTCCAGATTGCAGAGTGCCTTGAAGATGTTGCTGGAGATGATGCGGGCGTTTTTGCAACTCATCCATACATGCGGGTCGATGTTGCCACCCGGAGTCTTGGCAGGCGTGATGCCTGTGGAGGTATCTATCACCTTCATGTCAGGAGCGTTGTCCTGCAGTTTCTTCATCCAGGTCTGTTCGAAACCGATGCTGCCCACTTTCAGATAGAGGGCACTCCTGGAGAGTTCCATCATCTGCTGGGCATAAGGCTCGTAAGTTTCAGGATTGTTGCCGTTGGATACCATCACGTTGACATCCACCTTATCTCCGGCAATCTTATCAACGAAAAACTTGTAGGGAGGGATGGTTACGGTTACAGTAGGCTTGGCATTACTTTCAGCCATGCCAGCCTTTTGCTGGTTGCTTTTGCAGCCAACCATTAGGGCGCATATTATAATAAGGTATAAAAATCTCTTCATAATTAAACGATAAAACTCAGTCCATAGACCAATAAAACATATCTTAGTACTTTTCCGATGGTGATACTGAGTATCGAAATCGGAATATTGGCTCTTGTCAAGCCTAAAACGATGGTGATGGCACTTCCCAATAGTGGGAGAAAGGCGAAGAATCCCATCCAGGCGCCTCTGCCTGCCATGAAACGTTCAGCCTTATCCAGACTTTTTTTCTTCACATGCAGGTATTTCTCTATCCATTCCATCTTACCCATTCTGCCCACACCGTAGTTGAACATGGAACCAAGCACATTGCCGATGCTACCGTAGATAACGAGGGGGAGAGGCTCTAGTCCAGCTGCCTGCAAGCCTGCCATTACTGCCTCGCTGCTGAATGGGAAGAAAGAACCTGCCAGAAAAGCTGCAGCAAGCATGCCCCAATAGCCCCAGTCGATTAAGAAACTGATAATCCAACTCATAGTAATATGCTCTCTGGTACGAGTATGTTGTAAGCCATGATAAGTACCAGCATGATGAGCAGCAGGATGAAGGAGATGTTGGTAAACTTACCTCTGGTGAATGTGATGAAATGGGCGATAAGCGGTGCTGTATTCACAATCAGGATGCCGCCCAGTTCCTGTATATGTCGAGGCTGGAGGACGATGAAGATGATGCAGGCAACCGATATCATGATAAACGTTTCGTAGATCATGCGGGTGCGTATCTTATCGCCGTAGCTGGTGCGTATGAAGTGGATGGAACCGATGATGGTGAGCAGGGTAACGAAACTCAGGTTCAGTACCTGATGGTCGGTAACCTGCGAATAATCAAAGAGTTCGCTGTAGTTGATGAATTCGCAGAAGTGGTCAGCCAGACCCTGTATGTTGTCGGTATAGAAGAAATAACCGGCTGCAAACCAATAGGGCACGATGAGACCTACCAGGGATGCAAAGAATGTCTTTACGCTAAACGAGAGGGTAAACACCATCATCATAATCCACAGTATAGGCATGAAATAGCCTATCTGCACGAAAACCATCGATGCCAGACCGATGCAGGCAAAGGCGTAGAAAGTCCAGCCTGTAGAGCGTTTATCCTGATAGCAATTCCAGATAATGAGATAAAAGGCGATGAAACACATCGTCACAATACTGCTTTTTAAAGAGAGTTGGGGGAGTCCTGCCATCGTCATTAATGCCAGAAAACTGCAGGATACCATTCGGCTGTAGGTACGCATCAGGGCATTACGGTTGTTCAGTTCCACCATCAGTAGGGTAGACATGGCTGTGAAAGCAAATTCTACCCAGATATTGGATACCAATAAACCTACTGCAACCCAAACCAGCGTGGCAAGGGTTGCAGTAATAGGTAAAGAGTAGCGGCTAGCCGCTACTTTATTTTGAAAAGTTTTCTTTCTTAACATCTAATTCAATGTTGAATGTTGAATGTTGAATGTTGAATGTTAAGTGTTGAATGTTGAATTAGGCTAGCGCCCTTGAGTCCGTTAGGCAATTCAACATTCAACATTCAACATTCAACATTCAACATTAAAAAACTAAAGGTCCTGTCCGATATCAGAACGGAAGTACTTGTCGGTGAACTGGATCTTCTGTGCCTCGGCAAAGCTCTTCTTCAAGGCTTCTTCCTTGTCCTTGCCGTAGCTGCTTACGCAGATGACACGACCACCGTTGGTTACTACCTGACCATCCTTCATTGCTGTACCGGAGTGGAATACTACCGAACCTTCTACATCGTCGATGCCCTGGATAGGATAACCCTTCTTGTAAGCCTCAGGATAACCCCCGCTTACGAGCATCACGCAGACTGCTGCACGCTCATCAAACTCGATGCTGCGCTTGTCCAAATCGCCTGCTGCTACACCTTCGAAGAGATCCACGATGTCGCTCTTCAGACGGAGCATCACGCTCTCTGTCTCAGGGTCACCCATACGGCAGTTGTACTCGATGACCATAGGCTCGCCTTCAACGTTGATCAGACCGAAGAAGATGAATCCCTTATAGTCGATGTTCTCCTCAGCAAGTCCTTCTACGGTAGGACGGATGATGCGCTCGTCAACCTTCTGCATCCACTCCTTGGTAGCGAATGGTACAGGGGTAACGCTACCCATACCGCCAGTGTTCAGACCGGTATCGTGCTCGCCGATGCGCTTGTAATCCTTAGCCTCAGGCAGAATCTTGTAGTTCTTGCCGTCGGTCAATACGAATACAGAGCACTCAATGCCACTGAGGAATTCCTCGATGACTACGCGTGCAGAAGCGTTGCCGAACATACCGCCGAGCATCTCCTTGAACTCCTTCTTAGCCTCTTCCAGGGTAGGGAGGATGAGAACGCCCTTACCGGCGCACAAACCGTCAGCTTTCAGTACGTATGGAGCCTTCAGTGTCTCCAGGAATTTCAAGCCTTCCTCTACGTGCTCGCCGTCGAAAGTCTCATACTGGGCAGTAGGGATGTTGTGGCGCTTCATGAACTTCTTGGCGAAGTCCTTGCTGCCTTCCAGTACGGCGCCAGCCTTTGATGGACCGATGACAGGGATGTTCTGGGTGCGAGGATCGTTCTTGAAGTCATCGTAAACACCCTTTACCAATGGGTCTTCCGGACCAACTACCACCATATCAACGCCATTTTCTACTGTGAAGTTCTTGAGCGCCTCAAAGTCGTCTGCCTTGATATCTACGTTCTCGCCGACATTCTGAGTACCGGCATTACCAGGAGCGATGAAGAGTTTCTCACACTTCTCGCTCTGAGCGATTTTCCATGCTAAGGCGTGCTCGCGGCCACCGCCTCCTAACAATAAAATTTTCATTTGCTGTAAGTTATTGTTTGTTATTTGATGTAGAAGTAAACTCCCCTTTTCGGGGGATGTTTACTCCTAGATATTTACTTGAGATAATCGAAGAAATAATTGCTGATGCGCTCATGCAGATGAGTGCTCTGATGACCTCTCATGTTGTGAGGCTCGCCAGGATAGACGAAGAAGTCTGGCTGGGTGCCTGCTGCGATGCAAGCCTTGAGGAAGGTGAGGCAGTGCTGTGGCACTACAGTCACATCGTTCAAGCCCTGGATAATCTGCAGCTTGCCCTTCAGGTTCTTTGCCTGATAGAGCAGGGAGGTCTTTCTGTAACCCTCTGGGTTGGTCTGTGGGGTGTCCATATAGCGCTCGCCATACATCACCTCGTACCAGTGCCAGTCGATTACCGGACCGCCTGCTACGCCTACCTTGAACACATCAGGGTGGTTGGTCATCAGCGAGATGGTCATGAATCCACCGAAGCTCCAGCCGTGAACGCCAATCTTGTCAGCATCAACGTAAGGAAGCGTCTTCAGATATTCCACGCCCTTCATCTGGTCTTGCATCTCAATCTGTCCGAGCTGGCGGAAGGTAGCCTGCTCGAAAGCCTTGCCACGGTTCTCGCTTCCACGGTTGTCGAGGATGAAGAGCAGATAGCCCTTTTCTGCCATGTAGGTTTCCCAACCACGGCTAGAGTAGTTCCAGCGGGCATCTACGTTGTGGGCATGAGGACCACCATATACATATATAATGGTAGGATACTTCTTGTTTGGATCGAAGTTTACCGGCTTCACCATTCTCCAGTAGAGGTCTGTTTCACCATCGGCAGCCTTGATGGTACCGCAGCTGTATTCAGGTACATTGTAGCCCTTCCAAGGGTTCTCGGCAGTGAAGTAAGCGGTGCGCTTGCCGTTCTCGGTATTCACGAGGGCAATCTTGCGAGGCACGGTAGGAGTAGAGTAGTTGTCGAAGACATACTGTCCGTTCTCGCTCAAAGTGGCGCTGTGCCATCCCTTGCCGCAATCATCTACCAGCGTACGCTTGCCGGTTTTTGTATCTACGGCAAAGATGTTTCTCTGGATAGGCGACTTCTCGTTGGATGCGATGATGATACTCTTGCGCTTGGTGTTGAAACCGAGCACTTCCATCACTTCCCATTTGCCGGATGTCAACTGCTTGATTTCAAGTGATTCCGTGTTGCTGGCCATGCGGCTTCCGTGCTTGCCCAGGGTGCAGAGATAGAGGTGGTTGTAGCCATCCTTGCGGCTCTGCATGATAAAGCTGTTGCTGTCCCAAGGCAGGAACTGGATTGGGTGGCAAGGCTCCACGTATTTCTCATCGGTCTCGCGATAGAGTTCGCCTGTCTTCTCGCCGGTCTCTGCGCTGTAGGCAGTCAGACGGCAGTCGTTCTGGTCGCGGTTCAGTTCGAACATATAGATGGTCTTGCTGTCCGGACTCCATGCAATGTTGGTGAAGTAGCGGTCGGTTGGATCGCCAGCCTTCAGATAGACGGTCTTGCCGGTCATGCAGTCGAACACGCCTACGGTTACCTTGTGTGATGTTTCGCCAGTCATCGGATATTTGTCTGGTGCAGGAGTAGCAATGCAACTCTGTGTTTCAGGATGATTGAAACCGATTTCCGGGATGTCGACCTGCGGATAGTCGGTTACCATACTCTGGTCCATGCGATAGAAGGCGAGCAGTTCGCCGTTCGGACTCCAGAAGGTTCCCTTGCTGATGCCGAACTCATCGCGGTGAACACTCTGTCCATAAACAATTTCGCGGCTTCCGTCCTTTGAGAGCTGGAAATCGTGAGATTTCTTTTCTTTTGTCAGGGCGTTGCTGGTTACATCGAAGGTACGCACATAGAGGTTGCTCCCCTTCAGATAGGCGAAGGCATTCTGCTGGGCGTTGGCCTCCAGGAGGTTCTCGCCGTCAGCAAAATCCATCTCGCTCAGCAGCTTATGCTTCTTGAAGTCTACGGTATAAGTCTTGCTGCCGTTGCTTACCATCACGATGCTCTTGCCTGCAAAAGGGAAGAGAGCATTGTAGAGGGCTCTTACCTTGATGTCCTTGGTAGGAGCAATCCACTGGTTGATGTCATTGATGCCGAAGAGTTTGGTCTCCTTGCCTGTCGTCTTGTTGACGAGATAGCAGGCATCTACATCCTGGCGAACGAGTTCATTGCCCCACCAGGTGCACCAGCGGTTCTTAGCTACCATGTTACGATAGTTGTTGCCGCCGAAGTTCAGGTCTTCCAATGTAAAGGTTTTCTTGCCTTTCTGAGCAGGAACCACGCCCTGAGCCTGTAAGTCGGTTGCATTCATAGCCATCATAATCATAGCAGCAAAAGATAATTTATAAATTGAATTCTTCAGATTCATTATATTCTTTACTTTATCGGGTTTACCACCCATGCATCGTGAAACACGACGTATGGGTAGTATGTATCTTTAATCCTCGTCGTCGAAGTCAACGCTGAAGTTCTTCTTGCCTCCGCGCTTGCCTCCGAAATCACGGCCACCACGTTTGTCGCCCTTGAAGCCACCACGCTTGTCGCCTTTCTCGAAACGCTTTCCGTCGCGCTTGCCACCGAAGTCACGGCCACCCTTGCGGTCGCCCTTGAAGCTACGGCTGCCACGTTTGTCATCGTCGTCATCATTGCGTCGACCGCCACCGATACGTGAACGTCCGCCCTTATGGAACTCAGCACGCTTCTTCTCGAAGTCTTCCAGACGGTGAGTGTGGAACTTGAAAGAACGGATATCGTCCTCCTCGTTTTCAGTCTCCTCGCTTACACGCTTCTTGAATTCACGCTCCTTCTTGAAACGGTGCTTCTGAGCCATCTCGCTCTTCTCGCGCTCAGTCTTCACGATACCGCCTTCAGAACGGAAGTCCTTCATCTTGCCGTCGAACATCACATACTTGCGGAATTCGCACTCCAAGCTTCCGTTGAATACAGGAATCTTGATAGATGGTTTCAGACCAATCTGCTCGAAGCACTCCTCGCGGTAGCTCAATACCCAAGCCTCGTTGCCGGCAAAAGCCTTCTTGAAACGCTCGCCTATCATCTTGTAGGTGTTCAGGAGGTTAGGGGTAGAGATGCGCTCACCGTATGGAGGGTTCATCACGATGATGCTCTTCTCTGCAGGCTGGGTGAAGTCCTTGAAGTCCTGCTGGGCGATGGTGATGTCCTTGCTAAGACCGGCAGCACGAACGTTGAGATTAGCTGTATTGACAGCCTTCATGTCAACATCGTAACCATAGATATGGTGCTCGAACTCGCGCTCCTGAGAGTCGTCGTTATAGATCATGTCGAAGAGATCCTGGTCGAAATCGTTCCACTTCTCGAAGGCAAACTCCTTGCGGAATACACCTGGAGAGATGTTGCGGGCGATGAGGGCAGCTTCGATGGCGATGGTACCTGAACCACACATCGGGTCGATGAAATCGCATTCGCCCTTCCAGCCAGTCATCAGAATCATACCTGCAGCGAGAACCTCGTTCAGAGGAGCCTCTACCTGCTCCTGGCGGTAGCCACGGCGGTGCAGACTCTCACCACTCGAATCGAGACTCAAGGTGGCATTGTCTTCTGCAATGTGGATGTTGAGGCGGATATCCGGGTTAGATACGCTGATATTTGGACGTGTACCCTGCTTCTCGCGGAACCAGTCAACAATCGCATCCTTTACCTTGTAGGTTACGAAGCGTGAGTTGCGGAACTCCTCTGAGTAGACTACAGAGTCAACAGAGAAAGTCTTCTTCACGTCTAAGATGTCATCCCACTTGATCTTCTGGATCTGATCATACACCTCTTCAGCGCTTCTAGCCTTGAAGTGCTTGATAGGCTTTAAGATACGGATGGCTGTGTGCAACTGGAAGTTAGCACGATACATCATTTCCTTGTCGCCTGTGAAAGACACCATGCGGCGACCGATCTGTACATTATTGGCACCCAACTGGGTGAGCTCTTCAGCCAAGACAGGCTCGAGGCCCATGAAGGTCTTGGCAATGAGTTCAAATTCCTGTTCCATTATTGAATTCTATATCTAATAAACTTTGTTTTTCTTTTTTATATTTCTTTGTTTTCGGTTTCATATCCTTGGTAACCCATACGTTGGCTCCCACTACGCAGCCTTCTCCGATGGTGATGCGACCGAGGATGGTGGCATTGGCGTAGACGATGACATCATTTTCGAGGATAGGGTGGCGAGGGATTCCCTTGATAGGGTTGCCGTCCTTATCGAGAGGGAAACTCTTGGCTCCGAGGGTTACACCCTGGTAGAGTTTCACATTATCGCCGATGATGCAGGTAGCTCCAATCACCACACCCGTACCGTGGTCGATGGTGAAGTGCTTGCCGATGGTAGCCTCCGGGTTAATATCAATACCGGTTTCCGAATGCGCCAGCTCAGTCATCATTCTCGGAATGAGCGGCACTCCCAGTTCGTGCAGTACATGGGCGATGCGGTAGTTGGTAATCGCCTTGATGACCGGGTAGCAGGAGATGATTTCTCCGTGGCTCATGGCAGCCGGGTCGCCCTCGTAGGCAGCCTCTACATCGGTAGCCAGAATCTTGCGCAGTCTCGGGAATTCCATGATTGCCTTGGCTGCAATCACGCCTGCCTTGGCACGCTGGTGCTGCAGTTCTGCCTGGGTTTCCGTTTCGCAGTCGTTGGCGAAGCAGAGACCGGCGAGGATCTGCTCTGACAGCATCTCATAGAGTTTCTCTACTCTTACTCCAATATGATATTTGATAGTTGAGATATTTACCGAAGAATTGCCGAAATATCCCGGAAAGAGGATAGAACGGGACAAACTGATGATTTCTTCGAGCGCCTTGCCCGAAGGAAGTGGATTCCCGTCTCGATGCTGATGAAAGAGACCCTTCAAAGATTCGGCGCTCGAAAGCTCCTCGATGGTCTCTGTCAACTGATGAGTTAATGTATCTTTACTCATTTTCTTAATGTCTCAATAAAATTTGAGTGCAAAGATACGATTATTTTCTTGAATGACAAAGAAATAGCTACGGTTTTTTGTATTTTTTTTAGTGATTCTTTGGGGGATGAAAGACGGAAAGACCCATATACGGTGTTTTACCGTACATGGGTCTGGCTTGTCTTATTTGGTGATGCTGTCCAGAAAGAGGAGCAGTCGGTTGGTGACGTTTACCTCTGAAACACCGGAATCGAAGTCGAGCGATACGAGGTTGAGCATTGGGAAACGGTCGTGGAGACGTTTCTCGATGCCCTTGGAAATCACGTGGTTAGCGATGCAACCGAAAGGCTGGAGCGAGATGATGTTGTTCACGCCATCACGGATGTAACCTACGATGTCGGCAGGCAGAAGCCAGCCTTCGCCAAACTGGGCTGCGAGCGAAACCAGTCCCTGTACGTCCTTCGCATCATCATAGATATTGGTGAACGGACGGAAGTAGCGGAACTTGCCGGCTGCCTTGTTTACCTGGCGCAATCTTCTGCCTATCAGCGCCTGATAAGCGCCCTTGATGATGAAATCGGGCACTTTGGTGCAACTCAGCCGCATGTGTTTCTGTATCTCTACATTCACAAACTCCTGCAGGAAGAAGGGGGCAAGCAGAGGCGGAACCACCTCTATGCCGCGCGAAATGATGTTCTGCTCCAGGAACTGGTGGGCGAAAGGATTGAACTTCAGGAAGATTTCGCCTACGATTCCTACCTTCGGCAACGTTCTGTCGAGGGTCATCTGGTTGAATTCTTCGGCTGCCTGTTCCAGGAGTCGGATGAGTCCTTTGGCTGAATTCTGGGCGATAGGTCCGTCTATCAGCTGCATGTATTTATCGCGCAACTCTCTGGTAATGCCCGGTTTACGCTCTCTTACGATGCAGGCGTTGTACATCTCGTTGATTGCATCGCCATAGAAAATGGCGGTAACGATAATCTGACTGTATTTCAGCCAAGGCACATTGAAGCCGTCCTGCTCGTTGTAGTCTTGCTTGTCGTCTGTTGAGCCTGATGCTTCGCCTGTTGAGGCTGTTACACCGAGCGTGAGCAGCGGAATGTCTTGGAATCCATTGGAAATCATCGCACGTTTGATGAGGCCGGCGTAGTTGGTTGCGCGACACTGGCCGCCCGTCTGACTCATCACTACTGCCGTATTATTCAGGTCGTATCTGCCTGATTTCAAGGCTTTGATGATGTCGCCGACGATAAGAGTTGCCGGATAGCAGACTTCGTTGTTGGCAAACTTCAAGCCGAGTTCGGCGCTTACCTCATTGCTCATCGGAAGTACCTCTACATCATAGCCTATCAGTTTCAGAATAGGCGGAATGATAGGGGTGAGGTATTCGGTCATGAAAGGAGCGAGAATCTTGCGATGAATGTCCTGCTTGGTGAATACCTTGGTCTGCTGTAAATGTTGAATGTTGAGTGTTGAATGTTGAATTTCTTCTGCTGTTGAATTTTTCACTCTTCGTTCTTCACTCTTCACTTCCTTTACTCCCTTCAGGCTTTCTATCAACGAGCGGACACGGAGCTTCAGAGAGCCGATATTGCTTACATCATCTATCTTCAACAGCGTGAAAGGCTTGTTGTGGCGCTTCATGATGTCGCGAATCTCGTCCTGGATAAAACTGTCAGGACCGCAGCCGAAGCTGGTCATCTGGACGAAATGAACCTCATCGCCCTGTTCGGCTGCCCATTGCGCTGCCTTCAGAATGCGGTTCATATACGCCCATTGCTTCACGAGATAAGTCTCTGGCTGACAGTTGTATGCTTCGTTGTTGTCTTGGCTGGCTAATGCTGTCTCATTTCTTTCTGCCGCCAGGTTCTCCAGATTGAAGTCTTTGAAATCTGCAAAGAGATTACCCCGGGCGATGTCTTCGCTGATGACGTTGACTCCCAGATTGGCAATCATCTCGCTCAGCTTGTGCTGAATCAGCGGGTCTGTATGATAAGGACGGCCCGCCAGCAGAATCGTAAGTCCCTTGTTTGGCTTCAGAGTTTTGGTTTCGTCCGTTCTCTGAGCCTCTGTTTCTTCATTTTTCAGAATCTCCCAGCCCTGTTTCTTAATCTCAGCTGCATATACTGCCTGAGCATAGAGGGCCTCTCTCAGTGCTTTATGGGCAGTCTTCTTGCTTACTCCCAGTTGCTTGAGATAATCGGTAATCTGTTTTTCCAGCGCCTTAGGCTGGGCAAAGTTGATGACGGGCGTATCGATTGGTTTCTTCAGATTGATGACCGACTTGATGACATCGCTGTAGCCCGAAACGACCGGACAGTTGAAGCTGTTCAGCGTATTCTTCGGGTCGTCATTATGTTCATAAACCACGTATGGCATGAGGATGCGGTCTACCTTCGGGTTCTCGTTGAGTTCCTTCAGATGACTGTGAGCCAGTTTAGCCGGGAAGCAGATATTGTCGCTCATCACCGTATTCAAGGCTCCTTCATACTGGCTGAATGTGGAATCGGAAGAGAGAATCACGCCCAATCCGGCTGCCCGGAGCAGCGCATTCCAAAACGGATATTCCTCGTACATGTTGAGGATGCGAGGAATGCCTACTTTGACGTTGTGTTTTACAACGTCAAGTGGGTTAACTTCTTCTCTATCAAAGAGTAAACTATATTTGTATTCGTAAATGTTTTTGCCTTTTATCCCGTTTGCTCCCTTGTTGTTGAACACACGCTCACACTTGTTTCCTGAGTAGAATAGGTTGCCGCCGGCAAAGGTGTAGCGGGAAACATAACAATGGTTTTCGCAGCCTTTGCATTGCAGCTGTTTGGTTTCATAATGAGCCAGATTCTGGAGATCATCGATGGATCTTGATGAGGCAGGGTGCTCGTCTTCTGCAGATGTGCGATGCTTGTAATCTGCCGCCGCATGAAGGGCACAGCCGTAGGCGCCCATCAGTTCCGGCATGTTGCTTCGTGCCACTTCGGTATGGGTGAGCAACTCAAATGCTCTTACCACCGCATCGTTTCTCATCGTACCACCCTGTACAACGATTTTGCCTCCAAGGTTCTCATTACCATGGAGTTTCAATACCTTATAAAGACAGTTCTTGATGACCGAATAAGAGATTCCGGCAGAAATATCAGCTACAGATGCGCCCTCTCTGAGCACCTGTTTCACCTTTGAGTTCATGAAGACGGTGCAGCGGGTTCCCAGGTCGCAGGGAGCCTTCGACTGGCAGGCGAGTTGGGCAAAATCGCCTACAGAATAACCCATGTTGTTGGCAAAGGTCTGGATGAATGTTCCGCAGCCCGAACTGCACGCCTCGTTCAGTTCCATGCGCACCACAGCCCCTTTCTCAACGAAGATTGCCTTCATGTCCTGTCCGCCGATGTCCAGGATAAAACTCACGTCGGGCATGAGTGAGGCAGCCGCTCTTTCGTGCGCCATTGTTTCGATAATGCCGCTGTCGAGGCCGAAAGCCGCCTTGATGAGTTCTTCGCCGTAACCTGTAGAGCAGGAGCCTACGATTTCCAGTTCAGCGCCTCGCAATGCAGCTTCCTGCTTCAGGGCGTTCAGTCCATCCGCTACTGCCTTGATCGGATTTCCCAGATTCAGGCGGTAATTGGTAAAGACAATATCTCCCGTAGGCGTCTCCGCATTCACCCTTACCGCAACAATCTTCGTCGTAGTAGAGCCCGAGTCAATACCAATCACAACCTGCTGTTTTCCTTTATTCAGCGGTTGGGTTTCGGTAGCGAATTTCGCCTTTGATTTGAGCCATTCCTGGTGCTCTTTCTCATTCTTGAACAGAGGCAGCAGACTGCTGGTCCATTCCGTTTGTATTTCTTTTTTCATCCGGCTTCTGAGAACAGATACTGAGGCTGCAGAATCTGCCGATTTAGCCCGGTAAGCACAGCCCAGAGCCGGAATGAGATTGCTGTTTTCTGATACGATGAAATCGTTTGGAGAGAGATGGAGATAGTCGCAGAATGCCTTGCGGAGAGCCGGAAGAAAGGTCAGCGGACCGCCGCAGAGCAGAATAGGAGCCTCGAAACTGATGCCGTGAGAAAGCGTTACCACCGTCTGTACGGCGATGGAATGGAAGATGCTGGCTGCAATATCGGCTTCGGGCAGATTGCGCGCCATCAGGTTCTGGATGTCGGTCTTGGCAAACACGCCGCAGCGGGCAGCCATCGGATAAACGTGTTCTGCCTTCATCGCCAACTCGCTCATCTTCTGGTTCTCAACGCCCATCAGCACACTCATCTGGTCGATGAAAGCACCCGTTCCGCCGGCACAGTTGCCGTTCATGCGCAGTTCCATATTTCCGTTTTCCTTGAAGAAGATAACCTTCGCGTCCTCGCCACCGATATCGATGAGCGCCTTCGCCTCAGGATGAGCCGTACGGGCATAGACCGATGCAGCCACCACCTCCTGTACAAACTCCGCCTGGAGCTGTTCGGCAGTAGCCATTCCTACGCTTCCCGTTACGCAGATTCTTGCCTCTGCATCGCCCGTGAGGGCTAAAATCTCATCGAAATATTGCGACACAAGTTCGTTGACACGAGCGTTGTGGCGTTCGTATTTTGAGTAAATTACCCGGTTATCGCTGTCGATAACGGCTATTTTGGCTGTCGTAGAGCCAACGTCCAATCCTATGTAATATGTCTTCTCCATTTCTCTTATCTCAAGTATTTCTCTTATCTCAAGTATTTCTCTTATCTCAAGTATTTTCTCTTATCTCAAGTATTTTCTCTTATCTCAAGTATTTTCTTTTATTCTAGTGGCTTTTCCCAAGTTCCATCTGCTCTCTTCTCATATCCCTGAAAGCGCTCCAGGCTATCGGAACCGCAACGGCAAACGAGCAGCAATCTGCCCACATCTGACACATCTCCACGCCCAGCAATCCGAAGAAATAGGGGAGGATGAAGATGAGCGGAATGAAGAAAAGTCCGCTTCGTGCTGCCGCTACAATGTTGGCTCTCACCGGTTTACGGATGGTCTGCATCAGCATGTTGGTGAGCACGATGCTGGCTACGAGCGGAAAACTGAGCACCTGCCATCGCAAAGCCACCGAACCTACGGCTACAACCGCTGCATCATCGCGGAAGATGCTGATGATGGAAGTTGAGAAGATGAAGCCGAGAAGGGCACAGACGCCGAGGAAAACCGTGCCGCATCTGATGCAGAAAAAGAAGGCTTCCTTTACGCGCCCATAGAGTTTGGCGCCGTAGCAGAATCCGCAGAGTGGCTGGAATCCCTGACCCAGACCGATGACCATCGCATAGGTGAAGAAGGAGATGCGGGTAACGATGCTCATGCCCGCAATGGCTGCATCGCCAAACGCACCTGCTGCCACATTGAGCATCAGCGTAGCTATACTTCCCAGTCCCTGTCTTGACAGCGAAGGGGTTCCGCCGAAGATAATTTCCTTGGCAAAGGCGCGGGTAGGGGTGAAATTGCTGAGACGGATGCGGATGTTCTCGCCTTTATGCGTCATCCAGAAGAGCATGGCGCAGCCGAAACACTGGCTGGTGAGGGTGGCTACGGCGGCTCCGGTAATGCCCAGCTGGAAGTAGAGAATGAGCAGAGGAGCCAGTATCAGATTGAGCAGCACACCCGACATGATGCCTTTCATCGCATACATCGTATTGCCCTGAAATCGCATCAGATTATTCAGCGTAAGCGAGGTGGTCATAAAGGGAGCACCCAGCAGGATAATGCCCAGATAGCGTTCTGTATAAGGAAGAATGGTGGGCGTAGAACCCATCAGAAGGCAGAGCGGAGTGAGGAACACATGCCCCAGAATGGCTATGAGGAGACCGGTAAGAAAACTCAGCACAAAGCCTGTTGTTGCCATCTTCTGTGCCTCTTCCGTATGCTTGGCGCCCAACTGTCGCGAAACATAATTGCCCGCTCCGTGACCGAAGAAGAAACCTATTGCCTGAATCACAGCCATTGCTGCAAAGGAAACGCCTACCGCTGCCACACTCTGCGTGTTGATGCTGCCCACGAAATAGGTGTCGGCGAGATTGTACATGCTCGTCGACAGCATACTGATAATCGTTGGTATGGCCATCGTAAAAATCACATGATGCACAGGGGCATGAGTGAGGAACGTATAGTTGTCTCTTTTCTCTTTCTTCATAACTTTATGATGCTCTTTTGGGGCATTTCAACCTGCAAAGGTACATAAATATCCACAAAGTTGGACAATTATGAACAAACTTTTATAAATTTATAAGAAAAGAGTTGCATTATTCATAAATTTATTGTATTTTTGCACCGCAATTGAATATATATACATAAAATAATATACGAATGAATGATGAGATAAGAATCATACCGGTAACGACTAAAAAAGGGCTGAAAACCTTCATTCAGTTTCATTATGATCTCTACAGAGGCCATAAGTTTGCCATTCCTTTTTTGCGTTTCGACGAGATGAATACGCTGGACCCAAAGAAGAATCCTGCCTTCGAATTCTGCGAGGCTCAATACTTCCTGGCGGTTGACAGCGAGGCTCGTATCGTAGGTAGAATTGCTGGCATTATCAACCATCGTGCTAACGAAGAGTGGAATAAGAAGCAGGTTCGCTTCGGCTGGTTCGATTTCGTGGATAATGTAGCGGTTTCCTGTGCCTTGTTGCGCGCGGTAGAAAACTGGGGCAAGAGCAAGGGAATGAACGAATGCGTAGGTCCGCTCGGATTTACGGATATGGACCGTGAAGGCTTGCTCATCGAGGGCTTCGACCGGAAGTCTACGATGTATATCAATTACAATTATCCTTATTACAAGACGCATCTGGAGAGTTATCCGCTCTATGAGAAGGATAACGACTGGCTGGAGTACCGCATCAGGATCCCGGAAGTGACGCCGGCTAAGTTTGCCAAGACTGCCCAGATGATAGAGAGCCGATATAATCTGCATGTTCATAAGTTTACCCGCCGGGAACTGACCTCGGGAGGAATGGGCAGGAAGGTGTTCGAAATCGTGAACGAGACTTATAAGAATCTCTATGATTTCCAGCAGCTTACGGAGAAGCAGATAGATGAATATGTAAACTCTTATATCAAGAAGGCTGACTTGAACCTGGTAACGGGTGTGGTGGATGGCAACGCTGGCAACAAACTGGTAGCCTTTGGTGTTTCCTTCCCTTCGTTTACCGATGCGCTGCGCGAGATAGGCGATGGCAAGCTTTTTCCTACGGGTTGGCTGAAGGTGCTGAAGGTTCTGAAGTGGCACAAGACGGATACGGTAGATTTGCTCTTGATAGGTGTTCTTCCGGAATATCGCAAGAAGGGAGCCAATGCGCTTATTTTTGCCGATCTGATAGAGCAGTATCGCCGTTATGGCTTTAAATGGGCTGAGGCAATGCCGCAGATGGAGACCAATACCGGTGTTCAGAGCCAGTGGCAGTATCTGGAGAGCGAACAGCATCGCCGTCATCGCTGCTATAAGAAGAAGATTTAAAAGTCTCTGTTTTGAGCCGTTTAGGCATAAAAAAGATAGAAAATGGGCTAAAAAGTTAAAAAAACTAACTCGCTCTAAATTGGACTTTGATTGAAAATCAAGAAGTTGGGCGTTTGCCTATATTATATAGGTAACAATATGGAAACGAGCGGACTTCTGCTCGTTTCTGTATTTTGCAATATGCAAAGAACGCCTCAATTCGGGGACAAAGATACGATATTTTTCTTAATATCCCATAATTTGCAAGAAGAGAAACATAGAAATTAGGACTTTTTTACATAAAATCTTCTGTTCAGATATGTTCCTATTCATTTATATTATCCCCCTCACTGACATAAGAAAGAACCAAACGGCGAACCACGGCATGAATGTCTTCATTAGGGAACTTCTGGCGATATTTCTCCGTAAGGTCTTCGCAGAAATACATCTTGCTATCAACCATAGAAGAAGGAATATTTTGATGCATAAACACATCGTATGTTGCAACAGGCTTGCCATCCTTTGTGGCGACAGGCAAAATATCCATCTTATACCAACCATGTGCAGATGCGGCAGGGAACAATCTATAATTGTCCTTACGCTCCACTTCACCAGCGATGCGCAGTATATATCCGTCAGCAGACTTATCGTCCTCAGGATTCACCGCATATAGCATAAATAAAGGAGCAAGATTCGAGTATCTTTTTATTATAAACTGATATTTTTTGCTTCCTCCAAAAGGAGGGTTTGCCTTCAAATCCTGCTCTATATCCTCACGAATTTGCGGCGCATCCACCACAAACTCTACTTCGCCAGTATAATTGACGACAGTTTTCGATGACTGTGGATTTGGCTGAATAACTTCACCATTGTCATTGCTGTTGTCACACGCACAAAAAGCCAAGACTACCAACAGTAGCAAGACTGATTTTTTTACAAAAACACGCTAAAATCTGCCGAATAGCTTAAAATGAGCGATTTATAACGGTTTCACCTCAATGGAGGTAATGATTTAGCAACATTCCTAATTTCTGCAATCTGCGTACAGTTGCTGTCAAACAACTCTCCTTGGCTGCAAAAATACAAAAAAGAAGGAATTTACATGCCAAGATTGTTATAAAAAACATTAAAAGCAACAACAAATATTTGCAAATCTTTTATTTATTCACATTTTTGCATTATATTTGTGGCGAAAAGAAATTAATAGATAAACTCATATAGGATAAAACAATGAAGAAATTATTGGGTATCATATTATTGACAGTATTGGTTGTATTTAGTTCATGCAACTCTAATACAGATGCTTTTCTTACGGAAACATCACCACAACTATTTGGTGTATGTCAAGTAAGCACAGGCAATGTTGTGCAACATAAGGATTCTATAGCCTTTACTGATTTAGATATTGCATGGTTCAATCCTAAAACACGAGAAATCAAATTTAAGGAATATGATAAAATAAAATCTATTCCAATCTATGCATCAATAAGTGTAAAAAGTTCATCTGAAACACTGTTCATTATAGCAGCTAATATCAATCCTGTTGTGAATCGTGCATATGATGATTTGGTCTTATTCTGTGACAAGGATGGCAAATACTATCTCAACGATAATTATCCGAATTATTGGAATTTAGAAAAGACAAAACAAAATGCAGATAAGCGTTCTGAAGGTTGGAATAAATTTATCAATCTTCTCAGAAAAGAAGGGCGTATCAAATAATTAAAAAATGAACAATATGAAGAAATATCCATTGTATATTATAGCATTATTATCATGCATTCTGTTTCTATCGTGTGATAAGACAAAACATGAAGATACTTGGTGGTTTGACAACGAAACTGAGAATCTTTTTACAAACGGTTTGTTTGTCAATTATGAGTCAACATGTCGGGTTATAACTATTGGCTGTAACTCAGACAGTTGGATTGCGACGGTGAATAATAATGACAACCAGAACAATAGTTGGATTACTATCAATAAAGAAGAAGGGAATGATGGTATTAGCTATTGTTCTATTAAAATTTCAGAGAACAAAGGATGGAACGAAAGGTGCGCATATGTCAAATTTGCTAATGGTAATGACATCAGACTCCTAACAATAAAACAGGAGGCAGAGAAACGTGTATATATTCCGTATAAACTTGTGCAGATAACACGTGAAGGTGGAATGGTTGAAGTATCTTTTGAAGCAAATGTCAATTGTGAATGTAGTATAAGTAGAATAGGTTGGAATCCTTCTTGGATTGAAATGGTTTCTCACGAAAAAGACGGACAAACGAATAAAATCGTTCTTAAAGTTGATGAAAATTTATCTTTGGGTAGACAGGCCATCCTCGATATTTCTATAGCAGAAATAGGAACTACCGAGCATATTACTTTGCAACAAGAGCCCCGTTTGTTTAATGAAAATGAAAATATAAATATATATAGAGAGGGTACACTTGGGACTCTTCTGGGTTCTGATATTGCAAACTGTCGTAATATAAGAACATTAACATTATCTGGAAGGTTAAATGTGAGTGATATGATTTGTCTATATAGATTGACTAATGGACCGAACAGTTCCATAAAGAATCTTAATATGTTCTCGTGCAATACAGATGCATCTGGAAATACAATACTTGATGAGATGTTTAGTAATTCAAATATAGAAAGGGTAAATTTACCAGGAGACTTGAAATGCATTCCATACAAAGCGTTCTATCGTTGTACATCTTTAGATAGTATAAACGTAGAAGCAAATATTAAGAAAATAGACATACTGGCATTTGCGGGTTGCTCCAGTTTAAAAAGCATATCTTTTGATAGTTACTGTCAATTGGCTGAGATTGGAATGGGGGCTTTTAATACTAAATCGGTAATAGAAGATTTAGTTCTTCCTACTTTCAATGTAAAAATGCCTCCAAGTGCATTATATGGATGCACTATAAAACGGTTGCACCTTACAGAAGAGGTTCCTCCTATATTAGTAGGTGAAGGTAAGGGCTTGCAGAATACAATTCTTTATGTTCCTGCAGAGAGTGTCGAATTATACAAAAAGGCCAAATTTTGGAGGGATTTTAAGGAAATCTGTCCACAACAGACCTATTAATACGATTTCTATTAAGGTTTCCAAAGACGAAGAGCAAATGTTTAGTTCGATTTATAAGATGTAAATGGATTTAATGTAAGAAGGTATTTTTTTGCTACAATAGGTGTGTTCTGAGACAGGATGATATCCGGTATTGGCTATATTTGATAGATTTCAATCGTAGCTGTTAAAGAGATGGTGGCAGACCCATCGCATTCGGCATGCAGGTGCTGATAGCAAACCACTTTGTGCTGCTCTGATGGAAACAGATGGGTAGTGAACGACAATTGAAAGTCTTCCGTAAGGTTGGCAAGGTATGCGTCAAGGAGATGAACACAAGTGAACCATTGATGAAGCATCGTTAGCAAAATTTAGCAAGTCACATCAAAACAGTAACTACTCAGCACCCCTATGGGCATGAGTAGTTACATCTATAGGGGGTGCTGAGTAGTTACAAATAGAACCACCACCGTTAAAAATGCTTATTAGGGCGCTTTTGCGAGGTAATGATTTGAAAGCGTTTCTATTTCTCCAATCTGCGTTTTTTCGCTTTTTTAGGCGTTATTTTATAGTAAAATATTCAAGTTTCGCAAGTTCAGAAGTTAAAGGAGTTATCACTCCCTACGGTCGTTCGGGAAGTTAAGAGACAATAGTCTTCTAGCTTAAACATAGGACATTTGTCCCTTAACTTCCCTCTAACTTCCCCACATGCGAAACTTCAGTTAAATGACAAACATACAGGAACAAGACTATTCTCTGTGGAAATGCTACATTAAGACAAAGAATACTACCTTTTTGTTTTTATCAGTATTTTATCTGCCTTTGCGTCTTAATGTCCCATTCTTGATGTATCTACAGCCTTTACGTTCTTCTCCTTGTAGCCACCAAACTTATAGATAACTGCAAAGGTGACAGATGCCCAGTTGTAGTTTATCTTCATACGGTAGTCTTGGTTGCCTTGTACTGAACGGGTGTCGAACCGGTTGTTGAAGATGTTGCTGCCATTTAGGCGCACGCCCCATTTACCGTCATGCGACGACCATTGCAGCTTGGCATCCATCCTGAAGACAGGACTTATGTCGTAAACACCTTGTATGGCCTTAGTCTGATAGAAAGGATTCAGAATGAGACGCAAGTCCTGTGTGCTGCTTAGTTTTACGGATGCTGTACCTCCAAGTATTACAGAGAGTTTCTTGCGATTGAATGGCAAGTCGAAGAAATTACTGCTCTTGTCGTGCTTGTAGGTTCCTACAGCAAACACATTGCCATTGAGCCATTTGCCTGCATTGAATATGACTGACGCCTGCAATCCATAACTATTGGAATAGTCGAAGTTGGTTTCCTTCATTATCACAGCCATGCGTTCTGTGGTCTGATATGGCAACTGTACGAAATAGTCGGGCTTCAGACTTGCAAAAGCCATCAGCGTATAACGTCGCTTTATCTGCCACATCAGGTTGACGTTATAATAAGAGAAGGGTTTCAAGTCGGGATTGCCATGTATCTCTGAGTATGTTGAAGAATAGAAAACGTTACTCATGGTCGACCAATAACTCGGGAACTCCGAATTGGAGCTGAATGATAGATTGAGCAAATGGTTGTCGTTGACGTTCCACAAAGCATTGAGCGTAGGATACACGCGCCATTTATCCCATATCGGAGAGTGGTATTGCTCGGCAGCAACAGATGCCTCTACACTAATTGCCTTGTTTATCTGCTTGCTGAAACCAGCATATATGTTCCATATCCGCTCATTGTTGTCCACGCTACTTGTCCCATTGGGCTGGATGGTTCCATCCTTATCTATTGTGGTCTGATAACTTTTGTTGCTTGTGAATTGCCCTTTCACACCATACGACAATCCCCAGCCGTGTGCCAACGAATGGGTTTGGTCGGCCGTGAACATCCATTTGTTGATGGTCTGCTCACTGCCGCTTGTCAGGTTGCGTTCTGTTTCCAGCATGCTTTCATCCGTATGCATCGTGCCGTCGAGGGCTTGTTGCTGAGGCGTGCGATAGTAGGTGTACGAACCGTTAAGGGTGAGTCCGAAAGGAAGCGAATAGTTAACATCTACATTGTGCAGATACTCATGACTGTCATGATGCATTCCGCTAATGCTCGATCCTGTGGTGTTGCTGTTTGAACACCTCTTGTCCCAGTGTCCTGTATAGGCAACGTCGAGACGATGGTTCTTACTGAAAGCATAATTCATCCCCAGTCTGTAGTTGTGTGTAATGCCAAACGACTTCTGCCCGGTTTCATCATTATAATACACACGATTGTTGCCAAGTGGATGATTGGCTATGCGTGAAGATTCACCGTATGAATTGCCGTTTACATATTTATATTGTGCGTCAAGTCCAAACTTGCCTCTTTGCAAGGAAAGATATAAATCGCCAAAACCTTTGGCGTATTTGCTTTGCTTCATGCCGCCAATGACCTGCCCCGAAAGCTGATTGGTACCAGCATAGTCTTTCGTAACGATGTTGATAGCCATACCACGCACATGATAGCGAGCAGGGGCAGACAGCATCACCTCGGCTTTTGCCAACTGTGCGGCAGGCATTGCCTTCAGACGCTCTGTCAGTTGTTCCTGCGTCAATGTGGTGGCTTGTCCGTTGACAATCAGCGTCACCTCATTGCCCGAAAAAGATATGCTGCCAGTAGCATCGCTGATGCCTGGTATGCGTGTCAATGCCTCGTAAGCGTTGTCGGCAGGCAACTGCTTCAATAGCAACGGCATATTGTACGATAGCATACCCCGCTCTGCCTTGACAATAGGGCGCGAACCTTTTACCATTACTTCTGGAAGGTTGTGCATCATATTCTCCATTGTGAGCGAATCTGTATGCGTCAGAGTTTGAGCTTTCACGTTGGCAACAGAAAGCAGAAATAATCCTAAAAGAAATATCTTGTTGACCATATTTTATCTTTTTAATTGCACCAAAACGAAAGCAAACTGCAATTATTTGCCTCATTTTGTATTCCGATTGCAAAGGTATAAATACTTTTTGAAACAACATAATTTTAGGAGGATATTTAAATCACATTAAACAATGTTATACGTGCTTACACTTTGCATAATAATACAAAAATAACGTTTTCATTTACTTTTCTTACTGTTTATCTGCATTTTTATCCTATTTGATTCATCAATAAGTTGTCTTGCTATACTATCTTTATATGATGCTACCTCAACCATTTTATGGTGTTGATAGACAGAATCTTCATAAACATCAACTCTGGTTCTGAGCTTGTATATCACATCTTCATCTCGTTGCACATTGAAATGCTTTTCGATGTAGCGAATATTCGGGTCATCAGATGGAAGAACCATTTTCAATGCCCTATACTTCAAATCTGCCTCCTCCCAATCTTGGTGCTCTCGCCATTGGGTGAGATTGCCCCAAATGGAAATGACAAGAGATAGAGCCAAGCCACCTATGAAAAGAAGAATATTCTTTGAGGTTGGCTCGAAGCGATGGGTTACAACCTTCTTTTGAGGTGATTTGTTCATCACTTCAAGTTTATCTTGCAATGCTTTTAAGGAAACATCATTCTCTTGTCTCATCTGCTTGACAGCATCAACCAAGAGCTTGCTTCGCTGCTCATTTTTGCCGAGTTCAGCCTTGATAAGG
>OOBU01000260.1_pt1 | contig 30961 bp, 29 predicted proteins | sample 1671501 | NCBI WGS metagenome assembly OOBU01 (sample SAMN06348163, study PRJEB24527) | human gut metagenome | biome: human gut; feature: ankylosing spondylitis patient; material: feces | host: Homo sapiens | place: China | collected 2015-10
TTTGCAATTTTATGATATTTCTTGAATGTATAGGTTCGAGAGCCTGTCTCTCCGCCAATAAAAAGTGTAAATCAAGCATTTGCGAGGTTTACACTTTTTTTATATTCTGAATTAGAATCTCTATCTGTTTTATTGGAGCATCCAACAACTGAAGTATCGTACAAGTCTATATACATAAAACGGTTCTAATAAATATTATTTTAATACAGAACTATAAAATTCAGTTTATATTTGTTGAATACGTTATAGCTATGTAATTTTATGACTTCAATAAAAAAGTATTTTATAGCATATCAAGCCATTTACATAAAAACTGAATATGATAAATATATATCCTATTTTCTACAACAAAAAGCAATATCTCGATTTACTGCTCCTTGCTGATGAGCAAGAATCCATGATCGATCGCTATTTAAAACGCGGAGACATGTTCGTTCTAGCTGAAAACAATGAGGTAAAAGCTTCATGCGTTATAACTGAAGAAGGTAAAGGTATCTACGAAATCAAAAACATTGCTGTCTATCCACAGTTCCAGCGTCAGGGATATGGAAAAAAGTTGATATTCTTTCTTCTGAAACATTATAAAGCCCGATGCCATACAATGCTTGTCGGAACCGGAGACTCTCCTATAACAATAGCCTTCTACAAGAATTGCGGATTTATATATTCACATAGGATACCCAACTTTTTCACCGACAATTATGAGCATCCGATTTTTGAAGCAGGTAAACAATTGAAAGATATGATTTACCTTAAAATGAACATAAGCAAATAAGGAGCAACGTAAAAATCTAAGAGATTCGTCGACTAAAACATAGAGTTTCTCTAACCTATACAGAAAGAATTATACACTTACCTAGAAACGAAAAACATCAAATATAAAAACAGGCAGTCTGCCCCACTTGTTAAATTCCTGACATTTCGTTATATTTGCGCTCAAAGATTATAACAATTAACATACCTATATTTAACAAAATGAAGAAATGTTTATTCACAGCTGCCTTCGCTCTGGCATTGGGAGGAAGCAGCATGGCACAAAGTACCAATCCATTTCTATCAGAATCGTATGGTACTCCGTATGAAATTGCTCCATTCGAAAAAATTACTATCGACAACTACCGTGAAGCGTTCCTGAAAGGAATGGAAGAACAGAAACAGGAAATCAATGCTATTATCCGAAATCGCGCAGTACCCGACTTCGAAAACACTATCGTTGCACTCGACCGCAGTGGAAAACTGCTTACTAAAGTAGAATATGTTTTCGGACCTATCGCTAGTAGCAACTCAACCGAAGAGACTCGCGCTTTGGAAAAAGAACTGTCTCCATTATTTTCTGCACACAGCGATGATATTTACTTGAATCCATTGCTTTTTGCAAAAGTAAAAGAAGTTTACGACAATCAGAAAAAATTTGGATTAAATAAAGAACAGACCAAACTACTGGAAAATGTGTACAAGCGTTTTATCCGTGGCGGCGCTGGATTAAATGATGAGCAGAAAGCCGAATTACGTAAGCTGAACAGTGAAATATCACTGCTGGAACTTACATTCAGCCAAAACCTGATGCACGAAACCAATAACACATTTGTTACAGTCGACAAGCTGGAAGAACTGGAAGGACTTCCAGAAGCAAATATCGAACCTGCCGCTAAAATGGCAGAAGAAAACGGACAGAAAGGAAAATGGATGTTCAATATGCAGCGTCCAAGCTGTAACCCTGTTCTACAATACTGTAAAAACCGTGAATTGCGTCATCGCGTATATGATGCATATTACAATCGAGGAAATCAGAACAACCAGTATGACAATAAAGAAATATCCCGCAAACTGGTTACTTTACGCTTACAAAAAGCTAAGCTGATGGGATATGAAGATTATGCTTCTCTTGCCCTCGACAATCGTATGGCAAAAAACGAACAGAATGTATACCGCTTGCTCGACCAGGTATGGACTCCTGCTGTAGAAAAAGCTAAAGAAGAGCTGAATGATATACGTGCTGAAATAAAGAAAGATGGCTATAACTTCGAGCCGGAAGGATGGGACTATATGTACTATCTTAATAAAGCTAAACAAGCCAAATATGCTATCGATGAAGATAAAGTTTCAGAATACCTTGAAATCAACAATGTACTGAAAGGTATCTTCTATGTAGCAAATAAACTTTATGGCTTGACTTTCAGAGAATGTACAGATAAATTCCCTGTGTATGAAAAAACAGCTCAGTCATGGGAAGTGATCGATAAAGATGGTAAAGTACTTGCCCTCTTCTACAGCGACTATTACCCGCGTGACGGTAAAGGAGCCGGAGCCTGGTGTACAGGTTTCAGAGATCAGAGCTATAACGGCAATGAACGAGTTCTGCCAGTGGTTGTAAACGTATGCAACATGACAACTGCAAGCGGTGACAAACCTGCTTTGCAAAGCATTGACAATGTAACAACCATGTTCCATGAATTTGGACATGCCTTGCACAGTTTCATGTGCGACGTACACTACCCGGGAGTTTCCAATGTTGAACGCGACTTTGTAGAACTTCCTTCGCAAATAAATGAGCACTGGGCATTCGAACCGGAAGTGCTGAACATCTACGCCAAACACTACAAAACAGGCGAAGTAATACCAATGGAACTGGTAAAGAAAATAGAAGAAAGCGCTAAATACGGTCAGGGTTTTGCTACAGTAGAATATCTGGCTGCTTCGCTTACAGATATGGACTTACATACACTGAAAGAAGTTCCTTCTGACCTGAATGTTATGGAGTTCGAATCTCAAAAACTGAAAGAACGCGGAATTCCTTCACAAATCTATCCACGCTACCGTGTTACCAATTTCAGTCACACAATGGGAGGTGGATATACAGCCGGATATTACAGCTATATGTGGGCTGAGGTATTAGACTGTGACGCATTTCAGGCTTTCAAGGAAACAGGTGACATCTTCAACAAAGAAATGGCAGACAAATTCCGTAAATATATCCTGACACCGGGTGGCATCGACGATGGCATGACTATGTATAAGAATTTCCGTGGCCGCGAACCTAAGATAGATGCGTTACTCAAAAATCGTGGTTTACTGAAAGAAGAACCTCAAACACTAATCAATGGAGATATCGAAAAAAGATAAGCATCTCTAAGATATAAGTAAAAAATTGCTTCGGAGCATCTTAACATAAAGAACCCGAAGCGATTTTTTCATTTTTATTCATTCCATGTATAACCTTTATACATCCAATTCTTTTAACAACAAAAAAGTGTCAACATTCTGATTCCACCCGAAAATTTGCCCAATATCCCTTAAATTTTATCCTATTTAAAAGAAAATATGAGCAAAAATTTTTGTGTTTCTCTTCAATCCACTATATTTGTATACAATTTTGGTACAAAATGACGGAAGAAGACAAAAAGCTATTGAATACTTTCGAAGGGAAACTGAGGCATTTTATGTATTTATATGAAGAACAACAAAAAGAAAATGCATCTCTCCGTCAACTTCTTGCTGAAAAAGAAGTTGAAATAGCCGAACTTCAAAATAGCCGAAAAGAATTGGAAGCCATGTATACCAATTTGAAAACAGCTCGCATAATCAGTATCAACGACAATGAACTCCGAGATACCAAACAACGATTGGCGAAGCTTGTGCGTGAAGTCGACAAATGTATCGCTTTGCTGAATGAATAATTAAAACGGTGAAAAGAGCATGACGGACGACCAAATGAAAATACATCTGCTGATTGACAACGAACGATATCCGCTCATCATTAAACGTGAAGAGGAACAACTATATCGGGATGCAGCCAAACAGATTGATTATAAACTAAACAAATACCGCAATAAGTTCCCTAATTTCAATACTGAGAAGTATTGGGTTATGACAGCCCTGGAGCTGGCTTTTGAAAATATGTCTATGAAAGACCGTAATGATACCACGCCTTATCTGGAAAAGCTGAAACAACTGGAACAAGATATAGACGAGTGTATCGGTAAAAAGAGTGAGTAAGCGTTTAGTAAACGAAAGATAGAAAACATTTGCGCACAAGCTTGACGTCAGGAAAACAACCTGACAGAAAGTTTGTGCGTTTTTTATTTATATTTTAAACTACTTATAATGTTGACATTAGTAATATTAACGGTTATCGCCTTTCTGATTGGAGGGGCACTTTCATATTGCTTTTTCAAGTATGGCTTGAAAGCGCGATATGATAAAATTATAAAGGAAGCGGAAACAGAAGCTGAGGTTATAAAGAAAAACAAACTTCTGGAAGTAAAAGAGAAATTCCTGAATAAAAAGGCTGATCTGGAAAAGGAAGTTGCTCTTCGTAATCAAAAAATTCAACAGGCAGAAAACAAGCTGAAACAGCGCGAAATGGTGCTGAACCAGAAAAATGAAGAGTTGCAGCGTAAACGCAACGAGAATGAAGCCATCAAGGAAAATCTGGACGCACAGCTGGTTATCATTGAAAAGAAGAAGGAAGAATTAGATCAGTTACAATCACAGGAACGTGAGAAACTGGAAGCACTTTCAGGACTTTCTGCTGAAGAAGCAAAGGAACGTCTGGTAGAATCGTTGAAGGAAGAAGCCAAAACTCAGGCTCAATCTTACATCAATGACATTATGGATGATGCTAAGCTTACAGCAAACCGTGAAGCTAAACGCATCGTTATCCAATCTATCCAGCGAGTTGCTACTGAAACTGCTATTGAAAACTCTGTAACGGTATTCCATATCGAATCAGATGAAATAAAAGGACGTATCATTGGTCGTGAAGGCCGTAACATCCGCGCGCTGGAAGCAGCAACCGGAGTAGAAATCGTTGTAGACGACACACCTGAAGCAATCGTATTGTCTGCATTCGACCCTGTCCGCCGTGAAATTGCACGTCTAGCCTTACATCAGTTGGTTACCGACGGACGTATTCATCCGGCACGCATCGAAGAAGTTGTTGCAAAAGTGCGTAAGCAAGTAGAAGATGAAATCATCGAAACAGGTAAACGTACTACAATCGACTTGGGTATTCATGGCCTGCATCCTGAACTGATCCGTATCATCGGTAAGATGAAATATCGTTCTTCTTATGGACAGAATCTGTTGCAGCATGCACGCGAAACAGCCAACCTGTGTGCTGTCATGGCTTCGGAACTGGGACTTAATCCGAAAAAAGCTAAACGTGCCGGATTGTTGCACGATATAGGTAAAGTACCTGATGAAGAACCAGAATTGCCACACGCACTGCTTGGTATGAAGCTGGCTGAAAAATATAAGGAAAAACCTGATATCTGCAATGCTATCGGAGCTCACCACGATGAAATAGAAATGACCAGCTTGCTGGCCCCTATCGTACAGGTATGTGATGCTATCTCTGGTGCACGTCCGGGAGCACGCCGCGAAATCGTAGAGGCTTACATCAAACGTTTGAACGATTTGGAACAGCTTGCAATGTCTTATCCGGGTGTTACAAAAACTTACGCTATTCAGGCAGGTCGCGAGTTGCGCGTAATCGTCGGTGCAGACAAGATAGACGACAAACAAACAGAAAGCTTGTCTACTGAAATAGCTAAGAAGATTCAGGATGAAATGACTTATCCGGGACAGGTTAAGATTACAGTTATCCGTGAAACTCGTGCGGTTAGCTTCGCAAAATAAACAGCAAATAACCGAAAATGAAAATAAACTCCGGTTCTGTCAAACCGGAGTCGACAATAAAAACAAGTGCGGCAGCCTTCCTCTATTGGAAAGCTGCCGTACTTGTTTTTGAGCTACCAAAAGCTGTTTTCTAATTTCATTTCTGCTCTGATTGGGAAAGATTGAAAACTACTTTTAAAATTTCAAATATGCTTTTTTTACTTTTATATCCTTTGCAAGAAAATAAGCACGTAAAAAAGGGAATGGTAGACATCCTACACGAAGGAAAGCTGGTATCAAAAACCCTCTTAATTTCCGACAAAGAACATCAGTATTGATACACTATAAAAAGCCTATACAGTTTTTTACAAGAACTGCCCCATGACTTTTTCTGCGCATGCATAACCTTCTTCATACAGACTGGTCAACTTCTTGATATCCTTCTCTATACGGTTGACAACAACCCGTTGTTCGGGACGGATTGCAATGATCCGACCTTCATCCTCCATCCGTTCAATCATTTCCAACTGTTGATTATAAACCTGACAACGCCGGCTTAACACAACGCGCAACCTTGGATAACGTGTATAAATAAACCGTGGTACCCGAATATCCTTCTCCGATTTACGATACCCTCTGTTCCGTGTCAATACGACGACATTGCGTTCATATCCCTGTTCTATGGCACGCAGTACAGGTATCGAATCGACTATTCCTCCGTCCAACATCGGACGTCCGTCGACATACGTAATGGGACAAACATAAGGCAAGCTGCTCGAAGCTTTTGCTATCGCCAGCAGGCGCTCTTTATCTTTCTTTTCTTCCAGATAACAGGGACGTCCTGTCACACAGTTTGTTGTAACCATTTCAAACCGTGCCGGATTTTCATAATATGCCTGATAGTCGTACGGAAGCAATTCTTCTGGAAAAATCTCGTACAATAGTTTTTGGTCTAGTATGCTATGCTGATACCACAAATACTTCAACCCGATATAATGATACTTTGCCATCATATCGATATTGCTATATTTGGCACGCCCACGCTGATGCGACATGTAAGAAAGTCCGTTACATGCTCCAGCCGAAACACCGATACCATATGGAAACTCGATATGATGATCCATGAAATAGTCTAATACTCCGCAGGTAAAAACCCCACGCATGCCTCCTCCTTCAAGAACAAGGCCCATATTCTTCAAATCTAGTTTCATAACATACAATAGTTTAGTTTCACAAAGATACATTTTTTAGGAAAATGGTTAGGACATAATTCAATTTAATTTCCTACTTTTGCAACACTTATTACAATAATTTCACTTTAACAATTACAATATGTTCGAATCATCAGTATACCGCAATCGCCGTAAGGCACTTAGAGAGAAAGTCAGTAGTGGTATTATCCTGATACTGGGAAACAATGAAGCCCCTGCCAATTATCCCGATAATACATATAAATTCCGTCAAGACAGCTCGTTCCTCTATTTCTTCGGACATTCACATCCCGGATATGCAGGAGTGCTGGACGTTGATGCTGAGGAAGATTATTTCTTCGGCGATGACGTAACGATGGACGACATTATCTGGATGGGTCCTCAGCCTAGTGTAAAGGAACTGGGAGAACGTGTAGGAGTGAAAAAAAGTTTTCCGTTTGCACGACTGAAAGAAGTAGTAGGAAAGGCCATATCACAACGACGCAAGATTCACTTCCTGCCTCCTTACCGCTACGACAACATGATGCTTCTGGAAGATTTGACCGGAATCCGTGCTTCCATGACCAGACAACATGCTTCATTGGAGCTGATAAAGGCTGTAGTAAGCCTGCGCTCAGTAAAAGAAGCATGCGAAATTGAGGAAATAGATAAAGCCTGCAACATCGGTTACGAAATGCATACGGCTGCCATGCGCCTGTGCAAACCGGGAGTTTCGGAACAATATATTGCCGGCATACTGGATGGTATTGCTGCATCATACGGAAATATGGTATCGTTTGCCACTATCCTTTCACAGAACGGACAGACACTTCACAATCATGACCACAGCCAGATTCTTCAGACAGGCCGTCTGATGCTGACTGATGCAGGTGCAGAAAGCGTTACCAACTACTGTTCCGACCATACCCGAACCATACCTGTAGGCGGTAAATTTACTGACCGCCAACGTGACGTATACAGCATCGTACTGGCATGCCACGACCGTGCTTTGGAACTGGCTCGCCCGGGAGTTACTTACAAGTCTGTCCATCTGGATGTCTGCAAGGTGCTGGCGCAGGGATTGAAAGATCTTGGATTGATGAAAGGCAATGTAGATGATGCCGTAGCAGCAGGAGCTCATGCGCTGTTCATGCCTCACGGTCTGGGACATATGATGGGAATTGACGTTCACGACATGGAAGATTTAGGACAGTGCTACGTGGGTTACGACGATGAAACTCGTCCTTCCGATCAGTTCGGACTGGCTTCTTTGCGTATGGGACGTCGTTTGCAGGAAGGCTTTGTCATCACAGACGAACCGGGATGCTATTTCATTCCGGCACTGATCGACAAATGGAGAGCAGAAAATATTAATACTGAATACCTGAATTTCGATGCTATAGACAAGTTCAAGGATTTCGGTGGCATCCGTCTGGAAGATGATATTCTGATTACTCCGGAAGGTTCACGCTTTACTGGCGACAAGCGTATTCCTATTACCATCGAAGAAGTGGAAAAGATTATGAATGAACAATAATAAATAAACAAATAATAATTTAACCCTAAAAGAAACAATGAATAAACTTGTTGCGATTTTAGCTTTGGGTGTATGCTTCAGCAATGTATATGCTAAAGGTCCAAAAAAGAACAAAGCTGAAGAAGAAGGCTTTGTGTTTACAACTGTAAAGGAAAACCCTATCACTTCTATCAAAGACCAAAACCAGTCAAGCACTTGCTGGTCGTTCTCAACACTGGGATTCCTCGAAGCAGAACTGTTGCGTGCAGGAAAGGGAGAATTCGATTTGTCTGAAATGTTTGTTGTACACAAAACAATGGAAGACCGTGCTGTAAACTATGTACGCTATCACGGTGACGCTTCTTTCTCTCCGGGTGGAAGCTTCGAAGATATCGTAGTTTGCTACGAAAAATATGGTATGGTTCCTCAGGAAGCTATGCCGGGTATCATGTACGGCGATTCACTTCCTAACCATAACGAACTGGATGCTGTAGCTTCAGGTTATATGAACGCTATCGCTAAAGGCGGATTGAAAAAGCTGTCTCCGGTTTGGAAAAACGGTATCAAGTCTATTTATGACACATACTTGGGAGAATGCCCGAAAGAATTTACTTACAAAGGTAAGACTTATACTCCGAGAACATTTGCCGATGAAGTATTGGGTCTGAACATGGACGACTATGTTTCACTGACATCTTACTCTCATCATCCGTTCTACACTCAGTTCAATATCGAAGTACAAGACAACTGGCGTAATGCACTTTCGTACAACTTGCCTATCGACGAACTGATGGCTGTTATGGAAAATGCAATCAACACCGGCTATACTTTCGCATGGGGTGCTGATGTAAGTGAACAAGGCTTTACTCGTGATGGTGTAGCTGTATGTCCGGATGCAGAAAAAGGCGCTGAACTGACAGGCTCTGATATGGCACGTTGGTTAGGTATGAGCCAGGCAGACAAACGTAAAGAACTGACAAGCAAACCACTTCCTGAAATCACTGTAACTCAGGAAATGCGTCAGGAAGCTTTCGACAACTGGGAAACTACCGATGACCACGGAATGGTTATCTACGGTATTGCTAAAGACCAGAACGGAAAAGAATACTTCATGGTAAAAAATTCATGGGGAACTGAAGGCAAGTACAAAGGTATCTGGTATGCATCAAAAGCATTTGCTGCTTACAAGACTATGAATATTTTGGTAAACAAGCATGCCATTCCTGCTGACATAGCTAAAAAATTGGGATTATAATTAGTTAATATAGACCAATTATAAATAATTAAGCGGCTAATCTCCGAAAATAAATAGGAGATTAGCCGTTTTTTTCTTTCTTTTTTTCTAATTTTACAGATTGAATAACTAGGGTAAAAAAGCTTTTTGCCCGTGTCTGAAAAAGAAAAGAAAGAAAAAATATATATAAATGAATTACAAATGGAATTATCAACCTCCGACACTAGAACAGCGGGAAGCAGCTAGAGCACTGGCTAAAGATATAGGAATCAGCCCTATATTATGCCGGCTTCTCTTGGAAAGAGGAATAACCTCTACTGCCGAGGCCAAACAATTTTTCCGCCCTCAGCTCAACGAACTGCATGATCCGTTCCTTATGAAGGACATGAGCATTGCAGTAGAACGACTGAACAAGGCTATGGGACGGAAAGAACGTATCATGGTGTATGGAGATTACGATGTAGACGGTACTACAGCAGTCGCATTGGTTTATAAATTCCTTCAACAGTTCTATTCGAACATCGACTACTACATCCCCGACCGTTACAACGAAGGGTATGGAGTATCGAAGAAGGGAGTGGATTATGCTGCCGAAACAGGCGTAAAGCTTATTATTGTATTAGACTGCGGTATCAAAGCCGTGGAAGAGATTACGTATGCCAAGGAAAAAGGCATCGACTTTATTATTTGCGACCATCATGTACCAGATGATGTGTTGCCGCCTGCTGTTGCCATATTGAACCCTAAGCGGTTTGATTCAACTTATCCGTACGATCACCTCTCAGGATGCGGTGTCGGATTTAAGTTCATGCAGGCTTTTGCCATCAATAATGGAATCGAGTTTCATCAGCTCACCCCACTGCTCGATTTGGTTGCAGTAAGTATCGCCTCAGACATCGTACCTATAATGGGAGAAAACCGCGTGCTTGCCTATCATGGGCTGCGTCAACTCAATTCTAATCCCAGTATCGGGCTGAAAGCCATCATCGATGTTTGTGGTTTGTCCGAACGGGAAATCACGATGAGCGATATTGTCTTTAAAATAGGTCCCCGCATCAATGCATCCGGACGCATACAAAACGGGAAGAAGGCAGTCGATTTGCTGATTGAGAAAGACTTTCAGGCAGCACTCGAAAAGAGCAACCAGATAAACCAGTTCAATGAGACTCGCAAAGACCTGGACAAGAGCATGACCGAAGAAGCAAATAAGATTGTAGATCATTTGGAGAAACTGTCTGAACGCCGCTCCATCGTCATCTACAATGAAGCTTGGCACAAAGGAGTTATCGGTATCGTAGCTTCCCGATTGACGGAAATCTATTACCGTCCGGCTGTCGTTCTGACGCGTACAGATAATCTGGCAACAGGTTCTGCACGATCGGTTTCAGGCTTCGATGTGTATAAAGCAATCGAACATTGCCGTGACTTGCTGGAAAACTTCGGAGGACATACGTATGCTGCGGGACTTTCCATGAAGATTGAAAACGTACCGGAGTTTACACGACGCTTCGAGCAATATGTAACCGATCATATCTTGCCGGAACAGACCAGTGCGACGATAGACATCGATGCCCAACTGGATTTCCGCGACATCACACCGAAGTTTTTCTTCGATTTGAAGAAGTTTAATCCCTTCGGTCCGGATAATCCGAAACCCGTCTTCTCAACGCTGAATGTTTACGACTATGGAACAAGCAAGGTGGTGGGACGCGATCAGGAACACATCAAGCTGGAACTGGTGGACAACAAATCGAATAACGTGATGAACGGCATCGCTTTCGGACAAAGTTCGCAAGCACGCTACATCAAGACCAAGCAATCGTTCAATATCTGTTATACGATTGAAGAAAATACGCACAAACGTGGAGAAATCCAATTACAGATAGAAGACATAAAACCTTCTTTCTAAACAATACATAATGATGAATGAAGAACGGAAACTGATGCAGTAAGTTCTTTCATTCATCATTATTCTTTCAAGACTTTCATTTATAACTTCTCATTCAACACCGTGGACTATAAAAGCATACTGAAACAATATTGGGGATACGACAGTTTTCGAGGTATCCAGGAAGATATCATCAACAGTATAGGTAGCGGACGAGATACACTCGGACTGATGCCTACGGGAGGAGGAAAGTCTATTACCTTCCAAGTGCCTGCCCTCGCCCAACCTGGATTATGCCTGGTTGTCACCCCTCTTATTGCCCTGATGAAAGACCAGGTACGCAATCTGCGCGACCGGGGAATAAAATCAATAGCTGTCTATTCGGGTATGACGCGTGAAGAAATTGTCGTGGCACTGGAAAACTGCATCTTCGGCGATTATAAGTTTCTCTATATTTCGCCCGAACGACTGGACACGGAAATTTTCCAGACCAAGCTGAAAAGCATGAAGGTAAGCATGATTACCGTCGACGAATCACACTGTATATCTCAGTGGGGATATGATTTCCGTCCAGCCTACCTCAAGATCTCAGAAATCAGAAAACTGCTTCCAGGAGTACCAGTGCTTGCTCTTACAGCTACAGCCACGCCCGAAGTGGTAAAAGACATTCAGAAACGACTGGATTTCAGAGAAGAGAATGTTTTCCGGATGAGTTTTGAACGGAAAAATCTTGCCTATATCGTCCGCCGCACAGAAAACAAGGCTGAAGAACTTCTTCACATCCTGACCAGTGTACAAGGTTCAGCCATTGTATATACGCGCAACCGTAAAAAGACAAAAGAAGTATCTCAATATCTGAATGAACAAGGTATTACTGCAACGTTCTATCATGCCGGACTGAACAATGATACCAAAGACCAGCGTCAGAAGGGGTGGATAAACGGAGAGTTCAGAGTCATGGTAGCAACCAACGCATTCGGTATGGGTATTGACAAGCCCGATGTACGACTGGTGGTACACATCGATTTTCCCGATTCTCCCGAAGCATATTTTCAGGAAGCGGGACGCGCCGGACGTGACGGACAGAAATCGTATGCGGTACTGCTATACGCACGAAGTGATAAAACCTTATTGAACAAACGCATAGCCGATACTTTTCCAGAAAAGGAATACATCCGTCAGGTTTATGAGCACATCAATTATTATTATCAGATGGCAATGGGCGACGGACTTGGCTGTACGTATGCGTTTAATATAGATGAGTTCTGCCAGAATTTCAAGCATTTTCCTATCCGGGTAGACAGTGCGCTGAAGATTCTTACCCGGGCGGGATATCTGGAATATACCGACGAACAGGATAATGCCTCACGCCTGATGTTCACACTGCGGCGTGATGAACTGTATCGCATCCAGGAAAATAATCCTGACACAGAGAATCTGATTCGCATCATTCTGCGTTCGTACACCGGTCTGTTCAGCGACTATGCCTATATCAATGAAGAAACGCTTGCATTAAGAAGCGGACTTTCCCGTCAGCAGGTGTATGAAACACTGGTACTGCTCACCAAACGGCACATTTTGCATTATATTCCGGGGAAGAAAACACCCTACATCATATATACACGCGAACGCCAGGAAAGTGAACGTATCGTACTGAACCGAGATGTTTACGAGGACCGGAAAGCCAGTTATGAGCAGCGAATCAAGGCCATGCTGGAATATGCCGATGCTGAAAACAAATGCCGGAGCCGCATACTTTTACAGTATTTTGGCGAGAAAAACGAACACAACTGCGGATTGTGCGATGCCTGTCTGGCGAAACACTCCTCGGGACTGAAACATGGAGAATTTGAAGACATACGCAACCAGATAATGGACATTCTGCAATCACCGTGCTCCTCCCACGATCTGCTGGAAGCTCTTCCGGGAGATAAAGAAAAAAATACAAAAGCCTTATCATACCTACTTGCAGAAGAAGTGATCGGACAGGAACACGGGAAACTATATATCTGCAAATGAACATATTTCTAATACCGATTGTTATATAAGAAAAACACTGAATATGAAATCTAAATTATCAATTTTACTGCTTGGCATAGCTGGTTGGTTTGCATCACAACCTGCAAATGCCTGTACAGGTATCACACTGAAAAGCAAAGACGGAACTACAATCGTTGCACGTACCATCGAATGGGGCGGAAGCAACCTGAACAGCCAGTATGTTATTGTTCCAAGAGGATATACGGCACAGTCGTACACTCCTGAAGGAATCAACGGAATGAAGTTTACGGCACGATATGGTTATGTAGGACTTGCCGTAGAACAAAAGGAATTTATCGCTGAAGGCGTAAACGAAGCCGGACTGTCTGCCGGACTGTTCTATTTCCCGTCTTATGGAAAATACGAAGACTACAATGCTTCGGAAAAAGAAAATACAATCTCCGACCTTCAACTTGTTTCGTGGATATTAGGTAACTGTGCTACGCTGGATGAAGTGAAAGAAGCGGTAAAGAGTGTACATGTAGTCAACATCGACCCGCGTTCGTCTACTGTTCATTGGCGGTTTACCGATGCAGAAGGCAAACAGCTAGTGTTGGAAATTACAGGACAGACTCCGCATTTCTTCGAAAATACATTGGGAGTGCTGACCAACTCTCCGGGCTTTGAATGGCAGCTTACCAACCTGAACAATTATGTGAATCTCTTCCCGGGAACAGCTCCGGCACAAGATCTGGGAACTACTCCATTGAAATCGTTCGGAGCAGGAAGTGGATTCCTGGGCATACCGGGTGACGTAACTCCTCCTTCACGTTTCGTACGTGCGGCTTTCTATCAGTCGACTGCCCCACAGCAGGATTCAGCCGAGAAAACAGTGCTTCAGGGCTTTCAGATTCTGAACAACTTCGATATTCCGGTAGGCATTGAATTCCCATTGGGAAAAGTTCCTGCCGACATTCCAAGCACTACACAGTGGACATCGGCTACCGATATGACAAACCGGACTATCTATTACCGAACCATGTACAACAGTGCGATACGAAGCATCGACTTGCGGACCATTGATTTTGCTAAAGTGAAATACCAGGCCATCCCGCTGGACAACGTCAGCCAGCAGCCTATCGAGCAGATAAAGGTATCTCCATCTCCCAAGTCCGGTCGCAAATAGAAAGATAATCCATTTCGGGACGACTCCCGAAAACCAAAGCATAGAACGAGGTATCTCTATGCTTTACCCCCATAATCTGTTTCATTAACTCATCCCCCACGGGTGGCATCTCGAAATCGGAAATCATTACTACATCCGAGCGATGCCACCCGTTTGTTTGTATCAAACGGACAGCTTCTTTTAATGCCGGAACCATATTGGTTCCTCCGTCGAAACGATAATTCAGGAAATCTGCCAATAAAGGAAAATCTGCACGCAAGTCCTTTATCAGCATGCAGTGGATATCTTCGGCAAAATTAATTACATAGCATTTGCGATGCGTGCCGTCTACCAACTTAGCCACAGCCAGCAGAGCCGACTTTGCCAGTATCTCACGCTTCCCTTGCATAGAGCCTGACGTATCCAGACAAACCACAAACGGTCCCTGTCCACTTACCGGCTTTCTGCCTTTTTGAAGCACCGAACTGTCTTCTGCCGACCGACTATCAAACACCTGCAAACGTTTCTCTACGAACTTCTGCATGAATACCGGACGAAGTGCCTCATCCGTCAGGTAACAATATTCTACCGGAAGCAGATGATTCAAATCGCTTCCCAATGTTATACCCTCGATATCGCTGCGTACAGCATGACGTACCAGTTGCTCTTCGCGTACTCCTCCCAACGGATCGAAGCTACGTTTCTCACCCTTACTGTGCTTTCCTAACACCCGCACCAGTTCACGAATGTGGCGATTCTGCTCCATAGCCTTCTCATAAGGCACGATACGCCGGTAAAGTTCCGGACGGTTCAACAACAACCATCTGACGCGCGAACCTGTCACATCGGCAACCGTTTTCAGTCCGTTCTGCTTGTCGAGCAAAACAAATCCTTCACACAACGACTCGATGTGATGATACTGATAATCGTATTCCTTGGTTGTGAGCAAGCGATGCCATTTATCCAGAAAAAGTTCCTGCAGAAGCTTCCGTTCGGGACTGAGCAAAGGCAGACGCTCCAGCCGCTCAATATAGTAAGCAACATCAAGCTCTGCAAGCGAATAACGTTTCCGGAAAGCTGCCTGCATACGATAAAGAAAATCCAGAAAATCAGACGGAAGCAACTGTTCATGCTCGTAAAACACCTCCCATTCGGGCGTATAACGTGAATAAAACTCCTGCAACGAAGGAGCTGTCTTCCGGTAATAACCCCACACCGTTTCCTCCAGTTCACCGGGAAGCACCGTACCACGCTGTAAAGCTTCGCCCAGGCAATCAAAGCACCTGCGCCGAAGCTCCTCCAAATAAATCGTTTTCAGATCCTTGATCCGGATACTCCTCGTTCTCTTTTCGGTACGCATGTTTCAGTTCATCAAGTTCATTCTTATATTTTGCCAGCGAATCCTGCTGCACACGCAGCATCTCTTCCATCGTCCGGCGCTGTCTGTCGCCCAAGAACAGATGATTGCGGCAATACTCCATCTCTGCTTCGAAAAACTCCCTCGTTCCGGCATCCACCCGCGAAAGAAGCTCTTCCAGTTCCCGGAAACGAGCGTTTAAATCGCTTTCCGGACGCACTTCAATTGCCGGAAACGGTTCCGCATCGGGATTACAGCGCAAAGGATATTCATAATTGTTGATAAATACCGAACGTCTTCCCTTACGGAGAGAATAGATTTTGTTCTGAGGAATCTTCCCGCGCATGGAAAGATCGTACTTCTTCAGGATAAAGCACTGCGATTTATATTTGTCTTTATGCAAGTAGAAGAGTTTCCCCGTATCATCGAGCGACTGGAAGTCGGAAGCAAACATCAGCAGACGTCCTGCCAGCCGTACCCGCTCTATCTGATAATAATACGAATCTACCAGTGTCAGTCCGGGATCGTGATTTTCACGTACCGTACCTTCTGCCATCAGTTCCTCCTTCAGTGCCTGCAACTCACGGTCCACTCCCTGCAAGTTCAGCAGATAACCTTCAGCACTCTGCCGTATCGCTCCGGCAAGCATTTCTTCTGTTATATTCTTCTGTGTCACATCGCTCCACAAGCAATGTGCCAGCAGCAGACAGTCCGACAGACGGACAGCTTCCGAACCATTCAGGAAAGCCGACGTACGAAGCAGTTTGACAATCTTTTTCCAACGGCGGTCGGACACATACAGAGGAAGTTCCGCAGATTCTTCGTTCTGCAAGCGGCGATTGTACTCCTCCATCTTTTCCTTCAGCAGATGGATAACTTCGAAAATAGAATAATGCAAGGTTATGCCCGCTATCTGCTGCTGCCATCCGGCATACTCCTCGTCACCGATGGCTAGTTCCTCCGGCACACATGGCTCACTCTCATCGGCAGAAGCAATCATCCGGTCGAAATCGGACAAATCTTCCACTCCCGTCACCATAACACGCAACAGAAAACGGTCCCACAAAGCCTCCAGTCCCTGTCCTACCGCCGGCAACTCATTCGATGCTGCTACCAGTCCCTTGAGCGGAAGCTGCATCGTCAATCGTCCGTTGCGGAAAATTTTCTCATTGATAGCCGTCAGCAATACATTCTGAATAGCAGGTCCCGCCTTCCAGATTTCATCCAGAAACACCACCGTAGCCGAAGGCAAATAGCCCTCGGTGACACGTTCGTACGTATCGCCTTCCTTCAGCTTGGAAATAGAAACCGGTCCGAAAATTTCATCGGGCGTACTGAAACGCGACATCAGATACTCGAAAGCCTCTCCCCGGCGGAAAGCCAGTTTCAGCCGGCGTGCCACCATACTCTTTGCCACTCCCGGAGGTCCCAGCAAGAAAATACTCTCACCTGCCACAGCCGATAACAACGACAGTGCAATAACATGCTCCTTGCCGAACACACGCTCGTTCAGCTGCTGCAACAACTGTTGTATGCGCAATCTCAAATCGTCCATGCTTTACGGTTTTAATTGATTTTTCTTTGCCTGCCAAACTACTCTTCCCGTCTGCATCACGACAGACAGAAAAATCAGTCCCAGTCCGGTATAGAAACTGAAATTCAGATCTTTCGCCTCACGGAAAATTATCATAGCCAGAATAATGCTGTAAATAGGCTCCAGATTGTAAGTCAGATTAAACGTAAACGCTGAAATCTTCTTCAACACCTGTATCTGAAGAATGTACAGCAAGACGGTACAAACCGAAGCGAACAGCAGCAAATAGCCGAAATCAGTAGCCGAAGGCAATATGGATGGTACAGGAAAGAAATACAAATATACAGGAAGCATACAGGTCAGTCCCGCAAAACCTCCTCCCATTTCATACAGCAAGGTAGTGCCCGACGGATAACCCGAAGCCACTTTCTTGTTGCAGATGGTAAACAGGGAAGCCAGCGCCGACGACACGACTCCCATAAGGATACCCGCACGGTAACGGGTGTCGAAGTGAAAGATAAGCACAATGCCCGCCACTCCTACCAGACTGAACAATATCTCACTTGCCGATACCCAATGCCGGTTGATTACCGGATCGAACAAAGCTGTGAAAAAGCTCATCAGCGACAGACAGACCACTCCGATGGATACGTTCGACGCCTTGATACTGCCATAGAAAAACAGCCAGTGAACGGCAAGCAGCAGTCCCACCGAAGCAATACGCAATGCATCGCGGGCAGGAAGTTTCCGTAGTTTCTTCAGCAGAAAAAGTACGATATAAAACAATACACCAGCCAAAAGCATCCGATACCACACCAGCAGTCCTTCATTTAATGTAATCAGTCGACCGAAAATACCTGTACCTCCGGCTATCAGTACCGAGAGGTGAAGTTTGATAAAAGCCTCTTTCATTCGTTTTATTTTTTTCGGCGCAAAGGTACAAAACAATTTTGTAGCACGAGAAGCGAACGCTACAAAAAGACATGGCATTAGATTTAACAAAAAGACAGAAAAATACCGCTTACATAAACAAGTAAAGACCAAATTTCCCAAACGACTGACAAGCCTCAGTGACAAAATCCTTCTTCTGTACGTCGGAAAGACTCTTCCTGTGAAAAATGATAGTCTTCGAACAACCTTTTTAACAAGTAAACGGCAGTATCTGACAGATATTCCCGCGAAAAGGAAAGGATTTTCCCTACTCAATCTTCATGCTCTGCATCTGCTCTTTGGTTATTCCAAAACGCTTGCCGTACTGTATCCAGTAACGTGTGGAAGCCCAGATAAACAAACGCTTATTCAGCGGCATGGTAGCTTGTATGTTACAATATTTACCGTTACCGACAGATTTTGCCAGTTTCCTGATTGCCCTCACAGCTATGTAACGGAACGGAGTGCCGAGTATCGCCTCTCCACTTCCCAAAGCCAACACAGATCCTGTGCGATAACCGTTTTTCTGACAAAAGAAACGGAGCATTTCCAAGGCAATATCGTTTTGGTGGTATTCCAGAAAACCGCAATTTATCAGAACTGATACAACAGGCTTCCGCTCCGGTGGGTTGACTTCCAGATACTTCAGGAAATTCAGTAACCCCACTGGAAGCGAATCGGCATAAAGCGGAAAGACCAACAGTACATCGGAATACTCTGACATTTTCTGACACAGTGCGGCATGGTTGGTCTTCAATATATTGAAACAATCCGACGGTAACTTACAAGCGGTGGAGAATATTTCAGCATATCGTCTGGAATTGGATTTCGGAGCTCGCGGACTACCGTTAAGAATCAGTACTTTTCCCATCTTTCTACAATATCTTTTACCACATCGTTCAACATAGCTTCGGTTGTAAACTTTACTTCATAACTCTCAAAGTTCATATTGGCTGCATTGCGGGCAACCAGCTTTCTGAATAGCTTCTTTTCTTCGGACGAAATATCGCCGTAAGCAAGAATAGTAGCTTTCTTCGGCATTACGGCACGCTGCACGTGATGGGTTTCTCCCTTGTAAATGCGTATAAATGCCTGCTGTACAAGAATGGCACGCTCCAGCATGGTCTTCATCACACTGTCATATCCGCCATAGCAGAACCGGCTGACATACAGAACTGTGTCGCTGGCAGCTATACAGGGATATACCCAGGTAGCGTCGTCACGAATCACGCATTTGCCCGGTGTCTTTGTCCAACATCCAAAGCATCCCACACAGTTCGCTATCCGCAAGGATAACAAATCAATGTATTTCACCGCCTCATCTTTCAAGAAACTCAGGTCGACAGGGCGGTCGGTCATTATCAGTTTCATATTTTATCTGTTCAAATTTAAACGAAGCTCAGCCATCTTTGAAAATATGCAAAGCTTGTAAAATACACACAACACGATTTCGACCAAGGTTCACAAACCATTTTCCGTATATGTTTTTTTTTGAAAATATTAGCAAACTCGGCAACTTTAGCAAAAAAGCTGGATAACCTTTTTATACATCCATGGCATGAGTATTATAAAACTTTACTATATTTGCCCAAATCTGATTCATTGAAAGCCACATAACGGCTTTTCATCGTAAAAAACACTATACTATGGATAGAACCAACGTTATTGGAGAAAAAGTAAAAAGCCTTAGAACAGCAAAAGAAATAAGTCTGGAAGAACTGGCAGACCGTACAGGACTTGCCGTAGAACAAATCACACGTATCGAGGAAAATATTGACATTCCTTCGCTCGCTCCGCTTGTAAAGCTGGCGCGTGCACTGGGAGTACGTCTGGGCACTTTCCTCGACGACCAGCCTGATGAAGCGGGTCCTGTAGTATGCCGACGCGGAGATGCTGACGATACCATCAGCTTCTCTAACAATGCACTCGATGCGCGTCAGCACTTACATTATCATTCACTGTCGCGCAGCAAGACCGACCGACACATGAAACCGTTTATCGTCGACATCGATGCAAACGGAAATAATGAATTCCATCTGTCTGCTCACGAGGGAGAAGAGTTTATCATGGTACTGAAAGGCACACTGGAAATCAATTATGGTAAATACACGTATCTGCTGGAAGAAGGTGATACGATTTATTACGATTCCATCGTACCTCATCATGTACATGCTTTCGAAGGACAGGAAGCTCGTATCCTGGCTATAATCTATACTCCTATTTAAACCGCTACCTATTATGATACAATTATCGGAAAGAACACTGGGTGACTGGCTGGAGCACTGGGCCAAGGAAACACCCGATAAAGAGTATATCGTATACTCCGACCGTAACCTGCGGTTTACATGGAGTCAGTTCAACCGACGTGTGGACAATATGGCTAAGGGATTGCTTGCCATCGGTATCACACACGGCACACACGTGGGTATATGGGCGAGAAACGTACCCGACTGGCTGACGTTTCTTTATGCCTGTGCCAAAATTGGTGCTGTAGCAGTTACGGTTAACACAAACTACAAACAAGCTGAGCTGGAGTACTTGTGCGAAAACTCGGACATGCATACGCTATGTATCGTCGATGGGGAAAAGGACAGCAGTTTTGTAGATATGACTTACCGGATGCTTCCCGAGCTGAAGACTTTCGAACGCGGGCACATGAAGAGTAAACGGTTCCCGCACATGCGCAATGTCATCTACATCGGACAGGAAAAATACCGTGGCATGTACAACACGGCCGAAATCCTTCTGCTGGGAAACAACATAGACGATACCGTACTCGACGAAGCAAAGAAAAAAGTCAATTGCCACGATACGGTAAACATGCAATATACTTCAGGTACAACGGGATTCCCGAAAGGAGTAATGCTTACGCATTATAACATAGCCAACAACGGATTTCTTACGGGAGAACACATGAAGTTCACTTCCGCCGACAAGCTTTGTGTATGTGTACCGTTATTCCACTGCTTTGGTGTGGTACTTGCTACGATGAACTGTCTTACACATGGTTGTACACAAGTTATGACGGAACGTTTCGATCCGTTGCTGGTACTGGCTTCCATTCACAAGGAACGCTGTACGGCACTTTACGGAGTACCTACCATGTTTATAGCGGAACTCAACCATCCGATGTTCGACATGTTCGACCTTTCATGCCTGCGTACAGGTATTATGGCTGGTTCTCTCTGCCCGGTAGAACTGATGAAACAGGTGGAAGAGAAAATGTTCATGAAGGTGACCAGTGTATACGGACTGACAGAAGCTTCTCCGGGTATGACACACAGCCGTATCGACGATCCGCAGGAGGTGCGTTTTACTACAGTCGGTCATGATTTTGAATTTACGGAAGTGAAGGTTATCGATCCAGAAACAGGAGAGGAATGTCCTCCAGGTGTACAAGGGGAAATGTGTAACCGCGGATATAATACCATGAAAGGATATTATAGGAATCCGGAAGCTACTGCGGAAGTGATAGACAAAAACGGTTTCCTGCATTCGGGCGACTTGGGTATCAAGGACGAAAACGGCAACTATCGCATTACGGGACGTATCAAAGACATGATTATCCGTGGAGGAGAAAACATTTATCCGCGCGAAATAGAAGAGTTCCTTTATCAGATGCCTGGCATAAAGGATGTTCAGGTAGCGGGTGTACCGTCGAAGAAATACGGTGAAGCTGTAGGAGCATTCATCATTCTGCACGAAGGATGCACAATGAACGAATATGATGTACGTGAGTTTTGCGAAGGAAAGATAGCCCGATACAAGATTCCGAAATACATTTTCTTTGTAAAGGAATTCCCGATGACAGGAAGTGGCAAAATCCAGAAGTTCAAACTGAAAGATTTAAGCCTGGAACTTTGCAAGCAACAAGGTATAGAAATTATCTGATACACAGGTATCAATAAAAAGATCGCACCCGTATTCCTAAGTCGAGAAATCAGAATATCGGGTGCTTTCTTAGAAAGACAAGTATTATTGATGAAATATTAATTCAGATCACTTCACTATTTTTACCAAGATAGTTTTTCCATCAGGTTCTCCCTTGGTATTATAGCTTTCTGATTTTACCAGTCCGATACCTTCGGCATACCATTCTGTTACACGTACGGTTTCGGTCTTCAGAACGATTTTTGTACGCTTCAGGTATGAAATCTTAATACAATCAAACTTACCGGCAGTCGTACTGACTTTCTCTTCACCCATATAAGCTGCACCAGATATATTTATCTCATTCTTCAGCATATTGGAGATCAGCGAATAAGTACGGTCTGGAATCGACTCGCCTGCACTGGCGTGCTTTTTGATAGTAAATGAATTATCACCTTTCAGTTTCAGCTCTTCAGCCATAGCCTGACGGGCCTTCGAATCGTATTTGGCAGGATCTGAATCAGATTTTATATAAGGACCATACATCAAATCTTCCTGGCAGGTAGTAACATTACCATCGTAATTCCAGTTATAAAGTGTATAGCTGGTATTATTCTTGGTCTTATTAGTTACTATTTTGGCAAGATACTGAGCACTTTCTCCTGAAGCATTCTTTACGACATTGTATACCGTAACCGTTTCGTTCGACAGGCTTTGTCCTGCCTCATCATAATTTACATAATGTAATTCCGTACCCTGAGTAGTACAGAAGTATTGTGCCTGCATGGTATGACATGCCAGCAGAGCAACAATGGCCAACAGCATTTTTTTCATAACTTATCTTTTTTATTTCACTGTATTATTTTGTTGCAAACATACTAATTTCTTTTCAGCAAACATATCCATTAAGTTAATTTTCTCGTTATCTTTGCAACACATTAACATAAAAGAGATAAAATTATGGGCTTATTATCATCCTTGTTCGGTGGAGGAAAGCCGAACGAAGACCAACAGGCAAAACAGGAAAAGAAAAATTTCGAGATTCTGAAATATGATGGTATCCGCGCACGCAATATGCGCCAGCTTCCCTATGCTATAAAATGTTTTGAGCAGGCAATAGCACTGAATGATGAACCTGAAACGCTGCAACTGCTTGCCAATGCGTATATAGAAGCCGGACGTACAGACGATGCCCGTATTACACTAGACCGCCTGGTTGATAAAACGCCCGACAATATACAGGCTCTGCTTGCTCTGGCAAGTATCTGTTATATGCAAGAAGATTATGAAAGTATGGATGATGCTTGTCAGAAAGCTATAAAGCTTGACGAAACCAGTGCTCCGGCTTACTATCTTGCAGCAAAGGCTGCACGAGGCATGAAAAATGACCTGCAGGCTATTGTGATGCTGACCAAGGCCATCATGCAAAACGAAGAATATAAAGAGGCTTATCTGCTTCGTGCCGAAGTCCTCTGGGATATGCGTCAGGCTAAAGATGCCATGAGCGATCTGGATAAAGTTCTTTCAGTTTCACCTGATGAAGAGGATGCTTTACTACTTAAAGGAAGAATACACGCAGCACTTGGTCAGGTAGAAGAAGCTCAATCATGTTTCAACCAGGTATTGGAAGTAAATCCGTTCAACGAAAAAGCCTATCTGCTTAAAGGTGAAATGTTAATGGAACAGAAAGAATTCGACCAGGCTATAGAGTTCTATACAGAAGCCATCGAACTAATGCCTCAAAACGCAGTGCTCTATCAGGAAAGAGGACGCATCCGACTGTTAAAAGGTGATAAGGAAGGTTCCATAGAAGATATGAAAAAAGCTATTGAGCTAAATCCGGACAACGAGAAGCTGATTACCGGAAATTATGATAACCTCAAGCAAAACTCTGCTCCGGGAATTTATTAATATGCTACTTTTTAAATAAGACAAAGGGAAAACGTCAACAAAATTGATAAAACTGCAATTGTCAATTGCCTCAATATAGAAGAATATAATCCACTGATTTATTTAAGAAGTCTGGAATTATAATATTTTCAAACGAAAAAGAGTCGTATCAAACTACATGATAAAAAGTTTGATACGACTCTTTAGTTCATAAGAACGAAATTTTCTATTAAAAATTCACATTTCTTAAAAATGTTTTTTTATATAGTTTTCATATCTATAATTACAACTCATCATAAGCCTCTTTCAACTGCTTCATTGCCTGTTCAAGTACAGAACGCGGACATCCGACATTCATTCTCATAAATCCCGTACCCTCTTTTCCAAAAGTCGTACCACTGTTCAGAGCTAAATGCGCATGAGATACAAAAAAATCTTCAAGCTGCTGCTGTGACAGATTCAACTCCCGACAGTCAAGCCATACCAGATACGAAGCCATCGGAAGCATTGCCTTAATCTTAGGCATATAAGTCTTCAGGTAATGATCCAAATAATCAATATTACCTTGTATATAAGCCAGACATTGTTCCAGCCACTCTGTTCCATTAGAATATGCAGCCTCTACTGCCGGAAAGGCAAAAACATGACCTCCGCCAAACTCACAGCTTTCCATATAAGTAGTAAACCGTTTGTGGAGTCCCTCATTATAGATAATAGCATGCGAAGCAGCTACTCCTGGCATATTAAATGCCTTACTAGGAGCCATGAACGTAACGGAATTATTCTTTGCACGCTCGGAAATCATGGCAAAAGGAACATGATGACGAGGTGGCAACGTCAGATCGGCATGAATTTCATCCGAAAAGACAATCACATTATCTTCAGCACATATGTCTGCAATCGCCTTCAGCTCATCGTGTGTCCAGACCACACCGCCCGGATTGTGAGGATTACATAATATAAACACACGTACCCCTTTTATCTCTTTGCGGAACAAATCCAAGTCCATGCGATACGTTCCATTTTCCAGTATCAACGGACACTCTACCACCCTTCGGTCATTACGAGTTACCAGCCACGAAAAAGGATGATAAACAGGAGGCATAATCATTATTTTATCTCCCGGATGAGTAAAGGCATTGATTGCCATTCCCAACCCCGGCACAATGCCCGGCACGTAAGTAATCTGTTCTTTTCTTACCTTCATACCATAACGGGAATCTACCCAGTTGATAACGGCCTGATAATAGCTATCAGGTTTGCAGGTATAGCCCAGCACAGGATGCTCACAACGCTTGCGGATTGCATCAATCACAAACGGTGGAGTTGCAAAATCCATATCGGCTACCCACATCGGAATAAGATCTTCCCTACCCCATATACTCTTCATTCCTTCAACTTTTTCAGCACTCGTTTCCCGACGGTCTATCAGTTCATCAAAATTATAATTCATGGTGATATTATGTTTTAATTAGCGAGTTTGTTCTAACACAAATTTAATCGAATATGTCGTGTAAAGAAAATATTTAAAGAAAAAGTTCATAAAACTATTGTTTTTTCAAGAAAAGTATTACATTTGCAACCGTAATGATAACAAAATAACAGAACAAAAATGAAAACATTTGCGACATACTTCTTCTTTTACTTTTTTTACTTTTACTTTAGCAATGAAGTGAAGCGGGAGTTCGCATATGTACGATAAACCAATGAATAAGTAAAAACAATATAACGAAATCCCGCTTCTGGAAAGAAACGGGATTTTTTATTTTAAACCAAGAGCAAATGAAAAAGATAGCAATACAAGGTGTTCCGGGCTCATACCACGACATTGCCGCCCACAAATATTTCAAGGATGAAGAAATAGAGTTAATCTGTTGCAATACATTCGAAGAAGTATTCGAGAACATGCGCAAGGACAGCAATGTAATCGGAACAGTTGCCATAGAAAATACAATTGCCGGAAGCCTGCTTCATAACTACGAATTACTCCGCGAAAGTGGAGCTACTATCATCGGAGAACACAAGCTTCGTATCAGCCACAACATCATGTGTCTGCCCGATGAAAGCTGGGAGGACCTGACAGAAGTAAACTCTCATCCGGTAGCCCTGGCACAATGCCGCGAATTTCTCCAGCACCATCAGGAACTGAAAGTTGTAGAAACCGATGATACTGCCGGAAGTGCCAAAAACATCCACGAAAAACAACTGAAAGGACATGCAGCCATCTGCTCCAAATATGCAGCAAGCATGTATGGAATGAAAATACTTCAGGAAGGAATTGAAACCAACAAACACAATTTTACACGCTTTCTTATAGTATGCGACCCGTGGATTGCCGACGACCTGAAAGACCGTTCGAAGGTAAACAAGGCAAACATCGTTTTCTCACTTCCACACAATGAAGGAAGTCTTTCGAAAGTTCTTTCCATTTTTTCATTCTACAACATAAACCTGACTAAGATACAATCATTGCCCATCATCGGACGCGAATGGGAATATATGTTCTACGTAGACGTGATGTTCAATGATTACCTGAGATATAAACAATCTATCGATGCGGTAACCCCGCTCACTAAAGCACTTAAAATTTTAGGAGAATATGCAGAAGGAGAATCAACATTATAATATACAGCCCGCCGACAGACTGGCTAGTGTCAGCGAATATTATTTCAGCCGTAAACTGAAAGAAGTGGCAAAGATGAACGCCGAAGGTAAGGATGTCATCAGCCTGGGTATAGGAAGTCCGGACATGCCGCCATCGGAAGAAACCATCAATGTATTATGCGAAAATGCCCGCAAGGCAGATGCACACGGCTACCAGCCCACAGTAGGTATACCTGAACTGCGCAAGGCGATGGCCGACTGGTACAAACGCTGGTACAATGTCGATCTTGATTCTGCTACGGAAATACAGCCGCTCATCGGATCAAAGGAAGGTATCCTGCATGTCACACTGGCTCTCGTCAATCCGGGAGATCAGGTTCTGGTTCCTAATCCGGGATATCCTACCTACACTTCACTAAATAAAATATTAGGAAGTGAGATCGTCAATTATAACCTGAGGGAAGACAATCACTGGCAACCCGATTTTGATGAACTGGAGAAAATGGATTTGAGCCGTGTGAAAATTATGTGGACTAACTATCCCAACATGCCGACAGGAGCAAATGCCACCATGGAGTTGTACGAAAAGCTGGTCGACTTTGCCCGCCACCACAACATCGTCATTGTAAACGACAACCCATACAGCTTCATTCTGAACCATAAGCCTATCAGTATCCTCAATGTTCCGGGAGCCAAAGAATGCTGTATCGAGTTCAACTCCATGAGTAAGAGCCACAACATGCCGGGCTGGCGTGTAGGTATGCTTGCCACCAACGCGACTTTTGTACAGTGGATTCTGAAAATAAAAAGTAATATCGATTCGGGAACTTTCCGTCCCATGCAGCTCGCTGCCGCACAGGCATACCGCAACAGTGCAGAATGGCACGAAGAAGCAAACATCAACGTATACAGCCGCCGTCGTAAACTGGCGGAGGAAATCATGACTACACTGGGATGTACATTCGATCCTGATCAGGTAGGTATGTTCCTTTGGGGAAAAATTCCTGAGAGCTATACTGATGTAGAAGACCTGACAGAGAAAGTATTACACGAAGCACGGATATTTATTACTCCGGGATTTATCTTCGGAAGCAACGGAAAACGGTATATCCGCATTTCTCTCTGTGCCAAGGAAGGAAAACTGGCTGAAGCCCTTAAACGCATCAAAGCAATTTTCTAAAGAATAATAAATTAAAAAGACAAGATAATATGGAACTAAATTTGCAACCCATCGAACTGGAAGGTGTATCAAAAGAACGCCCTCTTATCATAGCAGGTCCTTGTAGTGCCGAAACAGAAGAGCAAGTTATCTCAACTGCTACCCAACTGGCCAATAAAGGTATCAAGATTTTCCGTGCCGGAATATGGAAACCACGTACCAAACCCGGAGGTTTCGAAGGTATCGGTGTGGATGGTCTTGCATGGATGAAACGAGTTAAACAAGAAACAGGCATGTACGTAGCAACCGAGGTTGCAACGGCAAAGCACGTATACGAATGTCTGAAAGCAGGTATCGACATCTTGTGGATCGGAGCACGTACCACTGCCAATCCGTTTGCCGTACAGGAAATAGCTGACGCACTGAAAGGAGTAGATATTCCTGTTTACGTAAAGAACCCTGTCAATCCGGATCTGGAATTATGGATCGGAGCTTTGGAACGCATCAACAACGCAGGATTGAAGCGTCTGGGAGCTATCCACCGCGGATTCTCGTCATACGATAAAAAGATTTACCGTAACTTGCCACAGTGGCATATTCCAATCGAACTGCGCCGCCGTATTCCTAACCTGCCTATCTTGTGCGACCCAAGCCATATCGGTGGAAAGCGTGAACTCATTGCACCGCTCTGCCAGCAGGCAATGGACCTGGGACTGGATGGATTGATTGTTGAATCTCACTGCAATCCGGATTGTGCATGGAGTGATGCGGCACAGCAAATTACTCCAGATGTACTCGACTACATCCTGAATCTGCTGGTTATTCGTAAAGGGCATCAGTCAACAGAAAGCTTGCACGAACTTCGTCTGCAAATCGATGCGTGCGACAACGAACTGATGGAAATCTTAGCCAAACGTATGCGTGTATGCCGTGAAATAGGTACATTCAAGAAAGAGCATAACATGACTGTCCTTCAGACCGGACGTTACAACGAGATACTCGACAAGCGTGGTGCGCAAGGTACATTATGCGGAATGGATGCCGATTTTGTCAAACAAGTATTCGAAGCTATCCACGAAGAAAGCGTACGCCAGCAATTGGAAATCATTAATAAGTAAGTAAATAACAGACTTTTATAAGAATCTATGAGAATATTAATTTTGGGAGCCGGAAAAATGGGTTCCTTCTTTACCGATGTATTGAGTTTCGACCACGAAGTGGCAGTATTCGATGTGAACCCAAAGAAACTGCGCTTTATGTACAACTGCTGTCGGTTTACCAATACTCAAGAAATAGAAGAATTCAAACCCGAACTGGTTATTAATGCAGCAACGGTAAAATATACTCTTGATGCATTCAATCAGGTTTTGCCCATTCTCCCGAAAGATTGTATCATAAGCGATATAGCTTCTGTAAAAACCGGACTGAAAGAATTTTACGAAAATTGTGGATTCCGCTATGTATCTACTCACCCGATGTTTGGTCCTACGTTTGCCAACCTTGACAAGCTAAGTACGGAGAATGCCATCATCATCAAGGAAGGCGACCATCTGGGAAAAATTTTCTTCAAAGATCTGTATCAAAGACTGGGACTTAACATCTTCGAATATACATTCGAGGAACACGATGAAACAGTAGCTTACTCGCTGTCTATCCCCTTTGTTTCTACGTTTGCCTTCGCTGCGGTAATGAAACATCAGGATGCTCCGGGAACAACATTCAAACGGCATATGGCAATAGCCAAAGGAGTGATGGGCGAAGATGATTTTCTGTTGCAGGAAATCTTGTTCAACCCACGTACTCCGGCACATGTAGAAGGTATTCGTACAGAACTCAACGAGCTGTTGGATATCATCAACAAAAAAGATGCTGAAAGAATGCGTGCCTATCTTACAAAGATTCGCGAGCATATCAAATAATATAGATGATTTCCAAACGGAAACATGGGATGACTTTACTTACAGTTTATAAGTTGACATTCTAAAAGTCCCTCTGTTTTCAGCCTGATATTGTAACAAATTAAGGCTGAAAACAGAGGGACTTTTCTTTTAAGGTTTCGATTTATCAGATTTTCCAGGCCTAAACCTTACGTTTACAACGACCTGTTTTCTTCATAAAATCAATACCAGCTTTCACAAAAAACATCAGCATATTATCAGCAATTCTTCCTGATATTTTTTTTTAATTTGTACAAAAAAGCAGATAAACATCAGCTAGATTTAAAACAAAGAAATACGGAAACAGCTGCACAATCCATAAAAAAAGCGGTCAGACCATTTGTCACAGTCCGACCGCTCTATACTTAGAACAAATTTAATACGCTATCAGAAGCGATAACCCACAGTTATCATAAAAGCCAGGTTTTTATTATTTTCCTGTGTCAGGCTTTTCTTAAACATGTTAGTAAAACCATACTGGCCTGTCAGATTCAGCAAATATTTATATCCCAGTTCAAAACCTACTCCATACTGCAAACCTACAGCACAACGGTTCATCAATGCTTCGTCAGCTCCATCTATCTTCTTAAACAGTTTAGTTCCAACTTCAGCACCTCCTGATTCCACAGTCGCTTTTCCGCCCAAACCAAATCCTACATAAGGACCGGCATTTACAACAAACGTATTACCTTCGCTGATAGGTAATTTTATAGCAGCCAATAAAGGAATATCCAGATAAACAGGATTAATTTTCGCATCAACACCTTTCTCAGATCCTTTACAACCTTTGCTTGTAAAATTCAAACCGGTCTGGAAGGCCCACATATCAGTAATGGCATAATCCATTCCTACTCCTACCGAATAGCCAATCTTCAAGTCTGCATCACTATTGGTGATGTTTGCCATAGACATACCTGCATGTACATCAAATTTCGCCTGAGAAAAACCGGCAAGTGTACACAATCCTAAAACAACAGTTAATAATAATTTCTTCATAACAATAGTTCGTTAAAAATTCGCCAAGCCTAAGCGGCTCTGGCAGTAAATAAAATGAGTTCTTTGAAAAGTTTGTCAATAACTTGCGGGTC
>OOBU01000274.1_pt1 | contig 29797 bp, 9 predicted proteins | sample 1671501 | NCBI WGS metagenome assembly OOBU01 (sample SAMN06348163, study PRJEB24527) | human gut metagenome | biome: human gut; feature: ankylosing spondylitis patient; material: feces | host: Homo sapiens | place: China | collected 2015-10
GTTTCGCTTTTGCGGTTGCAAAGGTACTGCCTTTTACCTTTCCCGCCAAACTTTTAAGCATCTTTTTTTACCCCTTTTTTCAACTTTTTTTACAACACATTGATTCTCCGTCACTTATTTCGGAAACTTTTTTCACCCCGTTTTCCTTCTTTTGCGACAGAAACAAGCCCCAATTATTTACACACATTATTATATATTTAAGAGCAGACATATTTTTATAAACATTCATGGCAAAATATTCTTATAATACGTCAGATTTCCGTAAATTTGTACAAGAATAGAAAAACGAGAACGAATGAACGAGGCTAAACTTAGTCAACTCTACTTGCGCGACACTGCTTTTCAAGATTTGATGCAGCGCCGCATCTACAACGTGCTTCTCATCGCCTCGCCCTACGACGCCTTCATGATGGAGGAAGACGGACGCATCGAAGAGCAGCTGTATTTTGAGTACACATCGCTCAATCTGAGTTCTCCCCCTCGCGTGGCACAGGCAAGCAGCTACGAGGACGCCCACGATCTTTTAAGAAGCAAGTCGTTCGATTTAATCATCGCGATGCCTGGCAACGACATCGGACTCACATTCCGCGAAGCCAAAAACATCAAGACAAGCTATCCCGACATTCCGTTTATCGTATTGACTCCATTCTCACGCGAAGTGTCGCGGCGTCTTGCCAACGAAGACTTCTCCGGCGTCGACTATGTGTTCAGCTGGCTCGGCAACGTCGACCTGCTTCTTGCCATCATCAAATTGATGGAAGACAAGATGAACAGCGACAACGACATTCTTGAAGTTGGCATCCAAACCATACTGCTTGTGGAAGACTCCGTGCGCTTCTACTCATCAGTGTTGCCCCACCTGTACAAGTTTCTGCTGAAGCAATCGCTAATTTTCTCAACCGAAGCGCTCAATGAGCACGAGCAGATGCTCCGTATGCGCGGACGCCCAAAAGTCATTTTGGCACGCACATACGAGGAGGCGATGACTTTGTACAACAAGTACAAGAACGAGATTCTCGGCGTAATCACCGACGTGTCGTTCAGCAGAGACGGAGAGAAGGACAAGCACGCCGGCATCCGCCTTGCCAAAGAGATAAAGGAAATCGACCCCTATGTCCCCATCATTATGGAATCGTCAGAGACCGAGAATGCAGTCTACGCCAAAGAAATGGGCATCTCGTTTCTCGACAAGAATTCCAAGAAGTTTCCTGTCGACCTTGGGCGCATCATCACCGACAATTTCGGATTCGGTGATTTCGTGATACGCAACCCCGAGACCGGAGAGGAAGTGATGCGCATAACCGACCTGAAAGAGTTTCAGGACAACCTATTCAAGATTCCAGACGAGTCGCTGCTGTACCACGCCTCACGCAACGACATCTCGCGGTGGCTGTATTCGCGCGCGATGTTTCCCATCGCCGAAATCATTCAAGCCCATCGTTTCCGCGAAATCAGCGAGGCGGCAGAGGTAAAGAAATTCTTCTTCAACCTGATTGTGAAATACCGCAGGATGAAGAACAAAGGAGTCGTTGCCATTTTCAAGAAAAACCGCTTCGACTACTACTCCAATTTCGCCCGCATCGGCCAAGGCTCACTTGGCGGCAAGGGACGTGGCCTGGCTTTCATCGACTCTATAATAAAGAAATATCCGATATGCGACAATTTTGACGGTGTCACAGTGTCAATTCCGCGAACGGTGGTGCTCTGCACCGACATTTTCGACCAATTCATGGAAGAAAACAACCTATATCCCATCGCCCTGTCTGACGCCCCCGACGAGGAGATTCTGCGTTGTTTCATAAACGCAAAACTGCCGTCGCAGCTTAAAGACGACTTTCTTGCCTTGTTTGAGGTTATCGACAAGCCGTTGGCGATACGCAGCTCAAGCCTTCTCGAAGACTCGCATTATCAGCCCTTTGCCGGCATATACTCCACATATATGGTGCCGCGTCTCGACAACAAGGAGGAGATGCTGCATCTGCTCGGCGACGCCATAAAAAGCGTCTATGCGTCAGTGTTCTATGCCGACAGCAAAGCATACATGACCGCCACAAGCAATCTTATCGACCAAGAAAAGATGGCTATAATCATACAAGAGGTGGCTGGCGCGGAGCACGACGGATACTACTACCCATCGTTTGCAGGAGTGGGCCGCTCGCTCAACTATTACCCCATCAACGACGAGATGCCCGAGGACGGAGTGGCAGAAATTGCCGTAGGACTCGGAAAATACATCGTTGACGGAGGTCTGGCACTGCGTTTTTCGCCAAGACATCCCGACAAAGTGCTGCAAACAAGCACTCTCGACCTTGCCCTGCGCGACACACAGACCCAACTCTACGCCCTTGACCTTAAAGACGTTGAAGGCGGATTCAAGGTCGACGACGGGTTCAACATAAAGAAAATACGTGTGCAGGACGCGGCAAAAAATGGCTCATTGCGCTATATGGTGTCGACTTTCGACCCCTACGACCAAGTGATTCGCGACAGCGAATACGGCAACGGACGCCGCGTGGTTACATTCGCCAACGTGCTGCAACACAAAGCATTCCCGCTTGCTGAGATTGTAGACTTCATGCTTTCCGAAGGAGAAAAAGAGATGCGTCGTCCGGTGGAAATCGAATTTGCCGGATGCATCGACAAGCACGGAGAGACAAAAGGCAACGTATATTGGTTGCAGATACGTCCAATTGTCGACCGCAAAGAAATGCTCGATGAGAAAATCATGCATACATCCGACAGCCAATTGATCATGAAGACATCCAGCGCTCTCGGACACGGCATGATGGACGGTGTCACCGACGTGGTGTATGTCAAGACGCAGAACTTCTCCTCGTTCAACAACCCTATGGTGGCACGCGAGATAGAGAAGCTCAACAAGTCATACGTAGAAGCCGACAAGGGATATATTCTGATAGGTCCCGGACGATGGGGCTCAAGCGACCCCGCACTTGGCATCCCCGTGAAATGGGCGCACATCTCAGCCGCACGCGTGATTGCAGAAACGGCACTGCCGGGATACCGCATAGAGCCAAGCCAGGGCACGCATTTCTTTCAGAATCTCACATCGTTCGGCGTCGGGTATTTCACCATAAACGACAAGAACGGCGACATCTGCGACATTGAATATCTCGACAGCATGCCTGCCGTCTACGAGTCCGACCATTTGCGTTCCGTGCGTTTCAGCCGACCGCTGCAAATCGGAATAAACGGCAAGACGGGATTAGGAATCATTGTAAAACCAACAACAGAAGATAACTGAACATATGTCAATCATAAACAACCTAAAAGCAATGTTGGGTTTTCCCGACAAAGAAGATATGGGCAACGAGAACTCATCGCAGACAAACTCGCCGTCTTACATCAACCCGTTCAAAAAAGAAAGCGAAAAGCCATTGCCACCGCCTGTTCCGGAAGTGGCTAAAATCTCACAGAAGGATGTTGAAGACGCCATAAGCGATGAAGTGGTCGACAAGGTAACCTCTGTGCTCAACACGTCATTGCCGGAATACGTGCGTGAATGCATCGACAAAGACGCGCAAGCCAACTACGTTAGAAGCCTCATCGGATCAACGCTCACCGACTTCCTGCAGCAAATCAAGCAGGAGGCGGAGGAAGCCGCTCGCCAGCAATGGCAAAAAGACCGTATGGACCTTGCCAACAAATCGTCGGAGGCTTCAAAGCAGATGAACGAATACAAGACGAAAAACGAAGAGCTGCGAAACCGCATTCTAAGCCTTGACAGGCAGAAAACCACGCTCAACGACCGCATATCGACATTGGAAAACCGCGCTGCCTCAGCGGAGGCTGAACGCGAGCAGTATCAGCTGGAATGCAAAAGTCTGATGAACAAAATCAAAGTGGCAGCTGTCAACGATGAGGCGCTGCAGGCATTGCGACAGGACAACGATGACTTGCGCGCGGCAAACGAGAATCTACAAAACGAAATTGCCGAAATCAAAGCCGACGCCGAACGCAAGGCCACCGACTCGGCGGCTCAAATCCTTGCCGCCAAAGCAGACGTGGCGAAGAAGGAGGCGCGCATTGCCGAATTGTCATCACAACCCGACAACGCAAACGAGAAGGAGGCGGAAATCGAGCGTCTAAACGCCGAACTCGAGACCATAAAAAGCAACGCCAAAACCGAAGCAGAAGCGCTGACGGCACGCATTACGGCTCTCTCGCAGGCCACCTTAGAGCTGGAAGAGACAAAACGCAAACTCGCCGAAGCCGAAGATGAAAAGGTAGCGCTGAAAAATGCCCCAGCGACAAGCAGCGAGGAACTGGAAAAGCTCCAAAACGAACTTGCCGTGCGCAACAATGAGTTGGCAAGCATGCGGTCCACAATCCAAAGCCAGAACGACGAGCTCTATGCCTTGCACGAGAAACTTAACGAGACCGGCGACACCGCAAAGATGGCTGAAATCGAAGCCACTCGCGCCAAGCTCGAAGACACCGTGGAGAAACTCAACAATGAGCTGTCGCAAAAACAACTGCAAATCGACGACCTCAACAGCACGAAAGACGAGATTTCTTCTGTCTACGAGCAGTTGAAAAAGGAATTGGAACGCAACAAAAAGCACTATGCCGACAAGGAGCAGGAGTTCCGCCAACAGATTGTGGCGCTGAAAGACGAGCTGGAATCAGCAAAAAACGAGATTTCAATCCAAAAGGCAGAAAAGAAAGCCAAGAAAAAGGCTCAACACCATGCGGCTCCGCTGTCGGGAATATCTGCCATCGACTACACAACCGAATATTCCGACTGGCTGATGCCCACACCGCCGACAAACGCAATTCCAATCGTTGCCGAAGAGCCTGAAGAACCCGAAATAGAGAATCATAAAGAACCGGAAAAGAGTCACGCGAACCCCAACATTCCAGAGCAAATGGAACTGTTTTCATAACTATGGACTATATTACCTTATCACCGGAACTTGAAGAGCGCGTGCAGCGCGCTGTCGACAATTTTATGCAAGGCTATGGCTGCTGCCAATCAGTGGTGGCGGCTTTCGCCGACATCTACGGACTCAGCGACGACCTCGCAAAACGCATTGCCGCAGGTTTCGGCGGCGGCGTTGGGAGGCTGCGGATGATGTGCGGCGCCGTGTCGGGCATCGTGTCGCTTGCGGGACTCGACTGCGGTCAGACCGACGGTGCCGACCGCGAAGGCAAATCGGCTTGCTACAAGGTTGTACAACAGCTTCTTGAGAAATCGCGCGAGCAAAACGGCTCGCTCATCTGCGCCGAAATTCTCGGACTGAAAGGCCACGACAAAGCAGTGTCGACCTACGAGGCATCGCCTCGCACAGCCGAATACTACAAGTCGCGTCCTTGCGCTGCCAAGGTGGAGAGCGCAGCCCGCATCTTCGCCGAATATCTCCAAGCCAAAGCTTCGTTAACATAAAATAACAGTATCAACAACAAAAAATATTTAGATTTCCCCCCCCCCGTATTTGTATTCTTTGTAAATTTGCATCCGCTACTAAAAGCAGGTTAGATTTTAACCAACACATTAACAATTAATATAGGTCTGTCACGACACCATACTTCCCAACTTTAATCAGTGTTTGTGGCATAGGAACAGGTAAAAAAGAGTGAGATATACCAAACTGATAATTACACTAATTATTGGTTTCGCAATGGATATGGCTGCTGAAGGAATAACCGCCGACAGCATCTTTATCCAAAATTCGCGTCCAATAAAATTTGTTGTAAACAGAATCAGCATCAGCGACCAAGATAGAGAATGGATTACCGATGTGCTTATCCCAGAGCTTCAAAGGCTGGGAGATAGGGGTATTGTTTTCGGACGTGCCGCCGCTTCTCCAGAAGGTCCATACGACAACAACCGTCGTCTGGCAAACCAACGTCGCGCATCGGTCGACGCTCTGCTCCGAAGCTACGGCATCGGCACCGACCACATCCAATACGACGTTGTGGCTGAGGACTACGACCTGCTCTACACCATGATGATGCTGAAACACGACGCCAAATTCCATGACGTCGACTCCTTAATCACTCTCTACGCCAACGACACCCAACGTCTTAAGGCGGCTATGAAGCGGCACGACGGCGGCAAGCTATGGCGCTACCTGCTGAAAGAATATTTTCCGAAACTGCGCGCAGTGAGAATAATTGTCGTTGACAAAAGGCTTGCCAACATCGACAGCAACGACCTGGCTCCACGACCTATAGCAGCAACCATTCCGACAACTGTCGCCGACTGCCATCTGCGCATCCAAAATGCCGACATCACACCGGCATACATCATCCCAGCGACAACGCCCGCCTCGGCTTTGCCGCGTCGCGAGGTGCTGAGCGTGAAGACAAACGTGCTGTTTGACTTTGCCTACATGCCGGGATACGACCGCTTCTGCCCTATTCCAAACGTTGCGTTGGAATATTATCCGCTTCATGGTCATTTCACCTACGGTGCAAGTTTCGACTGCCCGTGGTGGCAGCACTATGATGAGCATAAATATTTTCAGGTCAGAAACTATCAGATGCACACCCGCTACTATCTGCGCAGCGGCGACATCCGCAAACGCAAACCGGGAGAAGGCGCGGCTTTCAGAGGTTTATACCTCAGTCTATACGCGCACGCGTACCTATACAACATCTGCTTCGATGAGAAACGCGGATGGGAAGGCGAAGGCTGGGGCGCTGGTTTTGGTATAGGCTATGTCGTCCCGTTAGGTCGCTCCGGACATTGGAAGCTGGAGTTCGGACTGCAAGCTGGATATCTCAGCACCAACTACGACCCCTATCAGTGGAAATGCCCCGTAGACCCCGACACCGACAAAGAGCAATATTACTACAAGTGGTACGGCAACGCCAATGATTTCCAAAAGAGGCAGCACCGCTTCTCGTGGCTCGGTCCAACAAGAGTGGAGATAACGCTCAGCTACGACCTGCTCTACAGACGCAACAACAAGAAAGGCGTAAGTTTCAGAAACCGAGAAACGACAATCAACTATTAGACAAAACATAGCAACAATGCGCAATATAACAAAACTCATATCACGAATCATCCTTGATGCAAGCCGCAAGGCCTGCAACAAGGCTGTCGTCATGTGTTTTGCATTGTTATGCCTTGTCGCAACGGGATGCGTGCGCGAGCCTAAGCTCCATCTCCACCAGGGCGGCGCCGACATCGACATGGAAATCCCGACAGTCGACCTCGACCTGAAAGTGATATGGAACTACATTTTCAAGTACGACACCGAATACGACTGGCAAGCGGAGTGGATCTACGGATGGGACAACACCGACGAGGAAATGTTCGGCACTATCGGCTACACAGAGCCTGACGCCTTCGAGGTGCGCCGCTACTTCACCGGCAACGTCCAGTTCGGTGCCCACAATGCCCCTTACAGGCACTCGATTGTAGGCAACCACGTCCAAGCCAAATACGATTTCGGCTTTTGGGACATCCTTGCATGGAACAACATCAACACTCCCGACGGGGTACAGAGTGTGCGCATTGATGAGAACACCACCTACGACCACGTCACGGCTTACACCGGACAGACAATATACCCGGCGCTCTACAACTCGCCGCAGTTCACGCGCTCCTTCTATCAGCCGGAGGAGCTGTTTGCCGGATACCATGGAGGAATTGAGATAAACAAGAATCTGGACGGATTCACGTTCGACGAGAACCGCAACTGCTGGGTACGGCAGCTCGAGATGGAGCTGCAGCCAGTGACCTACATCTATTTGGTACAAGTGATTCTGCGCAACAACGACCACAACGGCAGAAAGGTGACAGCCGTAGAGGGAAACGCCAATCTAAGCGGCATGGCTCGCTCCGTAAACCTCAACACAGGCGTGACGGGGGCTGACGCCATCACAGTGAACTTCTTCATGCGGATGAAGCAGGACGTTGCCGACAAGAACGGCGACAAGGTCGACGTGATAGGCGGAAAGGTGCTTACTTTCGGCATCCCGAAACTAAACCCGAGCAAGCTTGACGCGCGAGCATATCTGGAATCGCTGCAGAAAGTGAGGGATGCCGACCTTAACAACCGCCACTATATTGACGTGAAAATGCAGTTCTACAACGGCAAAGACTCCACGTTCGTGTTCGACGTCACCGACCAAGCGCGACGGCTGTTCCGGGGAGGGGTAATCACGGTGGAGCTCGACATGGACAAGGTGCCTGTCCCCAACCGGTCCGGAGGCTCCGGCTTCGATGCTGTGGTGGAGGACTACGAAGAGAAAGAATGGATATTCGACATGTAATCAATACGTAATTCAAATATAATAATAAACAATACAAACTATTTTAATTTTTTTATTTTATGAACAAGTATTTTATCGCAGCCGCTTCGGCATTGGCTCTCGCCAGCTGCTCAAGCGACGATTTCTTGGGAGAAATTCAGGGAAATGAGCAAAATGGAGCCACCACCACAATCAACTTCGGTGGTGACACCGGCAAAATCACACGTGCCTCATCAACCGGCAAAACTGCAGCAGACCTCCTCGAAAACAACTTTGTCGTTGTCGGTTTCAAAGGCAACAAGACAGACGCTGCCAACAATGAAAATTATGCTTTCGACCACTACAACGTGAACTTCAATGAGAGTTCAGCAAACTCTACCTTGTCAAACCTTAAAGGATGGGAGTATGTAAATCAAGACATGACAGTAAATGGTGCTGGCAAATCTCTTGCTCAGAGCGGAGCAACGCAGCAGACCATCAAATATTGGGACCACTCTTGCGCCTCTTACGACTTCCTCGCTTTCTCAATGGGTAAAAAAGGTTCGGCGCCAAAAGAATACGCCACTCCGTCATCCGTTGACAAAGCCAATCTTGCCACTGCCGCCTACACACTCACCGGCGACGTAAACACTCTCAGCGAGTGCTACATTTCCGATATGAAGACTGTTGAAGAGAAAGACTACGGCAAGACTGTATCAATGAGTTTCCGTCACCCTGCCAGCAAGGTGCGCATGGCTCTCTTCGAGACTGTCCCAGGTTATGTGATCAGCGACGTGAAGTTCTACGACGCTACAAGCACCACACCCACCACGGAAGGTACACTCATCGGAACATTCAACAATTCCGGAACATTGACAGTGTACTTTCCTACAACAGGTATCGTCAACAAGGATAATAAAGACTACAACAAGGCTCACGTAAAATTCACTGCATCAACCGCTGCAGGTGAAACTGCCACCTTGTCTTCTAAAGGATTCGGCGCTGTCAAATACGGCAACCAGGACGAAGGCACTATTAGAGAAGGCTCAACATACCTCAGCCAGAATGCAGCGAAACCTTCTTACTGCGGCGACGGCTATCAGAACGTGCTCCCGTCGGAAGGTGCGGCAAGCGCCATCACTCTCCGCATCGACTACAAGCTCACTTCTGTCGACGGTTCTAAAGAGACTATCAACGTGAAAGGCGCCACTGCAACCGTTCCTGCCGAATACACTGAATGGAAGTCTGGTTTCGCCTACACTTACATCTTCAAAATCTCTCAGGACACCAATGGTTCTACCGGCGGCACAAGCACTGGTTTGACAGCCATTTCATTCGACGCCGTTGTTGTTGACGACGAGGCAAACGGATTCCAGGAAACAATCACCACTGTTTCTGACAACAGCATCACAACATACGGTTACAAAGACAACAAGGTGACTACCGGCGGCAACGAATATGTTGACGGCACCGACATCTATGCAACAGTATATGTTACTACTGCAGGCGAAACCGCTGCCCAAACCGTCGCTCCTCAGAAATTGTACACCGTAACTCTCGAAAGCGGTGCCACTCAGACTATCAACGAGGCAAGCGTTGCCAACGCTATCACTAACGGAAAAAAAGATGCGACCGCAAAGACTTGGACTGTCACCGACTACGAAGGCAAGAAGATGGTTGTGACAGAAACAGCAACAGGTGTTGCCACTACCGTAACAGAAGTTCCGGCAGGTCTTGACTACACTCCTCTCAAAGTAAATGCTCTCAAGTGGAAAGGTGTTGTAACCGCCACGGCTACAGAAACATACTACGCTGTTGAATACGACAATGGAGCCAAAAAGTCATACAAGATTGTCAAAGTTGTCAAAAACTAATTCTTTCTCCTTGGCCCACGCCTTGGATTCTGACTAAAAACATTGTGTCTGAGGTGTGTTTTCACACGCCTCGGACACATTTATATGTCGGACGGGGAATTTTCCCCGCCCGTCTTTAAAAAAAACAAGAAGACATGCAGAAACATCGCATCCTAATATTTCCTCTGTTGGGACTTTCCCTATTCTCCTGCTCGCAATCCGAGCCGGACGAACCAATAGTGCCCGAACCGGACAATACACAGACAAGCATCGCCTTCAGCAGCACAAACAACAACTGGCAGGATGCAAAAACAAAAGCAGCGGGCAACGGTCTCGAGACTATCTTCCAGACGTTCCGCACATGGGGATATAAAACCACAACAAACTCCCCGAACCCGTCATCGCCGCAAATTGTGATGGACGGATATAAAATGTCATACAATCAGGGCTCTGCCGGCAGCTCTACGACAAACACTGCCGACTGGGAATATGCTGGCATTGAAAATCCTATAACTGCCACCCTGCAAACAATAAAATATTGGGACTACTCGGCAACGAGCTACCGCTTTTTCGCATACAGTCCCTTCAATCCAGATGTAAAGACTTCGGTCAGCTCGGGCGACAACGCTACCGCTACCTTGTCTTTTAAATTTGAATATTCTGAAGCAGCAACCGCTACTTCAACACCATACGCAAGCCGCCTTTGGCTTGCCTCCCCTTCGTCGACATCACCGGCATACGGGTCGTGCGTCACTCTGACTTTCGCGCCGATAATCGCAAAGGTGCGCTTCCGCTTCACCTATCCTGACGGAACGACCAACGTTGCGATAAGCAACATCAAGTTCCGCGACAGCCGTTTCATCGACACCCCGGCAAAAGCCGACACCCCTCTCCGCGGCACCATCGACGCCGCCTATCCGCTCACCGGCATTCCGACAGGCACATATCCTACTCTCACGATGTCGAAGTCGGAAGCGGCTGATGCGTCCGGACTCCTGGTCCTCACCACTCCCTACGAGGAGGCTGGCGACCAGATACACATCCTCAAAGACCCTACTCTCTACAATAAATGGTACTACGTGCCGCCGCTCGCCAACATCCCCTACGAACAGGGAGCATACACCATAACCATCAACATTGGCGGAAAAACGGTGTCGGCTACAGTGCCGGCGCAATACATGCAGTGGAAGGCGGGCTGCCAATACACATACATTTTCAAATTGTCAGACACCGGCGACAGCATCTCTTTCAACGATTTGATGGTGGAACAATGGCTTCCCGGTGCCGACATAAAAAACAACGGCTCAGGCACTGAAGACTGGTAAAAAGAATTGACTACAAGAATGAAACATATCTCAAAAATAACCGCTATCGCGCTTCTCGCAACGCTTTCTGCCTGCGAGGGTTCCGACATGCCCATACAGCAAGCCGACAACCACGGATACATCTCATTCTCGGCGCAACCGCAAAAAACAGCGACACGCGCCAACCCCTACGAGGCCTACGACCCTACGCGCCATCCCGCAACGATGGGCACGTTCGGATACTACGACATGCCGAAACGCTATGCGTCGGCTGCAAACACCATATTCAACAATGAAACTGCCACCTACAACGTGGCGACATACAGCTGGGACACTGCGACAAAGAAGCGCTGGACCGAATACACCAAGGCTTCGTCGTTCGACTTCTTCGCATATATGCCATATACAGGCGGCGCCACTCTTTTGCGCACCGCCAACAACACATATACCCTCTCGTTTCCGTTCGCCATGAGCGACGGCGGCAACCCTGTGCCGGTAATCTACGACACAAAGGCGGCGCCGATCATCTGCGCCGTCCCGAGCAGCAAAGGTGCCATCTCCGATAGCAACGGAGGCGGAACGGTCAGTCTGAGATTCGACCAGACACTCACCGGCTACAAGCTGCTCTTCATGCTCGGCACTAAGATGAACGCCATCCGCCACTTCCGCATCAAGAGCGTGACGCTTTCAGGCAGCTTCTCCACATCGTGCACAATATCGCGTTCCTACGTCTGGAATACAACATCAAAAAGTTGGTCTGCCTCTGCAATAACATGGAGCGACATCAAACGTCAGTCGTTTGTAGAGACACCATTCCCTATTGCCTACAAAGGCTACGGCTCCGCGGACTACGACGACAACACCCAGACCGTCATTGTCACATCTGCCGGCTACACGCAATGGGGTGCCGACATCTACACCATACCCGATGCCAAATTCCTGCCTGTCATCAACGTCAAATACGATGTGGAATTCATTGCGGAGGACGGCACCACCATCATCACCAGAAAAAACGTTACTTCCGGAATTACCATCAACAAGGATAATTTCAGCAGCCTCACAACAGGCAAAACAGCAACGATAAGCCCGATACGCATTCTCATACAGCCACGCTACCTGTATGTGCTTGCCGACGAGGATGCCTATACGGGTCAATTATTGATAGACTAACAATAGATAACGACAATAAAGTGTTTGAAAAATGAGAAAACATTCAACACATAGCATATCACGAGTTTTTTCCTCTCTGCTCATGCTTCTGATTGCCGGAGTCAATCTGGCAATGGCTCAAGGATTAAGCAGCAACGACATCAAAGCCTCATGGGATTTCAAAAACGGCACGGTCGCATATTCCATCGTTTCCGCCGACATCCCTGCCGGAAGCACATTTGCATGGAACGTGGACTCCAAGAATGTCACCGACGGCATTTCCGACAGCGGACAGACCATCACACTGCCGCTGACCAACAAAACCAAGAGCGGAGAGGTGACAATCACGTCTGCCGGCAATGCCCAGCAGACCATCGCTTTCAGCATCGAGCCGAAAGCCTATGGCGTTGACTACGACGGCAACCATTTCTATGCCGACTCTTACCAGCTATATCCCGACGGCACCGAGGGCGACGGCTCCAAGGAAAAACCATTCCTCATCAGCAACGATATGGAATTGGCAAGACTGGCGCATGAAGTCAACAATGGCGCAGCTCAACAAATGTTTTCTCAGAAATATTTCAAACTCACCAAGGACATCGACCTCAGCAAGGGATTGTGGACTCCTATCGGCACGGCTCAAGGCATCGCGAAGGCTACCGACGGACATTTCTTCGCCGGAAAGTTTGACGGCGACGGACGCTCCATTAGCAACATGCTCATCAGCTGGACTTTCAGCGACCTAAAAGAAGCCTCGTGGGGTCTGTTCTCCCGACTCAACGGCAAGGGCAACAACGAGAATGAGTATGCATCTGTCTCCAACCTTATCATCGACAATGCCAGAATAGAGAAGAAGGCGGCACACACGCCTCTCAACAACGCCAACTACACGGTAAAGATGGGCATTGTGGTTGCCGACATGACCCAGAACGCGGAACTCAGCAACATCATCATCCGCAATTCCAAAATATCCGACAACAACGAAAGTTACACGACAAAGACAAAATTCAGAATTGGAGGTATAGCCGGCTATCTCAACAACTTCGTGAGTCTGAGAATATTCAACATCTCAGCAGACACGGAAATCGATATGTTCCAGAACGCTGCTCTCAACGGGGTGGAAGGACAAGTGACGATTTCATGCGGTTTCGGTGCGGCAAGCAAACTTGCCAACCAGACAGGCTATGCCGTATGGCCAAGAAACATCTATGTGCACGGCGCAGGCTTGAAGACAAGCGCCAATACCACCCAGTGCAAAAAAGCCAGCGTGATGGCGTTTATAGCCGCCGACAACTTTGCAAGCAAGGTGAAGGACTCATGGTACTACACTCCTGCCAACAAAGCTACCGACACCTACGCCTACAACCAATACGGTGTTGAAAAAGAAATCTCAGCTACCGACCCCTCCACCGGCGAGCCGTTCGGAAAGACGTTTGCCGGGCTCAACAACCTGTACATCACCCAAAACAACCTCGACAAGAGGCCGTGGTCATATTCAAACTCTTCCAAACGGTTCTCTTTCAGCTCGATTGTCCTGAAGGCGGAGCGCGGCACAAGCGATGTGCTGACCGTGACAACCGAAGACGGAGGAACCACTTCCGATGTCTACAACTGGTATGCATCGACCGACAACACTGAGGGTGAAAAGGTGAACAGCTCCGCCTGCAACCCGTTCATCCTGCCGCGACAGATATACTCCCAGTATGTCTACGCCATGACCGTCGACGGCAGCCAGCGCACCAACACCGTACTCGTCGAGGCTATCGGCATCACTGCCGAACTCGATTACGAAACCAAGCCCGGCACATACATCATAAATGTGACGAACAACACGAAAGAGAATTTCACAAACGACGAACTTGGTCTCGACATCACATACGAATGGTACAACAAAGGAACCTTGCTGTCGGAAACGTCCAACGAATTTGTACGTCCGGAAACTGCCACCAACAAGGACCAATACAACTGTACGGTTACCGTAAAGAGCGGTGGCAACATCATTTTCCACAAAAACATCAAAGTGACTATCGTGGTGTACCTATGTCCTGAGGCGGTGAGCATCAACGGCACAACCTACGCACAGGGCGAAGACAACGACGACGAGGAGTGGGGCTACTCCCCGACACAGGCAATGAAGACGTGGAAAGGTGCCTACAGCAAGCTCGCCAAGACGGGTACTTGGGATGAAAACATCATCGTGCTGATGGGCACAAGCGGTGCCGACGTGACCAACAATCAATACACGGGCTTCAACATAACCAGCAACAACAGAGGCAAAAATATGCTGAAGCTTGACGAATGGACTAAAGCAAAGGGAGAGTCCCCTCTTTTCCGCAACGCCACCATCACAGGCGACTGGGACGGCACCGACTACAAAGGCACCATCGAGATTTCGGGTGCTGAAAGAGGTCTGCCGATATGGGGCGACACCCGATTTGAGTATATCACATTCAACAACGACCCTGTCACAAACAACGGCGGTGATTTCTACAAAATCATCTACTGCCAATACAATAACCTTGAGATGGGCGAAGGCATACAGATGACCGGTTTCGGGCAGAACTCGCCTAACTACGGAACCATCGACGGCGCTGTGACCACTGCATTCCACATCTTCGGCGGTTTCAACAACGACGGCCGTTTCTATCCGTTGGACAGAAAAGAGAGAATCGAGGCTTTCGAGCAGTCGATGCCTCACGGCAAGGAGGGTTTCAAAATATCCATCAAGTCCGGGTTATACTCCGCAATCAGCGCGGGCGGACGTCAGACATCCTCCGAGAAGGACTACAATGGAGTGATGGGAACTCCCAATCAGCCCATAAAGTGCACAATCGAGATGGACATCGACCGCAAATGGAACGACGCCCACAACCCGGAAAGGGAAATCAAGGGAGAGACAAGCAAACGCAAGAGCGACTACGATGCCGGTATCATTCTCGCCGGAAGCCACGAGGGTGCCATGTATGCGGATGTCGACATAATAATCAGAAGCGGAAAGGTGGCGCGTGTCGTAAACGGTTCGCTGGGTGCGCAGCGCGACTTCATCCTCCCCTACAACGGCACTGACTACTACGTGCCAAACAACACCTATATGGGACGTGCAAACATCTTGCTCGACCCGGCGTCTTCAAAACACAACAACGACGAGTGGATTGACAACCGTGTTATTGTCACCGAGCTGTATGGCGGCAGCACCGGTCGTGGACATACCGGCAACGTGATTGTCAACAACCCGTTCTATGGCTACAGCACAATCACCATCAACGGCGGCTTATTCGAGATTCTGCCTGCCGGCAACACGAAGACTGACAACATCTTCTGCGGAATCTACGGTGCTGGCGCAGGCGGTATGAACGGCATCGGCGAAGGCGACGACAATGCCGACAGCCACACTCCCGACAAAAGCATTGCCTACTGGAATGCTTCGGGCGACGTTATGCTCTACGGTCCGTATGCCGTTGCAAAGGACCGTCTGGTGACGTATCGATGCTACAACAACGATGATTTCGAGTCGTTCACTTATGTCGACCCGACCAACACCAACACCAAGATTGTGATCACCGGTGGAGAGTTCGGTTCAACAACCGAACCTATCGACGGCATTTATGGCGGAGGAAGCGGATTCATGAGCAAAGGCTTGTGGTCGAGCACGGCTGCCACGCCAAACAGTTGCGGTGGCAACGTGTACGGAAAAACCGGAGCGACTGTGGCGTCGCTCACCATCAACGGTGGAGAGTTTCACTGCAAGAACGGCGTATTCGCCGGCGGACGAGGCACTGACTTTTTCTATTCGCAGAACCCCTACGGCGGCAATTCCGGCGACTACAAAGCTCTTGGCAAGACCTATGGCAACGTGGAGCTCAACATCAATGGCGGCATTTTCCACTGTCCGGTATTCGGAGGCGGATACGGTGTGGCCGACGCCAAGGAGATGGGCACATCCAACGTAGAGACGCTTTCCGACATGGCACGCATATACGGACAGTCGAGCGTGATCATTATGGGCGGCACTTTCTACAAAAACATCTATGGCGGAGGCGACATGGCGATTGTAGAATTTGACGGCAACGCCACAAACGTCGTGATCGGCGACAGCGCCGACATCCGTGGCTCGGTGTTTGCCGGCGGCAACGGACGCCGTCTGCGCCCTGCCTCGCAAGCGTTTGCCGCCGGCGACGGCTTCACGCAGCATCCTGAGCTGGTGGGTCTGGTTGCCGGCAACGCCAACGTGTCGTTCGCGGGCAGCACACAGCAGGCTCCTTTCATTTACGGCGACATCTTCGGAGGCGGCAATCTTGCTCAGGTTGCCAACGACACGTATGTCAACATTTATGCCGGAAACATCGCCGGTCAGGTGTTCGGAGGCGGAAACGGCGACATCACCGACGGCACGGTCACTTCAGCCGACGTGCTCGGCAACACCAACGTGACCCTGGCGCAGGACGAGGGCGGCACACAAAGCGCAGGCCACGGTCCGATTGACGACAGCTTCTCGATTAATGTGATATGGTTCAAGATGTGGGATCCGGTTGAAAACATATTCTACATCTGGGATCCCGACATCGACAACGCCGGCGACGAGCCTGCCACGGAGGACACTGTATACGAAAAATCAAAATTCTATGCCAACGGCAAGTTCCTGAATCCCCACAACATCTATGGCGGCGGCAATCTTGCCTGCAACGTGGGCACATACAAAGACGCCGACGGCAATGTGACAACAACCCCTGCCGACGGCACCGGCCTTGCCACCGTGATGATGCAGAAAGGCATGACGCCTTACGAACTGCTGATAACAGACGAATGGAAACAGTCGTACACCGACAACGAACATCCTCACTTCAGTGTCTTCGGCGGCGGATACGGACGGCTGACGACCGTCGGCAGCACCGATGTAACCGTCAACGTTGACGGCGACTATGGAAAATACGGCCCCAACGCTCCTTCTCTCGACCTTTCGATGGGAGTGCCCAACTTCACCGTGTGGGCTGTGTTGGGCGGCGGATATGCCGGCACTGTGGCTGGCAACACCAAAGTCACTGTCGACGGAAAAACGTTTATCCGCCGTGTGTTTGGCGGCGGCTTCGGCGACATTGCGTCAACCGAGGACAACACCACAGGTCAGATTGGCGGCAACACGGAGGTATATATGTGCGGAGCATTCACCCATGGCGACGTGTTTGGAGGAAGTGCCGGACTGGAGCCTAAGACAGCCTCTTCAACCCACTTCATAACCGTGGCGCGTGTCATCGGCACAACCATGGTGGAGGTTGCCGACGACGCCAACATCTACGGCAACGTGTACGGCGGCGGCGACAATGCCAATGTTGGCATTTTCCAAGAGGTGAAACCTTCCGACTACTACTCGCCCGACTTGCTGACAAGCGCTTCGACGCTCAACCAGACCGACGGCTCGTTTATCAGCTACAGTGCCGGTGGCTACCGGTCGTTTGTCAACATCCGCGGCGGCAACATTTTTGGAAACGTGTATGGCGGAGGTGTGGGCTGCAAAAAGGCTGAAGCCAACCAATACTACAACATCGGACGCATCAACGGCAACTCTCTTGTGCATATCGTCAACAGCAATCCGGGCGTTGACAGCGGCACCGACAATGTGGTGCCATGCGTTTGGGGCGACATCTACGGCGGTTGCGAATACGGAACGGTCGACGGCAACACTTTTGTGCACATCGAGGGCGGAATGATGGGCGGCAATGTATATGGCGGAGGATACGGCGACATTGACATCGACAACGAGCTGACTGCAGTCGACGAAGTGCTTGGCAAGAAGGACGTAGCCGACACCGGCACTTATGCCAATATTCTTGGCAACACGAAAGTGCAATTTGACGGAGGCTCTTGGATGTGGAACCGCAAAGCCGACATCAACGGCAACATTACCACATGGCTGGACGCCGAGTCTGACAGCAGCCCTATCTGCAACGACAATAACGAATTCCGACGGATTGCCTATGCTATCAACGAAGCACCGTCGCTCGACAACATCGGCGACCCGCTTGCGCAGGAGGCCATCAATCGAATCAGAAACAATGAGAATACCAAGAAATTCTTCGATCTGGACAGATTCACCTTCTCCACCACCTACAACATCTTCGGCGGAGGAAACCGGGCTTGCCATGTCGGCTCAGCCTCTGTTGCCAACACCGGCAAGACTGTCGTTATAATCAACCACTCCCCCCTCGACGACATAAAGGACTCAAAGGGGAAAACCATAAGTATGTTTGAAAACACCACTGTACAGGGGCTCTGCTGGTTCCTGAACAGCATTCACGTTGAACACCCCTCGTTCTCGTTGTTCGGCGCGGGGTATGGTGTCAACACATCCGTTGGAAAAACCGAAGTCTATGCGCAGCCTGGAGCAAAACTTGACGACGACGGCATAAAATACCGCTATCTCTATCAAAACAAGGACTATAAAACATATCTCGACCTTGAAAAAGATATCTACGACGACTATCTCAAGTTGTCGAAAGAAGACAAGAAACTCTATTTCGGCAGCTATGATGGCGGCGAGAACGATCCAGGCGTATTCCGCCGCTATCATATCAGCCGCTTTGCATGGAAAATCGGTGTGCCCGGACTCGTGCTGCTTCAGATTCATGGCGGCGGCTATGCCGGATATGTAACGGGCGACACTTATGTGGAAACCGACTGTCAACTTGGCTGCCACGACATCTTTGGTGCTGGTTTGGGAGCGCTGCCCTATGGCGACTTCTCCAGCGGAAGCGGCTATGACTTCGGTTCGGTGAAAGGCAAGTCGATGGTTTTCATCAAGGGAGGCGATGTCAATCATAGTGTCTACGGAGGAGGCTCCGGTGTGGAATCGGTAAAAAGAAACGGCGTTTTCATCGATTTCCCGGACATGGCGCATGTAGAAAAAACCGAAGTGCACATCTATGGCAAAATGTACAAATTCCGTAATGGACTCGGACTTATTGAACGCACATTGATATTCGGCAGAGTCTACGGCGGCGGCGATTTGGCGAATGTAGGCAGCAAAAAAGCCGACGCTGCGGTGTTCACCCGCGACAACTATCTATCCCCGACAAACCGCACCACTCTCGTAAACATCCGTGGAGGATCATTGATGTCGCAGGTGTTTGCTGGCGGCAGGGGGCGTGTTGTCACTGAGTGTGCCGACAGCAAGAGTCTCGGAGGTGTTTACGGCAACTCGTGTCTCATCCTCGACCGCCCGGTGATGCACTACCCCTATTGGGACGACACAACGAAAGAATATCTCTCTCCAAGCGATGACGCCAACATGGTGCATCCCGATGTTGACAACGATACCTACCCCACTCTCATGGAAGACTTCTTTGGCGGCTGCCAGAACGGCACTGTGTATGGCAACACCCTGCTGACAATCTACGACGGATGGTTAGGAAAAAGCGCTCACGGAGGTGGTCTGGGAAGCGTCGAAACCGTTACTGAGAATGGCAGCGAAAGCGTGGCGGTGACATCTGCCGACGTAACCGGCAACACCAACCTGCTGATTCTTGGAGGCAAAGTGCAGGCACATGCATTATGGAACGTACAGGCACGCACATGGAGTCCTGCCAGCATCGTAGACGGAACGATTTACTCTCCGCAGTACGACCCTAAAGCACGTAAGTTCAAAGTGAACCACAATATCTACGGAGGCGGAAAAATAGCATCCGTTGTGGGCAACAACTCCTATATCACCATGACAAAGGGACTCCTTTACAACAGCACAGAAATGGTGGCTGGACGTGACACCGGCAAGAATTTCTTTGAAAGCATTGAGTGGAAAGAAATCTACGAAAAAATCGGCACACCGCAATTCAGCGTGTTCGGCGGAGGATTCGGTGAGAATGCCATCGTGATGGGTGACACGTATGTAAACGTGGAAATGGAAGGACGAGGAAGCATCCTCGAAGGCATCGACATCGTGAAAGGCGAGGAATACAAGCACTTTTTCAACGGCTACTCGGTGATGGACATCATCGGTGGCGGATATTCAGGCAAAGTGTTCGGCGACACGCACATCGTGGGCTCCGGTGGCGTGTTCTGCCGTCGTGTGTTCGGAGGAGGCACCTACAGTTCAGTCAACTCAACCGACGTGGAGCTGAAGGCCATCGACTGCCACGACATTTTCGGAGGCGGATTTATGGGCGATGTGCTTAAGAGCACGACTGTGAGAATTGGCGACAACAAGCCGGCGACAAGCTCCTCAACCTACAGCAATGCCGACATTTTCATTCATGGCAACGTGTATGGCGGCAACGACGTGTCGGGATATGTCAACGTGGGACTGAACAAGAATGGCTACTTCATGGACAACGGCGGCACAGGAACCACCATCAACATCTACGGCGGTCATCTGTTTGGCGACGTGTATGGCGCAGGCAACGGAAACTACCTGTATGCCACCGACCGAAACGGAAACAAGAATGTGACGGTCAACGAGTATTATCCCATCAATCCCAACGACCCCGACTCCGAGACGGTGCCGTTGGTCTACACCGTGCCTATGCGCGAGAACATGACGCAGTTAAAAGCCACAAGCGACGCGGTGAAGATGGTGAACATCAACTCATGGCGTCCGCTGACCAACAAAGTGAGCATCAACATCCATGGTGTGTCTACATCCGACACGGTACGCATCGACGGAAACGTGTATGGCGGCGGCAACTCCGCAACCGTGCTGAAGATGCTTGCCTACGGGGCTTCGGAAGATGCCGACAAGTCTGTCGGCGACATCAGCGTCAACATAGGAAGCCACGTACGTATCGGCGGCGTGTTCATGGGATGCAACGGCGAGGAGCTGTTTGTGACGTCGGAGGACAACGACTTCATGAATATGTTCCAGAAGCTGAACGGCGACATCTACGACTACACCCAGGAGCTGGATCTTGCTGAGCCTATCGACTGGATCAACGACTCCGAAAACGCAAACATCAACACAGTGTATCTACCAACGGAAAAAAGCAAACGTCCGATTGTGTATCCGCACCTACTCGACCTCTACTTCCAACCGGTGGAGACCGACATACAAGGCTCGCTCAAATGGAACGGCAGCGAGACTGGAGAAGGACTGACAAACTGCATCATCGGCACGTTCTGTTGCGGAGGAAACCGCGGTAATATGAACGTTATGCCGAAGACAAGCGGCAAAATAGGAAATGTGCTTGAATACACATTTCCGGAAGGGCTGACCATAACCGACAAGATTGTGGGCGGATGCAACAATACCAACTACGACTACAAAGGCAAGGCCAAGCACAGGGGCGGATATCTGCTCGGCGATGCCGACTCTGAATATCCGTTCATCAAACTCAACATCCGCAACAAATTTATGCCTAAAGAGAAAAACGGCGCATACGTCGGCGGAAATGTGTATGGCGGATGCTTCAAGAGCGGAACAATCGTCGGCGACGTCTGCATAAACCTGCAGAGCGATATGCTGGCGGGAAAGGACAGAGACAAGCTGGAGAAGTCGAACGAGCTGCTGGTCAAGGCTGCCGAATATTCCGCACTCAACGTTTACGGTGCCGGATACGGTATGGAAAGCTTCGTATACGGAATCGCAAACGTGACAATCGGCGAATCGGTGAAATGCTCCGAGCCAAAAATGGACGGCAACAAGTTTCTGCCTTGCGGCGTGGTCGACCCCGACACCAATCCGGAAGGTCTGGGCGTCTCTGCCAACTTCATCTACGGCGGAGGCCAGCAGGGCAACGTGGTGGGCTACTCGACTATCAAGATGCTCAACGGCCACATATTCCGCGCCGTCACGGGCGGCTCGTATTCGGGCTATGTGTATGGCTCCACTCAGGTGATTGTGGGATATCCAACCTACTACTCGACCAACCGCCAAAACCATGTCCGAGGCAGATATGAGCTTAAACGCGCCGACCGGAAGAATCTTGGAGTTGAGAACGACAACGGAAAGGAAAAGACACCTGCCATCAAGCAGCACATATATCTGCTTAATGACGAGTGGATATCGCAGGGCGTCTACGAAGACATCGTGGCTATCGACAACGGCAACGGCATGCGCGACACGATTACCGACGCAAACCGCGCCCACTACTTCAAGAAGATAGTTTCCGCCGCGCCGTCGGTGGGCTGGGAAAACGTCAACATCACCATTGACGAGGCTGTCTATGGCGGCGGATATTCGGTGGCTCAAGGCTCGGTATTAGCCAACAACACAACCGTGCTGAAACTAACCGACAAATACAATCTCGACTATGCCATAATCGCCAACGGCAACGGCGATGATCTTAACTTGTTGCCCGGCGGCTCTACGGCTGGATTCTGCGGCAACACGCTTGTACTTGTCGGCGACAACAAGGACAGTGAACATATCACCATCTCCCTCCAAGACATCAGACCGGTGCAACTGCCCGACGGCACCGACCTATACGGCTATTACTACAAGCACTATGCCAGCGACGCCGATGCCGCCAACGGCATATACTCATACCGCTACATTTCGCTGCAGGACAAATATTTCTTCAAATCGGGCGCAACTCCGCCGTCGGGACTTGAGGGAATCAGAGAAAATGAGTTCTACGAATACGACAGCGAGGGCGGCATCTTCGGCGACGGACACCTGTCGTATGCCCAGGGTTTCCGCAGCGCCGACCTGACGGGATATGGGTTTGCCGGACACACTATCGACAATCCGAAGATTCTGAACACATTCCAGCGACTCGACATCATCCGTTTGGAGGACAACTGCTTCTCTCTGCTCGGCGCCCGCGACTATACGGTGAACGACGTCAACAAGACACCCTACTCCATCGCCCGTGTCGGAGAAATCAAGATGGTGGCAAACGACATCCGATTTGACAGCAATGGAAATCTGGAATCCAGACCCGACAACAACACGGACTTCAGATACAGCACGAAAGCCCGCAATTACATGGGATTCTCAAACAATATCCTCTATGTAAGCGCAATACAGTCGAATGTGGATTTCAACACCGGGATGTGGCGCAACCGCAACGGTCAGCTTGCCGCCGCCTCTACCGACGACACTGCCTTTGCCGGCATGTCGTACCAGGGCGTCAAGCAGCACTACATCGACGACTATAACGCCAACAAGGACAAGGAAGACGCCGAGGATCCGTTCGGAGAGTTCCAGAAACGAAACGACGGAACGGCGATGAACATGATCGGCATCGCTTCGGGATACGCAATGAAGATTCAACTTTGTCATGAAACATACGACTCCGACCGTAAAAAAGTGGTGGAAAACAAACTGTACGGCCCAATCTACGGCGTTGTGGAAATGAACCTTATCAACGTCCGCGAGGATGAGGGCGGAGGCTATGTGTATGCCGACAACAATCACAAGCGGCATGACGGCGACTCCCACGAGGAGGACTTCCTCGAGACCACCGGCAACTTTGTGTTCCCATACCACAAGGGCCGATACATCGTCGACGACTGTTTCCCGACAGGATACCATGCCATCACCGCGCCCGGATCGGACAAGACGGTCGACGACGTGAAGGTTCACTATTGGTATGTCACCGGATTCCATTATTACTACAATGTCAACATCTCCGGATACACGTTCAAGTCGTCGAAAGAGAATCCGATCGAATTCGACAGCGACAACAAGGACGGACTCACCGTTCTCGCCGGATTGAAGAGCACCCAGCCTATAAGCATCTTCAACTGGAAGATGCGTAGCGGCCATCCCGACGACAAGAGCCAATACTCAAGCGACCTGGAATATCGAAACTATCTCACAGGAACCGAGACCAACGAAACCGACAAGACATACTATTCCGACGCAGTTGCCGGAGGCTACAAACTATATGTCGGCGGCGCGGAAAGCAACAGCTTCTCAGGCGCAACCTCCATCGACGATCCCGACAAGGCGTCGAAAGGCTTTGCCGCACTGCTGTCGATGAGAGAAAAGGGCGACGACGAAGCCACCCTTTTCAACAACTCGCTGCCCGCAGGGCTGAAGGAGGATGCCAAGATTTCGTTCCGTCTGGTGGACATGGTCGACAACACAAACTACGTTGAGCCCGACTACTTCGACAAGCACCTCGGCAGAAAGAGTATGGCAACGCTCGTGCTGAAGGCGCCAGCCTACGAGGAATATGTCAGTGAGACCTACAACAAGCCGATATACACCAACACAGGTAAATTCTACAAGAAGACCGAGTCTGGCTACGAGCTGGTGGAATCGGGCAACCTCGATGCCAACAACACCTACTACCAGCCTCAGACCGAAGAGTTTGTGAAGATTGAGAGCCTGTTCACCTACGACACTGCCAACAAAACGTATGAAAAGGTGGACAACATCTCCGACGTCACAATCGACGAGAGCAACCCTACGATATACTACGTTCAGCGCGAATACACCTACACAATCTATCTGACAATCGAATATGTGCAGGGGCCAACCGTCAGCGGACAAATCACTATCGGAAACTGCGCGCTGCCAGGCGAGATGGTGCGCGTAACCAAAGACAACATCGTGGTCAGCGCAGACCAGTCGTTTGCGGTCAACGGCTACTACTGGCGCATCGGAAAGCGGCAAATGGGAGCCGACGGCAAGTGGGAGTTTAAAGACACCACGCCGTGGACTAAAGAAAATATCAGCAACAACGTGGCAACAGGCTACGACACTTTCAATCAAGCCGATGAAAAGGGCAAAGGTCTGTTTGCGGGCTGTCACTACGACAAGACCGACGACCTTCTCGACGTCCCTGCTTATTACTATATGAACGGCTACGGCATACAACTCGGTGTCTCGATAACGGGACTCAACGACATCCTGGAGGTGGGCATGCACGACGCCGACAAGTTTGTTGTGCACAACTACCACCGCATGGATCCTCACAAGTCCGGTATAAACCTGCACCTTGCCGAGGCGATAACCCGCGTCAATGAGGAAAGCCTTGACACTACGGAATCAGACCCGTTGCCGGAACCGCGAATCTACATTTCCGACAAGAGCGACCTCTCTGCATTTGTCGCTTTCGTCGACTCTATCGGAACTGACAGCAACGCTCCGCGCTATGGCGCAAAAGCTCAGTTCTTCCTGCAGAACGACATTGCTCTGGAAGCAACCGACAAGGGCGGATACTACATTTCCGACTTCGCGGGAATACTGCATGGCGACGGTCACGTGATCAGCGGCATCCCTTCGGGAAAATCTCTTTTCAACAGCATCGAAAGTTCTGGCAACATATATAACCTCGGACTTGCTTCCGGCAGGATATCCAACTTGACTGCCGACGGCAAAATCGGAAACTACCACTGCTGCTTCGAGTATGCGCCGGCATCGGGCAAAAGCGGATCGACGCCTGTTGTCTATCGCTGGGATGGCTCTCCATACGAGGGATACACCACGGAGGATTTCCGACTTGGACGGGTGGCATACGACCTCAACGAGTACTATCTACGCGCTCGCCACCGCGCCGAGCCGACAACATCAAGCACTGAGGCTGACGCCGACAATGAGATTCTGAAATACGTGTCAGCCTACTATGCCAACGGCGACTATCAGTATGCGTGCCGCACGGATGCCATCACCGGCAACAACACCGGCATCACATATCTGCGTATCGGCAAGGGTGGCGACATCCCCAACTACGAACAGGTGGAGACCCGTCACGACAAGACGCACCCGCTCGACGCGCCGCGCGTAAAATACAACGCCGACGGCAGCATCCCGACGCCTGTTGTCTACACGCCTCTGTTCAACGCCAACAACAGCGGCACCGAGCCGATGAACGACTTCCTCTTCTGGGGACAGTCGCTTCAGCACAACCCCGACAACTACCCACGCGATATCGCTTCGCACCAGAACAGCTATATGAGCAACCGCGTGTACCGCACAGCAGCCTACTACGGCGATACGACGCTCGACGCGTTCCACTACAACGCCTACAACAATGGCTCAATCACTATGAGCACCTACGTGCACGATTCTGCTACCACGGCTGTCGACTTCACTTGCCTGCACGACCTTCCTGCAGCGACGGAAACAGTCGGTGGCATCTTCTACCCTCCTATGGACGACAACGCCAGTCGTTTCAACGACTTCGTTGTGAAAGAGGACGCAGGCATCACGCAGAATCTCCTTGTCTACACCGCCGATAATGACGAGGCAACAGGCAACGAGGCTTACGACGTGGTGGAAAAAGCTCTCAACTACAACGAGACTACAAGAGAGGCTTTGATAAGCGGACACCATATAACAAAAGGCATCGACGGCTACAGCACCTCTCTGTTACACCTCGTGGAGCGCACTCCCGACAACGAGAACGGAGATGGAGAGACTTGCAACAACAACAATCTCTGCGTGCCCATCGCCTTCAACGTCAACGACCGCGCATGGTATGTGCGCAGACCAATGTACTATGCCGAGGACAGCAAAGGCGCATGGGAAGGCATCTGCCTGCCGTTCACCGTCGACAAGGTCGCCGCATCGCTCAACGGAGAGATAACGCATTTCTACGGCTCGCCGTCGGACACGGAAACCGACAACCCAAGTCAGAACATCCACTCGCTACACCATGAATATTGGCTACGCGGACTGACGTCGATTGCCACCGAGGGAAATGTGCCGTCGGCAGTGTTCCAACGTCCTGGTGCAGCCTTGTTCTCCCCTACCGACGCTTCGGGCAATGCCTTGACAAATGGTGTTTCCTATACTTTCGCGAATACGTTCTTCGTCGACAACTACGCCGACAAGCTCTACAACCAGTATGCCAACCCATACTATGCGACAGCCCACAATTACCCCGACTACCTGCGTCTTGCAGGCGAAGTGCCCTACATCGTGCGCTTCCCTGGTGCGCGCTACTATGAGTTCGACCTCTCAAGTGCGTTCTACAACGATATTTTCGGGGCTTGGGAAGACGCTCAGACCGTGACATTCAACGCCTACGGCGACAACCACACCGGCGACACGTCGTACGGCGCAATAACCATCCCGGTCACAAAAGGTATGGCAACTATGGTAGGCGGAAAATACTCTCACCTCGGCACTTTCTCCGCCATCAATGTGAGCAACGGCAATGTGTATGGAATGAACAACAGCGGCACGGCTTTCGACGATGCTTCATCGCTGTCGACAGTGACGCCGTTCCGCACATATATGTCGCCGACGGCAACGAGGTCAAACGCCCGTTACGACTACACTTCGGTGATCAACATCGCCGAACAGAATGCCGACAACATTATGCCCGACATGGAAGAGAACGAGGATGACACACAGAAAGAAGACCATATAACCGTCCGCGCAATCGGCAACCAGCGCGTGCGCATCGAGAGCACGATGGCAACAAGACTGAATGTGGTAACGGTAGCGGGTCAACTCTACCGCATCCTTGACGTGCAGCCCGGCATTGCCACATACAGCGACTTCCAGCCCGGGCTCTACATCTTCGGCACCACCAAAGTCATCGTCAGATAACCCCGTGCGCCCAAGAGATTGCACTGCCTCACTCCACCACCGACGTTCGCTCGCCGTCGGCAAAGCGGGTGACGAGACTGTCGCCGGCACGGAGCGACGAGGCTGAGGTGACCACATGTCCGTCGCGAAGCGTCAGCGAATAGCCACGGCGCAACACGCGGTCGGGCGACAGCAGCTCGACCTGTTTCTCAAGCCCCGTCACGCGCTGCCGCTCGTTAGCCACACACTGCCGTGCCGCCATCGCCACCCGTTGTGAGGCAAACGCCAAATCCTTGCCCGCGCCGTCGATGCGCCGTGCCGCCACAACAGGTATCGCCGCGGCAATCTGCTGCAGACGTGCGCGGTGGCGCACCACAATATTATCAGCCATCAACGGAATGCCGCTTGTGAAATATGCCAGCTGCTGACGCGCGCCTGAAAGCATCTGCGTGGCAGAGTCGACCACCATATCTGTGAGTGCGTTGACATGGTCGAGAGCCGACTGCGCTCGGTCGAGCAGCCATTCTGCGGCAGCCGTGGGCGTCTTCACCCTCACCGACGCCACCGAGTCGACCACCGTATTGTCGCGGTCGTGCCCGATGCCGCATATCACCGGCAACGGAAACTGCGCTACGTTGGCAGCAAGGTCATAGTTGTCGAACGAATTCAAATCGCTCGTCGAGCCGCCACCACGGATTATCACCACACAGTCGAAAAGATCGGCATAGTCGTTGATGCGCTCCAAAGCGGCGATGACCGACGTCACCGTGCTCTGCCCCTGCATCACCGCCGGGAAAAGACACGTGTAGAACTTGATGCCCGACGGGTTGTTGTGAAGCTGATTCATAAAATCGCCATATCCGGCAGCGCCAGCGGCAGAAATCACAGCGACACGCTGAGCGACGTCGGGCCACGGCAACTGCTTGTTCATATCAATTATGCCCTCGCTCCTCAGCCGGTTGAGTATCTCCAGGCGCTGACGGGCCATGTCGCCGAGCGTATAAGTGGGATTGATGCCGGTTATCACCACCGACAGCCCGTACTGCTCATGGAAATTGGCACTGACCTCAACCATCACATTCATTCCCGACGCAAACGGCTGTCCCGTGGCTCTCTCAAACTCACAACGCAGACGGGCATACACACTCGCCCAGACAATTCCACGCATACGGGCAAGCGTCTGCCCCGTCTGTGCATCCTTCTGCACCAACTCAAGATAGCAGTGACCGCCGCTCTGACGCACATCGCTTGTCTCAGCCACAACCCAGCACCGCTGCACCGACGCATCGTGCAGCAAGCCGCCGATGCGCCGATTGAACTCCACCAATGATATCGCAGTTTCTCCCATATCCTTATTTTTCACCATAAGACAGTGCAAATCGAGCGCAAAGCATCCATACTTGATTGGGCCTGCTCTGCCGAGATGCATATGCAAACATACTTAAAATTTGCCGCATTGCAAAACTCCGCAACCACAACGTTCCGCAACCACCGCTGACAGACAACGACTTGCATATATTGTGAAAAATAACTGCAAAAAAACATCCCAAAAAATTTGGCAGACTGAAATATCTGATATATCTTTGCACTCGCAAAAGCGAACCACTGGAGAGGTGGGTGAGTGGCTGAAACCAACAGTTTGCTAAACTGTCGTAGGGGTTATTCTCTACCACGAGTTCGAATCTCGTCCTCTCCGCGGAAGAAATACAGAAAATCGTCCGACTAAAGCCGGACGGATTTTCGGAGAGATGGCAGAGTGGTCGATTGCGGCGGTCTTGAAAACCGTTGAGGGTCAAACCTCCGGGGGTTCGAATCCCTCTCTCTCCGCAACAAACGCTGAAAATCAGCAGATTGCAAAACAAACACCCAGTTTT
>OOBU01000280.1_pt1 | contig 29226 bp, 28 predicted proteins | sample 1671501 | NCBI WGS metagenome assembly OOBU01 (sample SAMN06348163, study PRJEB24527) | human gut metagenome | biome: human gut; feature: ankylosing spondylitis patient; material: feces | host: Homo sapiens | place: China | collected 2015-10
GGGGGGAGTGTTTGTGTCAATTTGTTCCTTGCAGACCTATGATAAGGCGTCTGCCTCCAAATTGTCTAACTATCCAGTGAGAAATCAATCATTTTTTCACAGCCCCTATAACGCTGCATCACGTACTGCGCACATGCTGCATAAAATGCGCGAGTCGACCAAAGCTGGCCCTTAGCCTGCCCAAAGGCAGGCTATAAAATCGGCGCTGCAGGCGCCCTCCTTCATTTACCATTTACCATTTACAATTTACAATTCTCCCTCCCAGTCCCCACAAATCTCTCTCCTCCCACCTTACTCCCTCCAAGATTTTCAGCTATAATATAAGTAAGTAAAACTGGATAAAGGAGGCTGTCACTATGAAAGCATTACTGAAGAAACCGTTTCCTTTCCACACCGGTCCAAAGGCGGAGGGGTACCTGCTCTCTGCCATGAACCTGTGGAATACGCCCCTCTCTCTCTGGGGGCTGTCGGCGGTGTCCCTTCCGGAGGACGCGGAAATCCTGGATATCGGCTGCAGCGGCGGGAAGAATCTGCAGCGCCTTTTGGAGAAGGCACCGAAGGGCCATGTGTCTGGCATTGATTCTTCCTTCCGGGCGGTGGATTTTTCCTACCGTCTCAATGAAGAGGCCATTCGGGAGGGGCACATCTCCGTGTATGAGGGGGCAGCGGATGTGCTTCCCTTTAACGGAAACAAATTTGATTTCATCCTGGCGGAGGAAACCTTCTATTTCTGGAAAGATCCCGCTGCCTGCCTGAAGGAAGTGTTCCGGGTGCTGAAGCCCGGCGGGACCTTCCTCCTTCTCCAGTCCAAAGGCGGAAGTCCTCTGCACCAGGTGTACGAGAAACTCATTCCCGGCATGAAGGTATACAGCAGGAATGATTTGAAGGAGTTTCTGGAGGATGCCGGTTTCCGGGACGTGACCATCCGCTCCCGTCTGGGAGCCCTGGCGGTTTCTTCCGAAAAACCGGTGACACCGCTGGATGCGGCCAGGAAGAAATTGAAACTTTCCTCCATCCCCTACGGAAAGCTCACCGCCGCTGCCCTCTCTGCCGCCGCCCTGGGCCTTGCCGCCTACGGTGCGTCCCGGAAATACCGTTCCTGATGATTTCTCTTTTCTTTCATGCGTCTTATCTATGGTTAATGACAGGTACTGCTTATAGTACATTCTTGAATTTCCGGAGGTTCTTCGGATTCACAGGGGCAGCAATTTCTTTTTGAAATCAGCGCCAAGGGATATGTTAGGGAAGCACTGATTAATTCATAGAGTCTACTTTTATAAGAATTTTTATGCACTGCTTCGTCATGGGACTCCTTAAATAGCTCGCTATTCCCTTTCCCATTCCTCGCATTGCATAAAAATTCTAGAATAAAAGCAGACAACGATTTAATCAGCGCTTCCCTAGAGCCCTGTTTCCGCTCCGGAGAAGAATCCCTCCTGCCCTCCATGGCAGAAATTGTCTCTTATCACAGCCCTGTCCCTCTTTTCCCTTCTATTTTCAGGTCTTAAAGTCTGTTTTGCAAAATATTTCATTATTTTTACAAATCGGTATTGACTTTTACACCATATGGGCATTATAATTAAATGCGTTCTAAACGGCCCTACGGGGACTTTTAGGACGGGAATGTTTCCCACATTCCAAGGTAATTCTCTCCCCGCCGGTCTGCCCCAAAGAGGACCGGTTCCCTCCTTCCTGAAATGTACCCTCATTTCAGGAACGATTCCGGTTCCTGCCGACTGGAAGAGAAGATGAAGGCGCAGGATCCCCCTAAGTCCTGCGCCTTTCCTATTGCCCAAAAACAGAGAAACACCAATTCCCGGGGAAGGCGCCTGCGGATGCCGCAATGCCCTTTGCTCCTCCATATGGGTGTATACTGGTTTATTTCGTACATAACAAGTATATACTAATATCAAACAAACTTTTCTAATTTAGTTGGCTAACTTCCTTTTAAATCATATGAAACCTTTACAAAAAAGAGATGAGCCGGAAATACATAAAAATTGTTTTTTCTTACAAAATCTGCATTCTCACTGCTGCTGCGGTATTTTCTTCTCTTTTTCTGCCATCTTCTCCATCTTTAAATCATTTTCTGTTTGACAATTGGGTGGAATACCTTTTATAATAAATTAAGTCAGGGGCATTTTAGGTATGTATTATGCATGTGTATACGTATTTTGTTTAGGGGAAAAGTGAGGTATAAATTACTATGTCCGAAAAAAGGGCAGTCCACATGAAGGGCATCCGGAACCAGATTCTCAGAACTGCGGAGAAACTGTTTCTGACCCAGGGGTACAAAACAACAACAATCAGACAGATTGTGCAGGAGTCCGGAATTACATCCGGCAGTATTTACAACATTTTTGAAGACAAGGAGCACCTGTTTTCCGCTCTGGTGGACGAATTCCTGACCGATGCCAAAGCAAGGATTGACAAGGTCCTGGCAGACCAGCCGGCGGAGAACCGCATGGTAGGCCTTCTGGCCATGGAGCTCTACATCACGGAAAAGAACCCGGTGGTCCGGGAATTGATGTGTGCATTCCATACGTCTCCTTTCCTTATGGAAACGGTGATTAAGCGCCATTCCGCCCTGGCTGAGGAAGTCTGGGCAGGCAGGAGACATCCGCGGAATGCCCGTCTCTCCACCGCCATCCTTCTTTCCGAAGGTGCCGTTTCTTCCTATGTCATTTCCTTCGACTTCTCCCAGAAGCTGGATTTTGCAGAAATCCGCCGCAAGGTGATGTTCTGCATCCTTCGTAACATGGGACTGGAAACAAGGGAATCGAACCGTCTCATCCAGTACATGGAAGAAAACGAAAATCTCTGGCTTGATCTGGCCGGCCAGGTGCTGAACCATTCCAACGAAACTGCAGAAGCATAAAATGCCTTTACATAAAAACAGGGCGGCAGTGAATCCCACTGCCGCCCTGTTTTTATGTGCCTGATTTTCGATGGCCAAAAGCCGGCGCATGTCCCCATGGAGAAGACCGAGCCGGCTTTTACCATCATTTTCAGAAATTATTTCAGTACGTCCTTTGACAGACGAATCCATACATCCCTTTTCTCTTCCAGCTGCTTCATGAGAGGAAGAATATCCTTCTTCTTGCTTCCCAGCACCCGCAGGGTCAGGGAAAGAAGCATAGTTCTTGCGTCCTCCTCATTGGGCTGGTGTCCGAAATAGAAGGAGTCGATGAAGGCTCCCATGGCTCCCTTCACCATGAGGTTCCGGATCATGAGCTGGTCACCCTTGAAGAGGCGGACGTAATCTTCGCCGAAGATTTCACTTTCCAGACGGAGGTGGCGCTGCACCACTTCTTCAAACATCACCGGAGATGTATAGGCCTCCTGATAAAGTTCCCTCACCCTTTCATCCCGGGCAATGGCTTCCATTTCCACCATGAGCACCGCCGCATAGCGGTACAGCGGGTATTCGCCGCTGCTTTCCTTCTGCACCATGTCGATGCAGTTCTGCATGAGATCATCCACCAGGGCGCTGAATATTTCTTCCTTACTGGAAAAGATATTGTAAATACTGCCGGAGGTAATGCCGGAGCGCTCCACAATCTGCCGGATGGTGGTCCGCTTGTAGCCCTGCTCGAGGAAAATATCCTTAGCGGTCTCAAGAATCCTGTTTTTTGTCTGTCTCATTCTTTCTGCCATAACTGGTGACTGGTTCATTTAAAAGCTCCTTGTGCACATAAAATGAAGGAACAATCTTCAGGCGAGGCAGAAGGGAGGCAGGTGATATGCGGAATCAGTGCTTTCCATGCCAAGACGAATTCCTGAGTTTGTTCATTTTAGAACGTTTTCCATCGTGCTTTCAGTATAATCCTTTTTCCGTATCCTGTCAATACTGTGATTAAATCAGACTTTATAGGTCATGGCAGAAAAGAAGCGCCCGCAGACGGCATGAGGAAGGATAAAACAGTACTCTGAAATTTCACCGATTGTTCACCCTGCAGAAATGCATTGCCGTAATGATGCTCCAAGAAAGCACCGATTCTTTCATAAAGTTTGCTTCCATAAGAATTTTTATACAATGCAGGGACTGGTCTGACCATAAAGGTATCGTCTTTATTGTATTTTCTATCAAAAAAAGCACCGATTTTTTTATAAAACCAGTGCTTTTCCAATGTTTTTCTCTGAAAGAAATGGAAGGATTTGAAAAGACTCGCTCCTGCTCCTCCGATTTCCTTTTCAGAAGGATTTCTGTCCTTTGTACAGAAGATCTTTGATGAAATTGGGCAGGACGAAGCAGCTCTTCTGGATGCGGCGGTTGTAGTATTTCATAGGTTCCGGTGCGTTCTCCCGGGACTCTGCGGTCAAAGGATCATAGACCTTGGAGGCCAGCATGAAGGAATGCATGCATGCCGGATAGATGGGCACATGGGAATAGTACATGCGCACCAGGGGGAACACGTCATTCATGGCTTCGAACACATCGTGCACCGTATGCTGCTGCACGATGGGGGATTCGGTCTGCTGCACAATGAGGCCATCCTTCCGAAGGGCTGCAAAGGCGCTCCGGTAGAAGTCCCTGGTGAAGAGGCCTTCTCCCGGCCCGATGGGGTCGGAGCAGTCGATGATGATGACGTCGTAGTAGTCCTTCACCTTTTTGGCAAAGGCAATGCCGTCTCCCACATGGATGTGGAGCTTTTCCGGAGGGTTCCTAAGAACCGTGGAAATGGTGGGGAAATACTCTTTGGAAAGTTCTATGACCCGTCCGTCAATATCGCAGAGATCCACATGGGTGACGCAGTCGTGGCGGCATACTTCCCTGGCCACGCCGCCGTCGCCACCGCCGATGATGAGCACCCTTTCCGGATGGGGATGCAGCATAAGGGGCACGTGGGAAATCATTTCATGGTAAGTCCATTCATCCTTCACGGATGTCTGGAATACACCGTCCAGGATGAGGAGCCTGCCGTATTCCAGGGTATCGGCGATTTGGATATGCTGAAATGGCGTCTGTTCCTCGTGCACCATATTTGTAATCTTCAAGGTGAGGCCCAGATTTTCATTGGCCCACTCGGTGACGTATTTCTTCTCTTCCATAGGATTATTCCTTATTTTCTTCAGAGGCACCCTCTTCTGCAGCCGGCGCTTCTTCGCTGCCTCTGGCAGTGGCAGCGGCCTCATCAAAAAGGTTGCCGCCGGCCGGTGCTTCTGCTGCAGGAGCAGCTGTCTCCTCTGCCGGAGCTTCTTCAGCCGGAGCCGGTGCTTCCTCTGCAGCCGGCGCTTCCTCTGCTGCCGGTGCAGCAGGAGCCGGTTTAGCGGTGCCGTCTTCTACGGGCTGGGGAGCCTGGACTGCCTTGGCCGATTCGATGAGGGACAGGGCGGATTTGAAATTGGAAAGGAGCTTTTCAATGTACAGGTTCATGTCCCCTTCTGTCTTGAGAAGGTCCGCATTCATCTTGCGGCGGGCCGCTTCGGCGTCAGCCACGATTTTATGGGCTTCGTTCTGGGCTTCCCGAATGGAGAGCTCTGCTTCCTTGTGGGCATTCTTCTTCACGTTGTCTGCAGTTTCCTGGGCCATAACCAGGGTGTTGGACATGGTGGCTTCCATCTTTTCATAGTTACGGAGCTTCGTCCGGATGGTGTCCATTTCCTCTTCCATTTCCCGGTGTTCCCGGTAAATCCGTTCATAATCCTTGGCCAGCTCTTCCAGGAATGTATTCACTTCGTCCTGTGCATAGCCGCGGATCTGGCGGGAAAATGTCTTATTGTGTATATCCATTGGTGTAATCATGTGTATGTCTCCTTTGGAATGTCTGAATGAACTATATGAGGAGTGGTTTCTTGTTACCAGTTTTCAGATACTTATTTCTAGTTTCTGAGTTCTCGCTCGCGCGATGCCTTGAACCCATTCGTGCTAAGCACGAGAAACAAGCCGCCAGCTGCCAGCCACTATCTCATTTATACCTGTATATCAGGAGGCCGGTCCGTCCTTTCCGGCTCATGCCTGTTTCTTCCTTGATTTCTATGCGGCCTCTCCCGCGAATGCTGATGATGTCGCCGGCCTTTACGGTTTGGGAGGCGCTTTTGGCGGGCTGCCAGTTCACTTCTGTCCGTTCATCCTCCACGGCCTGCACCATTTTGGAACGGGAAATGCCAAAGCCTGCGGCGCCTACGGCGTCAAGCCGGAGGGACGCCACGGTGGCCCTTACTTCCTTGGCCGTCTGTTTCGGCGGCTCTATTTCAGAGAGCGGAATTTCCTCCACCTTCACCGGCACCATGGCCACTTTTTTAAAGTTGTCCATGAGCCAGTCCTTCATGGCGCTGTCCACTACCACCTGGCAGCCGGCGCCCTGCATGAGGATATCCCCCAGAACGGAGCGGTCAATGCCAAGGCCCATGAGGGAGCCCAGCACATCCCGGTGGCCGATGAGGCGGTACCTTCCGTCCCAGGTGACGGAAAGCAGGCTCTCTCCGAAGTCCACCGGTCCCTCGTAGTCTTCCCGGGAAAAGGCAATGCGCACCCTTTCCGCTTCATGGTAGCCGCCGTCAGCCATGGACTTCACCGTCTTCATGTGGGCTGCAATGGTCTGGCCGATCTGCCGCGCAAAGGGAGCCATGAAAGGGCCTACTGCAAAGGGCCGTCCCCGGTCCACCGAATCCGCCAGGTCCAGAAGCCGCATGGCCATATCCTTCGATTCTTCTCCGGAGGCCGCAAAATAACGAAGTATCTTTTCTCTATCCTTCATTCCATCCTCTTCCTATGCATAAGGAAGCAGGAGAAACAGAAATTTTTCCCTTTCTCCTGCCTCTCTGTACTCTTTATTTACCTGCCATGGCGTCTGATTTCTCAAGGCAGGCCTTCACTCCGTCCATGAGGGCAGCGCGGATGCCGTCCCTTTCCATGGCATGGATGCCTGCAATGGTGGTGCCGCCGGGGCTTGTCACCTGGTCCCTGAGTTCTGCCGGATGCTTTCCTGTTTCCAGCACCATTTTCGCAGCGCCGTAGAGTGTCTGCGCCGCCGCTTCGATGGCCAGTTTCCGGGGAAGACCGATGAGCACCCCCGCATCGGCCAGGGCGTCAATGATCACAAAAGCATATCCCGGACCGGCGCCGGAGAGGGCGCCCAGCTCGTCAAGCTGCCGCTCCGTCACCACCGCTTCCTTTCCCAGGGCGGAAAAAATATCTTCCGCTTCTTTGATGAAATCGGGGGATGCCTTCGTTCCCGGTGCAATGGCTGCCATGCCTTCCCCTACGGAAGCAGGGGTATTGGGCATGACGCGGATGACCTCCGTCCCTTCCGGAAGGGCGCCTTCCAAGGAGGAGAGAGTCACCGCCGCTGCAATAGAAAGAACCCGGGATGGATGATACCGGGATATTTCCTGAAGCACTCCCGGCACCACATTGGGCTTTACCGCCAGAATCACCAGGTCCGCTTCCTTCGCTTCACTGCCGTCCATGGAAGGATGGACGCCATAGCGGGCAGCCTTTTCCCGGGATGCTTCTTCGGAATGCTCTTTCACATATATTTCATCTTTTGACCACAGCCCTTTGGCCAGGCAGCCGGAGAGGATGGCCCCTCCCATGGCGCCGCAGCCGAAAATCAGAATCTTCTTCATTTCTACGATCCTTTCCAGGTCGGAATGCCTGAAACAAATGCCAGCCGGTCTTCATGAAGATCCACCGTAGACGGAACGCAGATGAGCACGTCATCATTGAGGAGCATCACATCTCCATGGGCCATGTAGACGGCGCCGCTCATGAAATCCACAAAGCGGCTGGCCACTTCATCATCCACATTATCATTCAGAACAACCATGACCGTCATGCCCCTTGCCAGGGCATCCACAGCATGGCGGGCATCACCGTAGGAGCCGGGAACGAGGATATCCACTTCCTGGGGACGGATGCTCCTGGCCGGCAGCGCGCCTGCCGCCGGAATATCTTCCCCCTCTTCCCGTTCCGATTCCTCATAGCTCTCTTCTTCGGGAGTTTCTTCAAACTGGTTTTTCAGCCAGCTCACTCCCTTGGAAAGAAAAGACATCAGCCCTCTGGAGCCTCAGGTCCCTGAGGTGTCTGGGCGTTCCATTGCGGTGCTGCCGGTGCCTGCTGCTGATCCTGATAGGCAGCGAAATTTTCACGGGATACGCTCATGTTATTCGGCGCGCAGAGATAAATGTTTTCAGAAATCTGGTCGATGCGGCCGTCCAGTGCATACATGATGCCCTGTACGAAATCCACAATCCGCTGTGCTTCATCGGCGTCGGTTTTTTCCATATTCATCACCACCGGGCGCATGGCCTTCAGATGATCGCCGATTTTTTCAGCATCGCCGTAGCTCTTGGGATTCACCACCACCATGGTATAGGGTTTGGCAGCCTGCCGCGGCTGGGCGGTGCGGCCGATACCTCTTACCGGGGAAACGGCGGACGGACGGGGCGGCACGGGAGCGGAAGGGCTTGCTGGCGCTTCCTCCTCCATTTCCTCTTCCCTTTCATCCTCATCCCTGTCTACAAACTGGTCCTTAAATTTATCAAGCAGACTCATTTTTTTCTCCTCTCAATGGTAGTGTCTTTCGCCAAAAATGGCTGTGCCTATGCGCACCATATTGGCTCCTTCTTCAATAGCAATTTCAAAATCATGGGTCATTCCCATGGACAGGATAGAAATCTGCCCTTCGGGAAATTCTTTTTTCATGTCATTCCACATGCTGTGGGCTTTGCGGAATACGGGACGGGTCTTTTCCACATCCTCATAGGCCGGCGCCATGCACATGAGCCCCTTCACCCGGATATGGGAAAGGGCTTTAGCGGTTTCCACAGCGTCCTTCATATCATCCGGCGAAAGGCCGTACTTCGATTCCTCACCGGAAATATTGAATTCCAGAAGTACATCCTGCACCTTGCCGATTTCCCCGGCCCGCCGGTCGATTTCCTTCATGATATCAAGGGAATCGGCTGACTGGATGAGGTCTGCCATGGCCACTGCCTTTTTCACTTTATTCTTCTGTAAATGTCCCTGCAGATTCCAAACCACCGGAAGTTTCAAGGCCTTGAACTTCTCTTCCATTTCCTGGACCCGGTTTTCTCCCACCTGGGTCACTCCCAGATGAATGGCTTCTTCCATATCCTCCAGAGGATGGAACTTCGTCACCGCCACCAGGGTCACTTCCTGCCCATAGGGAGAACGCTTCCTGGCCGATTCTATCCGGTCCATTACATGGGCTAATCTTTCTTTGATTTCTGACATAGCCCCGCCTTCTTTGCTAGTGTTTTTCGCATATCCACCGTATGTAGGGAAAATGGATATACCTAGAGATTATTATATCACAGTTATTTAGGAGAAAAAACAGTAAAAATGGATTTTAGGCACGGGGCAGCGGGAAGAGTCAAAAAAAACAATCCCTGAAATCCCCTCCGGCAGCGCCCATGCCGCACTGCCCTTCTGTCATTTCGACCGCAGCGAAGGGGCGTGGAGAAATCTCACGCTCAAGTGGTACGCGCCGCAGTGGGGTAGGAGATCTCTCGACTCAGAGTCATGGTAGGACAAAAAACACCAGCTGCCCATAACGACATGCAGCCCCGCTCGAGATGACATGGAGGCAGGCAATCTTCCGTCATTTCCAAATTGTATTCGAAATCTTGAAGTCCCGTTCCTTGAATGACAGCCCTGCCGCCCCACCACACTGTCATTTCGACCGCAGCGAAGCGGAGTGGAGAAATCTCAGTCCGCGAATGACTGCCATGCCGCCCCGCCACACTGTCATTTCGACCGCAGCGAAGCGGAGTGGAGAAATCTCACGCCACGAATGACCGCCATGCCGCCCCGCCACACTGTCATTTCGACCGCAGCCGGTCAGCCGCCAATAGGAAAGCCTCTTATTGTGCAGGCTAGAGGCCAACTGCGGCTGACTTGGAGACTCTATGCAGAGTCTCCACAGAGTGGAGAAATCTCACGCCCAAATGGTGCACGCCGCAATGGGGCAGGAGATTTCTCCCCCTCTTCACTATCTCCATGAACCGCCCGCATCATTCCGTTTCCATCCTCCGCTCGAAATGACAACGGTGCGAAACAGCATTTGTGCCATTTCGAAAGTCTCCGGGATAAATAAAGAAAACAGAAAAGCCGTGAAAAATGTTCAGTCATTTTTCACGGCTTTTTACATCATCGATTTCCTTCCCCCGCACCGGTGTTTACTGCTTTTGTCTCCACGGCCCGGTGTACAAAGATTATTCGCTGGTCCTCGGAATGACAGTGCCCGGCGGGAGGGAAATTACGCAGGGCTCTTCTTCCTTATACCATCTGTGCTTTCTTTGCGATTTCATCGGGGATCTTGATGCCCAGAATTTCTGCGTCCTTCTTGTTGATGACGATGGTGTATTCCTTCTGGTGCTGGATGGCTGCGGTTTCCGGCTTAATCTTGCCGTCCAGGATGTCGGCGGCCATGTGTCCGGTCTGGACGCCCAGCTTGTAGTAGTCCACGGAGAGGGCGGCCAGGGCGCCGTCTTTGGCCATAATGTCAGCCCCTACGATGACCGGAATCTTATTAGCATCGGTGACCTTCATGAGGGTGGGAATGGAGGAGGCCAGGGTATTGTCGGTGGGTACATAGATGAAATCCACCTTGCCCGCCAGGGATTCGGCCACCTGCTGGATGTCGTTCACGCTGTTCACGGTCCGTTCTTCCACGGCCAGGTTGTTTCTCTTGCAGTAGTCCTTCATCATGTTGGCCTGGACTTCACTGTTCACTTCGCTGGAGGAATAAATGAGACCCACCGTTTTGGCATTGGGAACCAGGGCTCTTCCCAGATCCATCTGGGCATCAATGGACGCCAGGTCGCTGACGCCGGTGACGTTGCCGCCGGGCTTTTCATCATTCTTCACCAGCTTGGCGGTGGTGTAGTCCGTAATGGCGGTGCCTACGATGGGGATGTCCTTGATTTCATTGGCCACTGCCTGGGCCGCCGGGGTGGCGATGGCACAGATGAGCTTCGGCTTTTCCGATTTGAAACGGGACGCGATGGTCTTCAGGTTGGACTGGTCGCCCTGGGCATTCTGCTGGTCAAAGGTAACTTTATCTTCACCGTATCCTCTTTCCTTCAGGCCGTCTACGAAACCCTTATTGGCCTGGTCAAGGGAACCGTGCTGCACGATCTGCACTACGCCGATAATGGGCTTTCCGGAAGATGAGCCTGCGCCTCCCTGGGACTGACTATTGCCGCATCCGCCGTAAACCAGTGCTGCTGCTGCCAAAACTGCTGCCATACTCATTTTCATCCATGTCTTCATTTGTATTTCCTCCCAAATTCCTATACTGCTTGATTTTTATTTAATGTATGTACCTTCCAGTGCATCCATGGTCCCATCAGTTTCCATTTCCGCCAGGAAGAAATTCACATAATTCAGGAAATCCTGGTCTCCCTTTGCCATGAGGGCGCCGAAGCGGCTCCGGGTAAAGGGCTTGTCCACCAGCGGTGCCGCCAGCTTTTCATTCATGCGTACATACCGGCGGGCTTCCATGGTTTCCGTAATCATGATATCCGCCTTTCCTTCTGCGATGAGGGAAGGGATTTCTGCATTCTTCTCATGAATGATTAAAGTGGCGTGGGGCAGGCGGGACTTTGCAAATTTCTCATTCGTTCCGCCGGGATTCACCATGACCTTCACCTCCGGCCGGTCCAGGTCCGTGAGGGATTTGTATTTTCCTTCCTCCCCCTTCCGGCAGAGAATGGTCTTGCCGAAGAGAAGGTAGCCGTCCGACATGGCCAGGGTTCTTTCCCTGTCGAAGGTTCGTGTAATGCCGCAGAGGGCCAGGTCAAACTTTCCTGCCGCCGTATCGGCGGAGAGTGTCTTCCATGTGGTAGGCACGTATTCCACCTTCACATGAAGGGAATCCGCCAGCTTTTCCGCCAGCTCCGTATCAAAGCCCTCATAGGTCCCGTTTGCATTTCTATAGGACATGGGCCGATAATCTCCGGTGGTGCCTACTTTCAAGGTGCCCCGGGCTGCAATGTCCTCCAGGTGCGCCGCCCAAACACTTCCGGTGCCTCCCAGGAAAAGCCCTGCTGCCAGGAGCGCTGCACCTGCTATTTTCTTCCTGTTCATCTTCCATCCTCCCATACTTTCTTTATTTTTTATGAAAATAAAAGTCCCCTGCCTATTGCTAAGCAAGGGACGACGGGACACATCGCGGTACCACCCTGTTTACCTGAATAAAACACAAAAGGGTGGTACCCAAGGGACGGATTATCCGTGGTACCACCCAAATTATCTTCATCAGATCAACTCTACGCCCTGTAACGGAGGCACACGTCGCAGCCTACTCCTATTTCAGCCGCGCAGTTCAGGAAAGAACTTCCCCATTCCTCCGCCGCCGGTTCCCACCCTATGCCGGCTCTCTGCAGGACTTCTGAAATGAGTACTTTTTTCCATCAGCACTTTTTTATATGTGTTCATTGTAGTCAATGGCATGGGTCTTGTCAAGAGGAAATCGTTGAGCCGGCAGGCCGCATGCTTCTCCCACTCGTCATTCTAAGGAAGCACTGATTAATTCGCAGAATCGAATTTCATATGGATTTTTATCCAATGCTGCGTCATAAGTCTCCTTAAATAGCTCGCTATTCGCGTCGACTTATTCCTTGCATTGGATAAAAATCCAAGAATGAAATCTGATAACGATTTAATCAGCGCTTCCCTAATTTCCCGTGAAAAAGTATCGGTAAAATACATTTCAGACCCGACCTTCCGCCATGCGAAGATAATGTTTTTTCTTATCTTCATACATTTTCCTGTCGGCCCGGCTTACGGCGGCGGAGATTTCTTTTCCCGCAGGTGCCCATTCGGCACCAAAGGCCACGGAAATGTCCCGTCTTTCCTTCATGATGTTCCGGAATTCCTGGAACTTCCTGTAAAAGGAACATTCGCATATATCCGGTGCCAGGGCCACGAATTCATCGCCGCCGGCGCGATACACCGCATCGTTGCCCCAGAATTCCTGCATGGCTTTTGCCGTCTGCCGAAGAAGCCTGTCTCCTGCCACATGGCCCAGTTCATCGTTAGCCTTTTTGAGACCGTTCACGTCGCCAAAAACGATGCCCGCCGGAAGAGGCTGCTTCTCCATTTTATCCAGCTCTTCCATGAGGCTGTTCCTGTTCCTCACACCGGTGAGCATATCCCGGAGGCTCATGTAGTCCAGCTTTTCTAAAAGCCGCTGGTTTACCATGCGGGCCCCCAGAAAATAGGAAACGGTTTCCAGAATCTTCTGGGTATTCACGGCATCGCTGATTTCATAATTATCGGCACCGATGTAGCCGATGAGCTTTCCGCCGTCGTAAATGGGAGTGTCCAGAATGCTGCGGATTCCCTGCCTTTTCAGGTTCTCATAGTCCACGGGGTCATCTTCCTTTAAAACCTCAATATCCTCCAGCACCACGCTGGTATTGTTAATCAGGAATTTTTCCCAGCCGCCGATGTATTCGTCATAGGGCAGGTCCTGGAGCGTATGGATTTCCGGCTTTACCCCTTCCCGGCACCATTCAAAGGTATTGCTCACCGTCTTTCCGTCGGTCTCCAGCACGTAGAGGCGGTCGGGATGGATGATGCTTCCCAGTTCGGAAAGCATGTGGTTCACCGCCTTTTCATAGCTTTCCCCGCCGTCCATGATTTTCGCAAGCCGGATGATGATATCATCGGTGTTGCTGGACTGAAGCAGGTTCATCCTTTCCACATGGTCCATATCCACGTTGAGGAAAATGAAGGCCGCCAGTCCCTCTCCTGCCGGTTCCACTTCAAATTCCAGCCACTGTCCCACTTCCCGGCTGTACATGCGGTCCCGTATCCGTTTTCCGTTAACGGCGGCCTCATAGCAGTAATCAAACCATTTTTCATCGGCATTGTCATACACGGACCGGAAGGTATGGCCGATGAGCTCCTCCTTCGTCCTTCCCACCATTTCGCAGTAAGCCTTATTGGAGTATACGTATAAGGTATCCACAGGCCTGCCGTCCTTATCCAGAACGACTTTATAAACTGCATAGGCCACCGGTACATTCATGTCCAAATCGGGCTTAAAGGTAAATTCTTCCATCAAAAAGCTTCCAATCTTGTTTAAATCATCGTTAAAAGGGCAAAATAAAGGCGCAGCAGTGCTGCGCTCTTATCCGGATTCGTTAATGGTGCAGCTGGCTGCCATGTGAAAGGCCCTTTAGTTTTGCGTCGCAGGCTTTCGCCTGTTTTGCCTACTATGAAATTGACTACTGTTCTATTATAGCAGAACAGGATTATACTTTCCAATATAAATCGATTTTTTCGATAACTAATTTATGCATAAGTTTAATGCCTACCGGAAATAGCCATTGATAATTGGCAGAATTGTCCATCCTATGAACTCTGCCGGATAATCAAACTTTTCTCTGTCATTTCAAGCAAAGAACAGCGCCGGGATGATGAAGCTGCTTCGCAAGAGTGAAACGGAACCTGAAAATCTCACCCCCAAATGGTACATGCCCCTTTGCGTCAGGAGATTTCTCGACTCAGAGCCACAACAGAGCAAAAAATCTATCCCCATATCCACGTGCAGCTCCGCTCGAAATGACAGAACGGCAGGCAGCTTACCATCATTTCAAGCCCCACGGATATAGGAAGGCATCAAAAAAGAGACTGCGAAGAAATGATTGCCATTTTTCACAGTCCCTTTTCATATGTTCTTATTTCATTCTGGCTTCCACAGAAGGCGTGGGCGCCAGGTTTTCGGAAACTTCCGGTTCTTCCTTGAAACCGCCGGATTTCCTTTCGTGTTTTTCCTTGTTCTTTTCAATGAAATGGTAGCCGATGAGAAGGATGGCAAACCATACGGGAGTAACATAAAGGGCTACCCGGGTATCGTCGCGGAAAGCGGAGGCAATGACCACGCCCAGAAGGAAGAGCATGGTAAGGTAGCCGGACCAGGGAGCAAAGGGCATTTTGTAGGTGAGAAGCTTCTTCTCTTCATTCGACAGGGATGCGCGGAATTTCTGCTGGGTCCTAAGGATGACAAACCAGGTGAAGAGGGCGCCGAAAGAGCCTACGCTGGTGACATACACAAAGACCTGTGCCGGCATGATGTAGTTCATGAGCACCGAAGCAAGCAGCACCGCTGCGGAGAAGAGAATGCCGATCCAGGGCAGGCGGTGGCGGTTCAGCCGCTGGAAGCAGGATGGTGCATTTCCCTGGAGGGACAGGTTGTAGAGCATACGGCCGGAGCTGAAAATGCCGCTGTTGCAGGAGGACAGCACCGCCGTAATGACGACAATATTGATAATGTCTGCGGCGCCGGCAATGCCCAGTTTTTCAAAGGTAATGACGAAGGGACTGCCCAGGTGGCCGATTTCATCCCAGGGATAGATGGACATGATGACGCCGAGGGAAAGTACATAGAAAATCAGGATACGCCAGAACACTTCATCAATGGCTTTCTTGATGGTGGATTTCGGGTCATGGGCTTCGCCGGCGGTGACGCCGATGATTTCAATGCCCAGGTAGGAATACATGACCATGACAAGAGCCATGAGGGTGCCGCCGATGCCATTGGGGAAGAATCCGCCATGGGTCCAGAGGTTCGTAATCCCCACCGGTTCCCAGCCGTTGCCGATACCGAAGAGAATCATGCCTGCACCGCCGATAATCATGAAGATGATGGTGCAGATTTTGATTAATGCAAACCAGAATTCAAACTCACCGTAAGCAGAAACGGCGATGAAATTGACCACCGTCATCAGGAGAAGGGCACAGAGCGCCGACACCCACTGGGGCAGGTCGGGGTACCAGAAATTCATGTAAATCCCCACTGCCGTGAGCTCCGCCATACAGGTAACCATCCACATGTACCAGTAGGTCCAGCCGGTGAGATAGCCCCACTTCGGTCCCAGAAAACGGGCGGCGTGGGCGCTGAAGGCGCCGGATACGGGGTAGGCCACGGACAATTCGCCAAGGGCCCGCATGATGAAATAAATCGCAACGCCGCCGATGATGTAGGTCAAAAGCACCGAAGGCCCTGCCAGTTCGATAGCTGTAGCGGATCCGAGGAACAGTCCTACGCCGATGGCTCCGCCAAGGCCAATCAGCTGGATGTGCCGGTTCTTCAGTCCTCTTTCGAGGTTCTCATGCATTTCCTGATTATTTTCTGCCATATGAAACTCCCAAATCTGACAAAAACACCGGGCCTCGCCCTTTCATGGGGAAGGTCCGGTGAAAAGAACTACTGCGTTTATTTTATACGCAGATTCCCTATACATCAAGACAGAAATTCGCATTTCCCATACTTTTTCGTACATACGGCCCGTTTTTAATTATCTGCGGTGTATAAGATTTGTGCATTCATGATATAAATCATATACTGCAGTCCATACATAAACGGAATTTATGAAAGATCAGGACTTTTCCTTAATCCCGTTCATCAGCACATCGAAGGCCTGGTCCATGTAGGAAGCTTCGGAAATATCCTCCTTCACGGCGAACCGTTTCTTGATTTCATTCATGAGGTAATAGTAGGCCACCATGCCTGCCCAGGAAATGCAGACCTCCGTGGGCTTCAGGTTGCTGCGGAAGGTGCCCTCCTCCATGCCCTCCGTCAGGGCCGCCCGGAGAACCACCAGCACCATGGCAAACCTTTCTTTCCCGATGGACGCAAACACATCGGTGGGATGAATCATTTCCCAGGAAAAAATGCGGAGGATATAGGGGTGCTCCTTCATGAGGCGGAAGAAAAAGCGGGAATACATCTCCATGATTTCCATGGGCTTCTTCGTCCCGTCCGCCGCCATTTCCACGAAATCCACCAGAAGGGCGCTCCCCCGTTCCAGAATGGCGGCATAAAGCTCCTTTTTTCCACCGAAGTAGTAGGAAATGGCGGCGCTGTTCACCCCCGCCTCCTTCCCGATATCCCGGATGGACACGTCGGAATAGCCCTTCAGCGCAAAAAGGCGGATTGCCGCATTCTCAATCTGCTCCTTCTTGTCCGGTGCCTTCTCCTTTTCCTCCTCCGGGAAAAGGATATGGTATAAATCTTCCTTCGTGCCAAAATAATAGGAAATGGACGATACGCTCACTCCCGCCTGGCGGCTGATGTCCCGAAGGGACGTATCGTGGTATCCCTTCTCCCGGAAAAGACGGCGCGCCGCCTTCTCTATCTGCTCCTTCTTCACTGCTCCCATTGTTCATGCCCCCTGAAATCCAACCATACCTATCGGTTCTTTCCTCTATTATATATGATTCCCCTGCCGATTGGAACAGTGGACTGGAATGATTGAACCGTTCAGCAGCCGGTGTTCAATACAAGGCGCCGAGGGTTCAGAGAGTTCACCCCTCCCATATATTGCCCCCGCCTGCGGGAAAAGGTGGTGCCGACAGGCACTAAAGGGGCGGCAGAGAGGGCTGACAGGGCTTCAGAGGGTGATGGACTGCCCTTAGGCCGTGGATTTTATATACCGGCTGATGGCGGTCTGCACAGTATAGAGTATCATTTCATCCCGTTCCCTCATACATCCCTTCGCCACATCGCGTCTCTCTTCCCATCAGAGGGCAGGGGCGTTACGTGCTCCCTTTCCCGCCCCTTCAAACGCACCAGGGATAAAGCGGCATTTGAAGGGTCTCATCAATATCTTCTTTCGTAATGGGATTGAAATACACCCGAAGGAGGCAGAGCCCCTCTGCCGGGGCTGTGATGCCCAGTTTCCTTCTGTCCCGGGCTTCCAGAATATTTTCAATGTCCTCTGCCGAAAGATTCCCGCTTCCCGCATCCACCAGGGCACCGGCAATATTCCGCACCATGTGGTAGAGGAACCCCTCTCCTGTCACGTAGATGCGGTAGAGAGGGCCTTCCTTCCGGATACGGATTTCATTGATTTTCCTCACCGGGTCAGAGGGGACGGAATTATTTCCGCGGAAGGAGGTAAAGTCATGGCGCCCCTCCAGTGCGCGGGCCGCCTTTTCCATGAGAGCCAGGTCCAGCTTCTTTCCGGTGCGCCAGATGTATCGTTTGAGGAAGGGGGACGTTTCCCTTTCCTCCGTCAAAAGATAGCCATAGGTTTTTCCATAGTTTCTGCGCCTCACGGAAAAATCCATATCCACTTCCCGGCTGGCAGTGACGCGGATGTCATAGGGGAGGCAGGCATTCATGGCATAAAGGAAACGGTCTCCAGGAATGGTGGATTCCGTGTAGAAGGTGCATTCCTGTCCATAAGCATGGACTCCGGCGTCCGTGCGGGCTACGAAGTAAAGGGTGGTTTTCACACCGGTCAGTTTCCGGAGACAGTTCTCCACCATTTCCTGCACGGTCATGCGGTTCTCCTGCCGCTGGAACCCGCCGTAGCCGCTTCCTTCGTAGGAAAGGGTAATCCAGATATTTTTCATAGCTTTTAAAAGCCGGGGCACCGGCCCCGGCTTCCTTTCTTTTATTTGAAATACATATACAGACCAAAGAGGGCTGCCGTAATCAGCACCACCGCCAGGAAAGCATTCCTGTCTCTCCAGGTATAGGCCAGCTGGTGCATTTTGGTGCGTCCTTCGCCTCCCCGGTAGCATCTGGCTTCCATGGCGGTAGCCAGGTCATCGGCCCGCCGGAAGGCGGAAATGAAGAGGGGCACCAGAAGGGGTACCATGTTCTTCGCCCGCTGCCAGAGATTGCCGTTTACAAAATCGGCGCCTCTGGAGGACTGGGCCTTCATGATACGGTCCGTTTCTTCCAGAAGGGTAGGAATGAAACGGAGGGCAATGGTCATCATCATGGCCAGCTCATGGGCCGGTACGCCGAACCGCTTGAAGGGCATGAGCAGCGCTTCAATGCCGTCGGTGAGCACAATGGGGCTGGTGGTATAGGTAAGAAGTGATGAAAAGGCGATGAGGAACACCAGACGGAGGGTCATGATGAGGCCGTTCACAATGCCTTCCTCACTGATATGGATGAATTTCCAGGTGAAAAGTTCACTCCCCGGCGTTGTGAGCACATGGATGCCCATAGTGAACACCAGGATAATCCACAGAGGCTTGATGGCCTTCCAGATAAGGGAAACCGGCACGCCGGACATGGCAATGGCAAGGAACGTAAAACCTGCCACCAGGATATAGGACCAGAGATTATTGGCCAGGAAAATGGCCACAATGAAAATCATGGTGCAGAGAATCTTCGCCCTGGGGTCCATGCGGTGCAGGAAGGAATCTCCCGGATAATACTGGCCAAGGGTAATATCTGTCAGCATAATGCGCCACCTCCCAGCATTCTGCTCATTCTATCCACCGCTTCTTCCACGGTCTTCGCATCCTCCGGTACCGGAATGCCCTTTTCCTTCAGATGCAGCAGGGTCTGTGTCAGAGGCGGTGCATCGACGCCGCATTCCTGCAGTTCCCTGCGGTGATGAAGGAAAATATCCATAGGCTTTCCGTCCATCACCAGATGACCCTTGTGCATCACCAGAAGGCGGGTAGCCAGCCGGGCAATGTCGTCCATGTTGTGGGACACCAGGATAACGGAGAAAACACCTTTTTTATACCAGCTCTGGATGCGGGAGAAAATTTCCCGCCGTCCGATGGGATCAAGGCCTGCGGACGGTTCATCAAGGATAAGGAAATCGGGATGCATGGCAATGACCCCTGCAATGGCCACGCGCCGCTGCTGGCCGCCGGAAAGGCGGAAAGGCGAACGGCCGCCAAAGGTGTCATAGTCAAGGCCCGCAAATTTCATGGCGCTCTTCACCCTTTTTTCCGTTTCCTCCTCATTGCAGCCCAGATTCTTCGGACCGAAGGCAATATCCTTGGCCACGGTCTCTTCAAAAAGCTGGTGCTCCGGGTACTGGAAAACCATGCCCACAGAATGGCGCTTCGCCACCGCTTCCTTCGTCTTGGCCGCCAAATCCACGCCGTCGATGGTTACCTTTCCGGAGGTGGGATGGATGAGGCCGTTCAGGTGCTGGATGAGGGTGGATTTACCGCTGCCCGTATGGCCGATGATTCCGATAAATTCTCCCGGTTCGATGGTGAGATTGATATCCTCCAGCGCCACCTTTTCAAAGGGAGAACCCTTGCTGTACACACAGCTTACATTTTCGACACATATGGACATAATGCTTCTCCCAGCTCCTCATCTGTCAAACAATCCTCCGGCACCTTGAACCCCTTCTTCCGAAGACCATGGGCCAGGTCCGCCGCCACCGGCACATCCAGTCCCAGGGCCGTCAGCTTCTCCGCCTGGGAGAACACCTCCCGGGCCGTGCCTTCCATCTTCAGATGGCCCTTGTCAATCACCATCACATGGTCCGCGGTCACCGCCTCTTCCATGAAATGGGTAATGAGCACAATGGTAATGCCTTCCTTTTCGTTCAGCTCATGCACCGTGTCCATGACCTCCCTGCGGCCGTGGGGGTCAAGCATGGCCGTCGGTTCATCCAGCACGATGCAGTCCGGATGCATGGCCAGAATGCCTGCAATGGCAATGCGCTGCTTCTGCCCGCCGGAAAGCATGGCCGGAGAATGGGTGCGGTAAGCCGTCATGCCCACCTTTTCCAGGGCTGTGTCCACCCGCTTCCTGATTTCATCCGGCGGAATCCCCAGATTTTCAGGACCGAAGGCCACATCCTCCTCCACAATAGCAGCCACCAGCTGGTTGTCCGGATTCTGGAACACCATGCCCACCTTCTGGCGGATATCCCAGATATGGGAAAAATCGGAAGTCTTCATGCCCTCCACATAGATTTCCCCGTCCGTGGGAATGAGCAGGGCATTCAGATGCCTGGCCAGCGTAGACTTTCCGCTGCCGTTGGTACCGATGATGGCCGTAAAGGACCCCTTCCTGATGGAAGCGGTCACATCGGACAGGGCATCAAACTTCTTCCCCTCCTCCGTCTCAAAGGTATGGCTTAAATGACGGATATCAAAAAGAATGTCTCCACCCTTTTTCCCATCCTTCATACTTTCTTTCTCCATGTTTCCTCTTTTATGATAAGAAATATAAAAATACAATGATACTTTATGATAACAGACAATTCCTTTCTCCGTCAATGAAAAAAGGACTGCCTTTTATATAATAATCAGCGGCCGTCCTTTTGTCAATTTATGGGTTTATCATCTGTTTACAATCATACTGATACGGGAAATTCTAACAGCTTCCTGGTTCCTGACGCAGTCTTTCTGTATTCTATTCACATCGGGGCCTCAGCCTTCATATCTCTTTTCCAGCTCTTTCTTTAAGGCTCTAAAAAGGGGAAGAAATAAACTTCGTGTATCGTTAATCATGGTGTCCGCCACTTCCCGGTTGAACGTATAAATTTCCAGCTTCCTTTCCTCCATAGCCTTCATCCAGCCCGATTCGTCCTGAATCAGACCTGCCTGGTAGGAGGTTTTCAATATCTGCCGCGGAGAGCCTGTATCCGCTTCTGCCCAGCCTTCCTGAATCAAATATTCTTTCATGGCACGCCAAGATTGTTCAAAGTACTGCGTAAAAAGAGAACACAGCCCGACAGTGACCACCACATCATAGGGAGGACTTATGCGATTGATTTCTTCCAGGTTATCCAGGGTTTTGCAGAAATTCTCAAACTTTTTCATATAAAACAATCCCATCCTTTCTGATATTCAATTCCAGCTCCCTTGGCAGCGGTCTATCCAGATTCACAACATCAAAAGACAAAAGTGTCCAGGTCTGTTCGTCCACATCCAACGCAAAAGCAGGAATATGTCCGCCGGAAACAGCCAGATCAATATCGCTGGTTCTATGAAAATCTCCTCTGGCACGAGAGCCGAATAGAATAACCTTTCCTATGTCGTGCTTTTTGGCCAGCTCCAGAATTTCACCAATCACTCTATCCGAAATACCTGTATCCAACCATATCCCCCACTTCTAAAACTCACTCATCATCCTCATTAAAGTAGTCGCTGTCCACCCGCATAATTTCATAGGTATGAACCACGCTGACCCCCAATCCGTATTGAATCATAAGTTTTGTCAATGCAGTCCCATCAATCAGTACAATTCTGGCGGTCATATGTTTTTCCACATAATTAACGGCCTGCTTGCTGAAATGAGATGTGGTAATAAAAAGGCCTTTGGATGCACCTTTGCCCAACAAAGCTCCAGCGAATTGCTGGATTTCCGGTTCTCCCACCGTATGGTCATCTGCCCATCTCTTGGCCTGTACATAAATCTTATCAAACCCAAGAACGTCCTGCCGAATAATCCCATCAATGCCCTCATCTCCGGTTTTACCCGTTACCACACCGGCATTGACAATTTCCTGTCCATAGCCCATTTTCTGGAGCAGTTCAATAACCAGTCTTTCAAAAAATTCCGGGCTCTGTGCCATAATATTCGTCAGCAGGCTGTCCGCCAACTGTTCCTTAAGTCCATTATAAGCAGAATCCATAATCTCCAAAGGTGTTTCCATCTTTATTTTCGGATTTTGGGAAGCAGATTCATCACCATGTTGATTTTCCATAGGTTTTACAAAGTCTCTGAACCCCTTGTAATTCATAAGACAGGCATTATCAATGATTACCGCCTTATCATTAAGTAATTTTCTCCCCAATGGCATAATCCTATACTGTCCACGGGAAGGGTTATCAATCAATCCGGCTTTCTTTAAATAAGTTCTGGCCCAGCCCACCCGATTGGCAAGAACCGTTTGGCGTCCACTGGGCAGAATTAACGCCATATCCTCTTTGGATAATTTAAAATCCCTGGCTGCATAAGAAACCATTTCCTTAGAATTATGCAGCTTCCCATCGGAGAGAAATTCCAGAATAGAGTGATAAAACTTGTCATAGGTAGGAATAGCCATATCCAATCTCCTAAAAATAATAATGAGAAAGTAAAGTACCTCTTCTCAAATCCACCCGAAGTGGCGGCAGGCGTTGTAGATGCCGTCTTCGTCGGCCCGGTCGGTGATGTAGCTGGCAAGGGCTTTGAGCTCCGGTTTGGCGTTGCCCATGGCGATGCGGAGCCATTCTTTGCGGAACATGGTGCGGTCGTTCATGCCGTCGCCGAAAATCACGATGTCTTCATCGGGGATGTGGAATCGTTTCTGTATTTCCATAATGCCCCTTTCCTTGTGCACCGGTTCGATAATCATGGTGTCGGCGCTGAACCATACGTGGGGCAGGGTATAGAGGGGGATATCATCTTTTTCTTTTTTGGTGCAGGCCACGAAAATCTTGTGAATAGCGCTGACCTTGTGGAAATCAAAGGATGGATTCACTTCTGTTTCGTAATACCGGTCCTTCACCTTTTCCAGATAGAGGGGCGTCCGGGTAATGCGGTATTTTTTATTATAGGGAGCCGCCGCCCAGGGATGCCTTTCTTCGTCTATTTCCGAAAGGGTCCTAAAGCAGTCCTGAAGTGGCAGTCCTTCGTCATAGAGGATGTTCCCGTCAATAGTGACTGCATTGCCGCCGTCGGACACCAGGGCCGGAATGCCCAGGGTCTTTGCCACTTCCAAGGCATCCGCCTGCATGCGGCCGGTGGCCAGCGATACGAAGTGGCCCCGGCGGATCAGTTCCTTCACCGCTTCCCTCGTGCTTTCCGGATAATCCGCTGTCAGCGGAGTGGTGAGTGTGCCGTCGATATCAAAAAAGAAATATTTCTTCATCCTCTGCCTCCTCTTCTGGTTGATGCGTTCTTTTCTTATTATAGTACCATACGGGGCAGAGGGTTCAAAGGGGCCGCTTTGCGGCCCGGATTCAGGGGAGATTCAAAAGGTTCAAAAGGTTCAGAGGGTTCAAAGGGTTCAGAGGGGAAGGTATCGCCCTGCGGACGATGAATATGAAGTCAGCGTTATGCGCCTGCCTTCCTGCCCTGCAGTCATTCTGAGCCGCAGGCGAAGAATCTCGGTACATGGCGCCGTTGAGACAAAAAGCAGTAAATACCGGTCGGCGGGAAGGTGGGCACAATAAAAAAGCGGTGAAAGAATGGTCAACCATTTTTCACCGCTTTTTTCAATCGCCATTACAGCAGTTTTTCGATTTCCGGAGCCATGGCTTCCGGTGTCTTGGTGGGTTCGAAGCGTGCTGCCACATTTCCTTCTCTGTCGATGAGGAATTTAGTGAAGTTCCATTTAATGGAATCGTCGTCCAGGAAATGGGGATAGTTCTTTTTGATGAAGTCCAGGAGGACCTTTGCATTGGGATGGTCCATGTCCAGACCCTGGAAGCCCTTTTCCTTTGTGAGGTACTTGAAGAGGGGCTGGGCATCATCGCCGCGTACATTGCCTTTACGGAACATGGGGAAGGTGACGCCATAGTTCAGGCGGCAGAATTCCTGGATTTCTCCGTCGCTTGCCGGATCCTGTTCTGCAAACTGGTTGCATGGGAAGCCCAGCACCACGAAGCCCCTGTCTTTATAGGCATTGTACAGCTTTTCCAGTCCTTCAAACTGGGGCGTGAAGCCGCATTTGCTGGCGGTATTCACAATGAGAAGGACCTTGCCCTTGTAGTCGGACAGAGAGATTTCCTGTCCCTTTCCATTGACTGCTTTGAAATCGTAAACGTTCATACTAAACCTCCCGGGGCATTTCCCCACATGGCGGCAGCGCCGCCGGTCAAATCATTATTCATGGTAAAACGATATTTATCTATCTGATATCTTTATTATATCGAATTTCGTCGAAGTTTGCAAGTAAAAAGAAGAAGCGGTCACTGGCCGCTTCAAAAGGGGTTGGAGCAGTGCGCTCCTATGAGAACCTGTATAATAACATCCTTACGGAATGCTATTACCAAAAGGGAGAAAGATGAAGGGAGGAAAAAATTTTCTTCCCATATAGGAACTTCCTGTAAGGAAGGGATTTTAGAAAGAAGGCGATGATCATATTTCCCTTTTATGACCATCGCCAAAGGGAGATGAACCACAGGGGCAGCCCCTGTATCAGAGTGGTGCAGGCGCACCCGATATATAGGAACTTCATAAAGAAGCTATGGTAATAGGAATGGGGTGATGATGATATTTCCCTTTTACCGCCATCACCCGAAAGGAGATGAACCATGGAGAAATCCCCCACAGGTATATGTAAAGCCTATGCAGGCGTTACGTCGAAGGAGTGAGCGTTTTGGGGAGAATGATGTTCCCTGTCATCATCTCCCGGCGGATACATAAGAAAATCCACCTTGCCAAAGGACAGGGTGGATTCAGGGTACGCCAAAAAGAGGCTCTATGAATACACACCTTCCCATCGCTCGTAGGTCAGACGGTGATACAAAACAGGCAGTTCTCCTGACTCTGCTTCCTCGCTCCTCCAGCCTTCCCAATATCCTCAGTGACTTTTGTTGGAATCGCTCCGCATTACAGTGGCGGGACCGTGCCGGCTTCTCACCGGTCTTCCCTATTAAGCCCTTCCGGGCACCTGCTTCACTTATGAAATTGTGCTCCTCAATAACCGAATGTTTAAACCATGAAAAAAGCTCTTTACACAAGCGTAAAGAGACATCCTTAAGACATCCCCTTCCCATCGCTCGTGGGTTCAAACGGTGATATAAGACAGGCAGTTCTCCTGACTCTGCTTCCTCGCTTATCCGTCTTCCCGATTTCTCAGTGACATTATGGATTCGCTCTGCATTACAGTGGCGGGACCGTGCCGGCTTTCCACCGGTCTTCCCTATTAAGCCCTTCGGGCACCTCTCTTTTCCTATTCGGTTGTACTAATTGTATCACTCTTGATAGCTGTTGTCAAATAGAATTTGTGACATGGTACATGGGGGCCGCCATGCGGCCCGGGTTCAGAGGGTTCGGCCCGCCTTTGGCGGGCTGGTTCAAAAGGTTCAGAGGGGAAGGTGGACGGCCCTTTTGGCCGAAGGGGCTTTGCCCTGCGGGCAAAGGGTTGTGTTCGCTCCACTCAAAAAAGGGGCAGCGCCGTATAGCCCTTGCGCCCCCTTTAAGGGGAGAGGGCCACGAAGTGGCGCAGGGGTGTACGACGCTGCAAGTCGAGAATGATACTCTACCCCATACTGACCGCCAAAGGGCGGCCTGTTTTAGTATAAAATACTTTTTGAAATTCTTACTGTCATATACCTTTTCAGTCGACAGCCGACAGTCGACAGCCGACAGCGGATAGCGGATAGCCGACAGCGGATAGCCGACAGCGGATAGCCGATAGCGGATACTCTTAATACTTCCCAAACATCTCCCCTATGTCCCCAAAGTCCCTTGTTCTTGTCAATGCCAGGGAGAGAAGGATGCGGGCCTTCTGGGGAGAAAGGGAGCCGCCCTGAATGAATCCTTCCTTTTCGTAGGACGGTTCGGCGGAAATGACGGAGCCGCTTCCGGCATGGGAGCTTCTCACCACGGGAATGCCCTTTGCTGCCGCCTCTGCCAGTGCTTTTTCATCTTCCCTATGGACGCTGCCGTTTCCGGTACCTGCATAGACGATACCTTCGGCGCCCATGGAAACAGCGGCCCTCACCATGGCGCCGTCGGCGCCGGCGTGGCCGTAGACGATGTAGACTTTAGGAAGAGCGGTAAGACCCTTCACGTCAAAGGGTGCCTTTTCTTTGGGCACACGCACCGGCAGGGCGCACCAGCATGGAATGCCGTCATTCATATAGCCTAAAGGGCCGTCGGGAGAGCGGAAGGTATCGAGGGAAAGGGTATTTCCCTTTGTCACGTTTCTGGCGCCAAAGATGGTGTCATTCATCATGACCAGCACCCCCTTGCCCTTGGCGGAAGGATGCGCCACCAGACGGACGGCATTCAGAAGATTCATGGGGCCGTCGGCGCTGACAGCGGTGGCAGGGCGCATGGCACCGGTAAGCACCAGGGGGATGGAGGGATTCACCGTGAGCTGGAGAAAATAGGCGGTTTCTTCCATGGTATCGGTGCCATGGATGACGACGAGCCCATCCTTTTCTCCTGCCAGTGCATTCACCCTTTCCGAAAGGGTAAGCCAGATGGCGTCGGTCATATCTTTGCTGTCAATGCCACAGATTCCTTCTCCCGTCACCCGGGCATAGTCATTCACCTCCGGCAGGGCGGAAAGGAGATCCTCCACTCCCAGGGCGCCGGCTTCGTAGCCGGTGGTGGCGGTTTCAGAAGAAGCCTTCCCTGCAATGGTGCCGCCGGTAGCGAGAAGGTGTACGGAAGGCTTTTCTTCTGCCGAAGCAGAAGCCATCGAAAGGAAAAGAAATAAAATCACAAGCAGAAAAATAGAAAGAATCATAGTCATGCCTCCTGTGGATGATTTTAGAATGGCTGGATTCATTATATCATTTCGCAAAATTCATGGTAAAAAAAGACCTTCCTCTATGACAAGAAGGTCTTTTCTATTATTTTTTTATATCTTCCATCAGAGGCCGATAAAGGAGTTCCAAACCCGCCCTTTCGACGATATCCCTTTCGCTGTCCGGTGCTGCCAGGAAAAGGAAGCGATAGCTGCCGTCCACTTTAGACGCAAAGCCCCGAATGAAAAGGGGCACCATCCATCCGTCCACGGAGAATACGGGACGAATGGAAAAGCTGTAGGTCTTGGGGCTCCCCTTTAAGGTATGGAGCTGTTCCACATGGATCATATCCACCGTGAGGAAATCGTAGGGAAGTCTTTCTCCCGTATCTCTCCTCACCTCGTCCACCGCATGGAGGAACACTTCATTCATCGCGCTCTCCAGCTTCAGGAGGCCCACATTAAAAGCAAGCATGCGGGCGCCGGACTCCCTGGTATGTCCTTCAGGAAGGAACATGCCGCCGAAGTAATCGTCCGAAGCCTTACCTTTGAAAGCAGCACCTATGGCCAGAGCGCCGGCGGTATATTTCTTTCCCTCCACCGTCACGGTGCCCATGTGGCGGGCAAAGACGGAGTCTCCCTTCGCCAGGGGTTCATACTGCATATGCTTTGGCAGGGATACATGGCTCAGGAATGAATCGCCCATTTCAGACACCGGCACAGCCCCCGCCTTCTGGATGGTATCGGCCAGAGGCGCCGTGCTGCCGCCCATCACCGGCCCCACTCCCGGGAACACCGGGGCCAGAGCACTCATCTCTCCTTGAGTGCCATTTCCATCAGCGCGGGAAAGGTCCTGTGCCCCTGCAAAGCCTCCCGCCATCATAAGAGAAAGGACCAGGAGGACTGCGGTTTTCCTGATTCTCATTTCTTCGCTTCCTTCAATGCCTTATCCAGAAGGGGCTGGAAATAGCGGCCCGATGCCTGGTCTGCCGCAAACACTGTATACACCGTCTTTCCTTCGCCCCTGGTAATGACTCCTTTCACATAGAGGGGAATCATGAAACCGTTCTTATTGAGCACCAGACGGGCATCAGCGGTACGATAGGAAAGCCCCTTTTCCGATTTCCTGTCTTCCCAGGAGGAATGGTCCTCCACCTTCACCGCTCCGCGAAGGAGAGAAAGGGCACGGTCCATAGAATCTTCTGCGGCAGGCGCTTCGTCTGAAGGAGACGTCTTGACAGCCGAAGCCTTCTTGGAAGCATCTTCTCCTGCCGTTTCCGGCTTTTTCTTATCTGAAAGGGCTGTGTGGCCGTACATGGCAAGCTTTAACATGTCGCTGTCGGAAACGGACAGGGAAACCATCATGCCCTGGTAAAAGGTATCATCTGCAGCAGCCCGCAGCTGGTACACCTTTCCAGTGCGGAGGATGGAAACAGCCATTTCTGAAAATTCTTTGGAATAGTCCTTATCCTGCGGGAAAACAGCAGCCCCTTCCAGTGCTTTCTCCACCGTCTTGGCAGCATCCGGTTCCATGAGCCAGTCATGAAGCTGGCTTCCAAAGAAAGACCTCTCTCCGGGATACACGGAAACGGAGGACCCCATGTCCATCACTTCCCCGCCGGACAGGGTCAGGGAATCTGCGGAAACCGCCATACTGCCTGCCGTTACTGCCAGGGCGGTCAAGGAAGCCGCCAGCCACTTCTTCATTTTCATATATCTTCACCTTTCTTCAATCAATGCATGGTTTTAGAAATATTATATCATTTTCCAGCGGCCCGTGACTATGGGGATAGGTGAGATAGTGGGACAGTGGGACAGTGAGAAAGTGGGATAGTGGGATAGTGGGATAGTGGGAAAGTGGGCTAGTGAGACAGTGGGACAGTGGGAAAGTGGGCTAGTGAGACAGTGGGACAGTGGGAAAGTGGGAAAGTGGGCTAGTGAGACAGTGGGACAGTGGGAAAGTGGAGCAAGGCTGACTGCTTTCGGCTGTCGGCTGGTGGCAGGTGCTGCTGTTGGTGTCACTTACGACACGGACCGAGATTCTTCGCGTCGCTCAGTATTCTGGTCATATGTCAAGTCTTTTTTTTGAAGAAATTTATTGTTTTTTCT